>Ga0307509_10007034_pt1 | contig 14885 bp, 5 predicted proteins | sample 10_EM_MG_FD_202245 | JGI IMG/M metagenome (GOLD analysis project Ga0307509, IMG submission 202245) | Populus trichocarpa ectomycorrhiza microbial communities from riparian zone in the Pacific Northwest, United States - 10_EM | ecosystem: Host-associated > Plants > Roots > Unclassified | place... | reverse complement strand
CCGGATTAGAGCCATTGAAGGGGTAGACTTGTACGATCCAGTGCGGGCAGCAGAAATGTGTCTGGTCCCAAATGTGGTTGTCCCTAAAAAATTTCGTGTTCCTGAATTCATCAAATACACTGGAACAAAATGCCCTATAACTCATCTCAAATCTTACTGTAATAAAATGGCAGTAGTAGTACACGATGAAAAACTACTGATGCACTTTTTCCAAGATAGCTTAAGTGGGGCGGTGTTAAGCTGGTATATGAGATTGGACAACACAAAGATCCAAAAATGGAAAGACTTGGTGGATGCTTTTGTCAAGCAATACAAGTACAATATGGACATTGCTCCTGATAGAATCAGTTTGTCCAATCTAGAGAAAAGGGACAAGGAAAGCATAAGGGAATATGCTCAAAGGTGGAAAGACCTAGCTGCTCAAATATATCCCCTACTTTTGGACAAAGAGATGGTCAATTTATTTGCCAACACGCTCAAGGACCCATACTATGAACATGTGATGGGTAGTTCGGCCCAACAACCAGTTTTTTTTTTGTTTTTTTTAATGGATGGGTTGGAAATGCCAAACTAAGGGTTTTGAAAGCTTTTTTTAGGTTTTTTTGGTCAAAAGGTATTGCTTACTTTGGAGGAAAAGCATCTGCCTTATGATATGAAGTTTGTTGAGTTGGGTAATAAACCTGAATGGTGAGCATTTTAAGCCATTCCCCTGAGTTCTTAAATTATGCAGTAGTAAAATTAGTCCTTGCTATGATGCCTTGAACGAATTACAAGAGCACTGCCTTTTCATAGAATGTATCGTAGCACTACATAACATCACATTATAGTTCCGTGAATTTAATGGCATGTTTCGAGGAATCCTTGATGTAATGTCAGGGAAGGCTGGTGTAAAATCCAAAAATGTCATGTGAAAAACACAGTTCATTTTGTAAAATGGAATTGTATTTCTCAAATGGCTTAAGGAATTGTAGAAGTTTTTGGATGAGACAAAAAAACTCTTGAAATTTCCTATCTGTAATAGAATATTAACAGGTAATATTTTAAAAAAATCAATTTAATCTATTAACTTAAACTGTTTGTAAAGTTTTGAGATATAATTTATATTATTCTATATTAGAGTTGAATAGTGAATGGATAGTGATTTCGTTCATTAAACACTTGCTCTTAAATGAAATTATTTTCATTAACTTTGTAAAGTAAAAGAAAAATATTGCGAATCTCGCTAACCAAAAATTTATTGAGAGAGCTTGTATATAATTCATTGACGAGAATAGACTTAAAGCTTTTAAAAGATGAAAGAGTGTAATAATAATAACCATATCTAGTTGGTTGGAGATCTCAACATTTAGGTTCAAATGAAAAACTAAGTCATATAACATTCTTGGCAGCATTAGAAAAATATTATTTTCTACTTATTCTTATGATAAAATAAGTGCTAGTTGCAACGTGATAAATGATGTATAAGCTCTTAATGATTTTCTTAACTTGGTACACCAAGTGGAGTATCGTAGAATTCTCTTAATAAAAGATCACTTATATAAGTGAGAAATATAATTGTTTCATTGAGAATTTTAATAAATGATGAATTCTATAAAGCACTCATGAATCCATGAGTTGTTTAGGGCCAAAATGAACACAACAGTGAGAACAAAAAAAAAATCTCTAGGTAGAGAACTATATGAGTACTATTGTTTTGGTTTACATAAAAGGCGAATAATTCAAGACATCGCGTTTACTATTTAGTAGAGTAAATCCGATAGTATTTCACCAAGGAAGGTTCAAAGTCAATAGCTATCTATTCTGATGTAGTAATCTACCAAATGAGTATATCTCAACAAATCTTTGAATCGTTCTTAAACCGGTGAGACGATTTCCATTCATATGAGGGATTGTTGGAAATTTGTTTTAATTAAATAAATTATGAGTGAATAAGAAATTAATCTCAAAGAACCTTTGGTTTTCTCACTCAAAGAACCATTGGTTTTTCTAGATTTAATTCTTAATTTATGGTGACTATTCAATGGTTGATAATGATGTGAATTAATTCTTAAACCTTTTAACTTCCCAAATTCACTATAAAAAGGAGGTGAAGGAAGAGTTTAAACCAAATATTTTTCAGATTTTTACACACTCTTCCTCACTTCATATATTAGTGTTTTATTCTTATTTTATACTTTGATTTTCCTCTCAAAATCTAGATCTTAGGTTCATATTTTTTTAAAAGATATTTTTTTTATATTATTTGGTTCAAAGATCTTGGTTTAAAAGTGTATCTAAATTAAGATGATGTTGTTGGAATTTTTGGAGATATTTTGCATATATTTTAACTGCATAAGTGAGGAGCTTGCATGAGTGAGAAGTAGTAAAGTTTTAAGGACAAATGATTCATCTTTAACAATAACAAAAGATTCATTACTTTAAAGTGCTTTAATAAGTAAATATTCTTCTTGTTTTAATTTAAGCATATTAATTTAAGCTTTTTTGTTTTGAGTTTATAGATTTAAACATATATACACTCTAGTTTTTCCTAAATCATCTTTTATTTAGGATGTTTTTGTAATGATAAGCTACTAATATTTTTTAATATTTATACACTAGTTTAATATATTTTCAAACTTTGATATGCATGATGAAATATACAATTAAAGAGCTGTTTGCTATAGGATTGTCTATTAATGGGAATTAGATGAGTGGCTGGACAAATTAAGTACTTGGAGGGCACCCAAGGAAGCGCTTTTGGTCTTTGATTGTGGGCGCATTAGGCATCTGTAGTCTGGAGAATGTGTTCTTGAATATTTATACTGATGATTTTACTTGTTGAAGGGCTTTAACAGAAGAGTTTGTTCAGAAACAAGATTAGCATTCAATGAATGCATGAATCGGACCATGGCAAATTGATTTTGCTGAATATAAAGTTAAAATTCAAATTTTGATAAAATATCTGTCTACAAAAGAATCAAGACCACTTCTTTTCATTCAAAGTTCTGTCCGTGGAACTGATATATCAGCCAAACCTAGGAAGCTCAGTTGAAGCTTCTAACAGTTGAAAATATTGCATATCACCAAACACTAGTCCACGCGTTCTCTTGACTTTTGTTCCTTTCCAAGTAACTTCTTAAGTAGATATCTTCAAATACCTTATCTCTTGGGTTCGCTTCATCTCAGCCTTTTATTTGAGAGAAAGTTACTTATTTTCTAATATCATATCTCTTTTGATACAAGTTCTAAGCTGTTAGCTAGTTTCATGAACTTTTGTTTTTGGTTTTTTGAATTCATTTACTATTAACTGTGTAATCCAGTGAACGCTTTGCTTCTGGGTTTCAAAGATTATATCAAAGGTTTGTTAATTTGGGTTTTTTTGTTTCTTATTTCCATGTGCTAGTTTTTACTTCAATTTTGCATGTTTTCATAAGCTGCGTTGTGATATCTGAGTCAACTTGATCACTTGGTTTTACACAGCATTATGTATATATACTCTTATAGTTAGATTACATTTAAAGTGAAAAAGACCCCATATTTTTGCTTACGTTGGGTTTTCTTGAATTTTAGGTGGTTACCATTTGGTTGTCATGGGAGGCCAATCTAGCAAGACCAGTAATGGTGATTTCGGATTCGCAAAAGATTTCAGCTCATACGAGGATGCTTGTAAGAAAGATCCACAATTAGGATCCTTCGATGCCAAAGTCCTTGAAAGGACTAAGATTGTCAGAAATTCCCTTGTCACTGGTAATTTCGACGTTAGATCCTTAGACTTATTTAAAGATGTCATAAATTTTCTTTTTGACCTGAGCCGAGATGTGGTTACTTTCGTTCTCGAAAGCAAGGAAGATATATGGAATAAACCAGAATTGTTGTCTTTGGTTGAGGAATACTTTGATGGTAGCATCAAATATATGGATTTTTGTAATGAACTACAAAGATGTGTTTCACGCGCTCGTACTAGCCAGAAGCATATACAGGCTGCCGTTACGCATTTCGAGAAGGAGAAGTATGTAGAGACATTAGAAGAATTACAGAAGTTTGTGGCGGCTGGCAATCCATTTACCTCGGAGTTCTTTGATCTGTTCCAATCAGTTCGTGAGCAGCAGCAATCCTTGTTGGAGAAAATAAGATCTCATAAGAGGAAGCTTGATAAGAAATTCAAAAAAGTGACGATTTGGAGGGCAGTGACTTATGTGTTGTTTGTTTCTCTTTCTGTCTTTGTGATGATTTCCAATGTAGTAGCGGTTGCCGTCTCTGCACCACCTGTTGTAACTGCTTTGGTCAATGCGCTAGACGTTACAGTGAAAGGGGTGGGAAGTTGGTGTGACTTTTGGAATCAGTACCAGAAAGCATTGAAGGAGGAGCGGGAGTTCGTGAAAAAAATTGACCGTGCAACTTTCATTAGAATCACAGCCATGAAAAATGCAAACGCTCTTGCTGAAAGATTGATTGTGGAAATCGAGCCACTCTTGAAGGAAGCAGCAGGGCTTGCTAGCAGGGAAGAAGATTTTGTAAAACTGAAGATGGATGAGATCAAGAAGGAGATGGCGTTGTTCATGGATACCTGTAAGCAATTAAATGACCAGGCTCATAACTGTCACAGCTACATAATCCAAGGAAGAAATCAGATTTTGGAGAAGATCAATAATAAAACAACTTGAACACAGACTGAGGTGATAAGTGGTGAGATCTCTAATGATTGGTCAATCATATAAAAAATAAAAAAGTATATACCAAACAGTGTGTTGTTGATGGTCTGCAGTTGTTTGTGAATCATTGTTTATGACAAATCATGAATTTTGCGTACTGTTGCACAATCGTGAGCGTGTATGTGTGTGTGACTGTAATAACTTCTTTAGCTTGGTTGATTACATTCATCAATGGCATGTTAATAGTCTGCTTATTATTAATGCACCTCACCAAAATTCTAGAAAATGCTATAAACTATGAGTTAGTACTAAGCTAAGCTACTATAGTTCTAAAAATGTAAAATACTAATAAATGAATATTATGTGAAAGAAAGAATTTTAGTACACAATTTAAACTACTCTGGAATTGTCTATATTAGTGTATATATATATGCCATGTATCTAATTTGTTGATTATATATAATATTAATGCTTTGTAAAGAAAATTATAATGTTATTGTGATTATGAGATATATATTGTATCAAAGAATTATTTCTAAATCATTCTGGTTAATGTTATATTAAGACTGAATATTAATTAGGTCATTGAAACTCGTACATGTTATGTTCTTTCTTTTATGAAAAGAAGCAACTATTATCATAAGCTAAGGTATGAGTGATACTTATAACTAATATATAGATAATATGACATATGCATTGAACTAACCCACATAAGAGTTTCACATGGAAACATCATATGTGTCTATGGAAAGACTCACGTGATGGTTATGTAAGTGATCCTTAAACTTGAGATCATTGAGTTATTTTATATAAGGAATGCTATGTTTTGATTCTTATACATAGTGTCCTAATCAAGTGCAAGAAATAAACAAATATGAGGTATAACATGACTATATGAAGATATTTAAGTAATCAAGAGATGAATCATTATCCACTCTGGAATTGTCTATATTAGTGTACATGTATATGCCATGTATCTAATTTGTTGGTTACATATAATATTAATGCTTTGTAAAGAAAATTATAATGTTATTGTGATTATGATATATATAGTGTACCAAAGAATTATTTCTAAATCATTCTGGTTAATGTTCTATTAAGACCGAATATTAATTAGGTCATTGAAACTCGTACATGTTATGTTCTTTCTTTTATGAAAAGAAGTAACTATTATCATAAGCTAAGGTATGAGTGATACTTATAACTAATATATAGATAATATGATATATGCATTGAACTAACCTAAATAAGAGTTTCACATGGAAACATCATATATGTCTATGGAAAGACTCACGTGATGGTTATGTAAGTGATCCTTAAACTTAAGATCATTGAGTTATTTTATATAAGAAATGCTATGTTTTGATTCTTATACATAGTGTCCTAATCAAGTGCAAGAAATAAACAAATATGAGGTATAACATGATTATATGAAGATATTTAAGTAATTAAGAGATGAATCATTATCATAAATAAATTATAAAAAATATTATATTTGTTCTCAAATAATATTAATTGTAATTAAATCTTTGCTTAAGATGGAATGATGGATGAGAATGGAGGATGAGAATGGAGTCACTCTTGAAGAATGAGAGTTTGCTATCACGGAAGAAGGCTTTGTAGAATTCTTGATGGATGAGATCAAGAAGACGGTGGTGATATGTTGATGGAAACCTTTGAGGAATTAGATGGTCAAGCTCGTAGCTGTCACCGCCACATAATCCAGGGAAGGACTATGATTTGAAGAGGATCAATTATGCTAGTCAATGAAGAACTCCTATGGTTATTATGCTGACTGCCCAGCATCTCAGTCCGTGTTCAAGTTTTTGCATGATCCATCTGTTTGTAATTGTAAGCTAGCGCATTGGTTTGATTTATTTGGATTCGACCCAGGAAACTGTAATTTGAGCAGAAAATGATTTACAAACAGATGGATCATACAAAAACTTGAACACAGACTGAGATGATAAGTGGTGAGATCCCTAGTGATTGGTCAATCATAAAAGAAAACAAGAAGAAAAAAAAGAAGCAAATACCAAACAGCTTGTTGTTTATGGTATAGTAACCATCTCGGTTGTGTAACTCGTAGTGTGTTTGTTTTATAGGTAGTTTTTATGGTTGTGGTTTAAAAAAAATAAGTTTTAAAAAAATATGGTTATGTGTGGTTAGTTGGATTTAGATATGTGTTTGACAAAAATTGTGGTTGAGGTTTATGTGCAGCAAAAAACATGTATAAAATGTTTGGTTGTGGTTTTTTTTCAAAAGTGTTTTTTACTTGGAAATGTATTGTCATAACCCAATTCTGGGTTATTTCCCAAAAATCTATTTCTTTTTCAAAATAAAAATCAAAAAATAAAATAAAGACTAGCAACGTGGAGAAAGCAGATCAAGGAGGGCTACAAAAATAGAAAAAAATCAAGCTGCAATTTTTGAAGGAGATTCAAGGCCTAATTGTTCCCCATTATGCCCAAAAATGGAGAAAAAAACATATTCAAGGTCAAATTAAATGATTATTGGATGAATTTGCATAAGAATTAAGTCCAATGATATAATTAAATTTTTAATAGGCCAATTTGATTTAATCATGGGTCAAATTAAATTTTTAATTATGTTAAGAATTAATTTGGGTCCAATTAAAGGATTTAATTAAGTGCAAGGACTTAATTATACTTTAAATGGGTCAAATTAATTTTATTTGGGGCTTAATTGGTGAAAAATTAAGTTTGGGAGCTTAATTTGGGCTTAATTGAGAAGATTGGAATTTTAAAATACCAAATTTAATTTTTACCAAGTTAATTGATTGAAATTGAGGGCCAAATTGCAAGAAAATTAAAGTTTTGGGGTCAATTAGGGGTTAAATTGAAGAAATCCGAGACCAGGGACCAATCTGCAACAGGCGGGAAACTATGAGGGTTTAATTGACAAAAACCGGGGGTGAAATTGAAGAAATTGAAAGTTTAATGGTCAATTAGGGGTTAAATTGACAAAATCTGAGACCAAGGACCATGTTGTAAAAAGCGTGTAACTTCGGGGATCCAATTCAAGTTCATCGGGGGCTTAATTTGATTAAATCAAAAGTTTAGGGTCAATTAGAGGTTCAATTGAAATCAATTGAAAGATGGAGGACTAAATTGAAAATCAGTTAAAATCCCTAATTCAATATAAAACGGCACCGTTTTAACATTTAAAAAAAGAAAAAAGAAAAAGAGAGGACCAGACGACGCGTCGTCTGTTCACCGTTCATTGTCTTCCCTGTTTTACCCGAAAGAAACAGCGTGGGAGCCTACTTTGCAGGAGCATTTAATGCTTTATTTCTCCATCAAATCAAACAAAACTTGCACGAAACGGATCCCCTGCAGTTCCTCTACAACCCCATGTGAACGTTTTAGGATGAATGACAGCACGACGACACCGGCGACGGCATGAAGAGGTCAACTCAGGTAGCCTTTCCTGTAGATTTGACAACTCAGGGAGGCTACTTTGAACCAACGGTTGGGATCCTTACCAACCAAATCAAAGGCCGAAATTTTACCCCGGTGTGGACGAGATTACCTTCTTCCACCGCCTATAAATAGAGGCTCTGTTAATGACCGGAGGGAGGAGAAAATCGGGTCCAAAGTCGGAAAAAACCAGCCCCCACTACCCAGTTTCTGCAGTTTCTCTCTCTCTCTCTCTCTCTCTCTATCCGCCGTTCCAGCCACCAACCAAAGCCACCATCGGCTTCCACATCACTAGCTTCACCACATCTAGCTATCCCAACGACAAGCCAACCACCCCCACACCTGAAACAACCACCGTTTCTTCCTCTCTCTCACTTCTGCAGAAGTCTTCCTCTTCTCCCCGTGAATGACTCCGGCCACCGTTCTTCACAGAAACGCTGCCAGAACCACCAGCTAATCCTCTTGATCACGGCCGAGACTCCTGCTTTGAGTAAACCACTCCTCCGTCAACCTCCAGTTTCTGCAACCATTTCGGTTGCATGCAGAACGTGAACCACTGTTCACGTTCTGCAAATAATTAGCATTGTCCTTGGGCCCAAAAAAAAAAAAAATATTCTGGGCCGAGATCGGCCCACTGTGTTCTGGGTTTATGCCTGGCTCAGTTATCTGGGCCGACCCGACCCACATGTTTTAATAATATTTAATTAATATATAATATTATATTATATATTTCTTTAAAAAAACAAAAAATTCAAAAAAAAATTCAAAAATCCTTTAAAAAAATTTGTTATTTTCTCATATATTTTCTACCAATTTTGCATAATATCGGATTATATATTTACATTGTAAAATAAAAATCCGGTATTAAAATACCCGGTTTTCTCCGAAATATTTCAAAAAAAAATTCAAAACATTTTCAAAAAGAAAAAAAAATATTTTGTTGCATATGGACAAATCCTGAAATTTTTCCAAGCATATTTTTCAAAAAAAAAATTGCATCTTTTTCATGTTTAAAAAAAAATCTAAAAATGGATATCGTAACCAGTTTATGATTATCCATTAGGATTTGGCCAACATGTCAAAAATCTTTTTTCCAATTTTTTTAGGATCTAGATGTAGATTTTAATATTTGTGGGGTGTAAAATTACACGATAAAGTACACCCTCAGATATTAAAGATACAAAGTGTAGAAATGCGATGCTAACCCAATAAGGTAGAGATTTTATCATGAAGAGAGATCTGCCTTGAACCTTAGAAAAGACCAACGAATAGAAACCTGACTCAAAGAACCTTTGATTTTCCCACTCAAAGAACCTTTGGTTTTCTCACTCAAAGAACCATTGATTTTTCTCACTCAAAGAACCATTGATTTTTTTATATTTAATTCTTAATTTATAGTGGTTATTTAATGATTGATAATGATGTGAATTAATTCTTCAACCTTTTTAACTTTTTAAATTCACTATAAAAAGGAAAAGGTGAAGGAAGAGTTTAAACCAAGTATTTTTTTCAGATTTTTACACACTCTTCCTCACATTATGTTTTAGTGTTTTATTCTCATTAAATGCTTTGGTTTTCCTCCCAGAATCTAGAGCTTAGGTTTATATTGTTAAAAAATATTTAATTTTTATATTATTTGGTACAAGGATCTTGGTTTAGAAGTGCATATTTACCAAAATGATGTTATTTGAATCTTGGTAGGCATTTTGCATACATCTTAGTTGCACAAGTGAGGAGTTTGCATGAATGAGGAACAATAAAATATTAAGGACAAATAATTTATCCTTGACAATAACAAAAGATTCATTACTTTAAAGTGTTTTCCTTGTTTTAATTTAAGCATATTGTTTGAATCTTAGTAGGCATTTTGCATACATTTTAGTTGCACAAATGGGGAGCTTGCATGAGTGAGGAATAATAAAACTTTAAGGACAAATAATTTATTCTTGATAATAACAAAAGATTCATTACTTTAAATGTTTTAACAAGTAAATATCCTTTTTGTTTTAATTTAAGCATAGTGATTTAAGTTTTTTTATCTTGAGTTTATAGATTTAAACATGTATAAATTCTAGTCTTTTCTATACATCTTTTATTTAGGGTGCCTTTGTAACGATAAGCTTCTAATATTTTTTAACTAAAGTATATTTGTAAACTAGTTTAATATATTTTCAAACTTTGATAAGCATGATGAAATATACAATTAAAGAGCTGTTTGCTATAGGATTGTCCAGTAATGGGAATTAGATGAGTGGCAAGACAAGGTACATGGAGGGCACCCAACAAAGCGCTTTTGGTCATCGATTGTAGGTGCATTAGGCATCTGTTGTCTGGAGAACGTGTTCATGAATATTTATAACGATGATTATACTTGTTAAAGGCACCGACAGAAGAGTTTGTTCAGAAAACAAGATTAGCATTCAGTGAATGCTTGAATCGGTCCATGGCAAATTGATTTTGCTGCATATAAAATTGAAATTCCCATTTTGACCTGATCCGTCTTGTGATGGAACCCATTAGAAGACAGGTTTAAGCTTTAGACAATAAGTAGCTGATGTGGTGGTGGTGGCTGAGGGGATTCTGGGTCTTCAACTTAAGGTCCAAGCATTTCATATAGCCTTGTCGTACACTCTGTGTTGGGTGCCCTGTCATTTCCAGAATATATAGCTCTCCAACCAGACAAGGACTTGTTTACAAATTTCCATGAAGAGAATTGCTGGAATCTTATCTATGATCGATGCCATCACTCATCCTAATTAGTGTACTAATTAAACAAGCATTCTTATTAATTATTATATGTATAGTTGTTTATTAATCAAAATGCCATCCACCAACCTTCAAGGGACGCATTTTAAGCCAACTCGAGGGCATATTTTGCTGAGTCAGTACCGTACAATTTTGACAAGGTCCTCAACCACAAGTCATAAAATCCCTACAGCTTCTTTAACCATCCAAATCTTTCATTCGCAGAATAGCAGCAGCAGCAGTAGTCAATGTGAACACCCACTCTATTAACATATATATATATATATATATATATATATCGTAAACGATCTAGATAGGCAGGCACTAAACGTGAGTGCAAAGCGGAATTAATTAACCAAGATCTTCCAGCATTAACAATAATGTTGGCTTCGACACATTTTGGTTATTAAGTGGTCAGCTTTTTAACCTTTTTCTTGAATGACACGGCACCCATTAGGAAGATGGTGCTTGCTTATGCTTAGAACACATGAGAGACAACTTAAGTGACACTATTAATTTGAATTAATAGTTGGCCAATATTTGTCTAGTGTTCTTGTGGTTTTTTAGCAGACAGGACAGAAGAAGCTGCCATGAATTAAGAATAATAAGCAGACCTATCAAATTAGGAGAGACAATTTAAGTTGGGGGTCAACTACTAAATCCTGAATTGATCAACTAAACCGTTTTATCAACTTTCAAGTCAATGCTATGCTAACAATAGCAGATACACATCCAAGTACACAACAAGAGAGGAAACCATGTGCTTAGAATCAAATTCAAATCCCGTCTTGTTTTACCTTACGGCTCAAGAATAAAAAAGTGGGAGGTAGACATATCTCTATCTGTTTTAATAATTTTACCGACAAAAATTTATATTGGTACTTAAGCTAATAATTTTACAGACAGGATCATTGATAGAAGCCGTCCTTCAAAAAAATGTTTGTCAATAATTTGTGGTCTGTCAGTGAATCCGTCGTTAATAAATTTACTGATGGCTTTATAGGCGGAAAATGCACGCTAAAAAAAAATAATCCGCTTCATTCCATCGGTAATTTTCTCAGTACAATTTAGCAAAAAACCGACAGGAGAAATGTATGTAATGTCATCGGTAAAATTACATATTATAGATAGAACGCATCCATCGCTAATTCCGTTGGTGTGTTAATAGTTGTAGTGATATTTACAATAATTTTTTCCACCTCTTTGAAATTTACCGACAGACTTATTTCGTCAGTACATTAACAGTAGAAATGATATTTGCTGTAATTCTTTTCCAACTCTTTAGAATATACCGACGAACTTGGTTCGTCAGTAATACCGTCTTTAATTATTTAAAAATATATTTTTTAAAAAAATATATTGAAAAAAGTAGAAAAATAATTAAAATAATATAAAAATCAAATATATAAAAATAAATTATCTTAATATAAAATAAAATATTTATTACAATATTAAATATTTTTACGTCAAATATAATAAAACTAAAATTGAGGCGGCGCTGGAGGAGGAGGAGGTTGGTCATCACCGGGACCGCAAGGTCAATTAGGATAATCACCATTGAGTCATTCATATTTTTCATTAAGATAGGTCGCCGTTCCTGCACTCCTTGATTTAATATCGCCGCGAACTCTGATGTTTAAGTGCCTAGAAACAATTGTGAGCATCCAACGATTAAAACACTACAAGCCGTCTGCAAGTTCTCGATCATAGTGTTAGAGAATCTGTGCACTTGATTTCTATAGACAAACTCTTCAAACGAATATATATAAAATAAAAATTTTATATGGTTAGTTTTCTAGAAATGTGTTTAGTTGAAAAGATAAAAATAGATATATAAAATAAATTTCTTTCAGTGATACTTTTAGAATTAATTTCTGATGATGTCTCAAAAATTCAAGTAGCTCGGGAATAGGGATCCCGGGTTGGATAATCAATTAATTAATCGGTCCTACCAATCTCATTTATTTCCTAACCATAGTGGTTGATAACTTATATTTGGTGCTTTGGATTTAATGTGTTTATACAGCTTGGACAATTATTTTATTTTCAAGTTCATAAATTTGAAAGTTGCGAGAACAATAACATTGACAATGAAAGCATTGTTGAAGGCGCCTTTTTTTTCATTACAGCAAACTTAAAGATCATCTAGAATGGTGGCTTATGGTTGATGCTTGGTAGGGGAAATTCAAGGTTAGTATGCAATCAATTCTTTTGGTGGATAAAAGATGTTTTTAAAATTTAAAAACTAATTATTTTACAAAAATGATTTCAAGAAATTTTTTTAGTAGGATGACACAAACTAAAGGATGGCAAGAAGGCTAAGAAAATCATAGCGCAACTAGGTAAGTTTTAATGTGTGACATATATGTTGTTTTTGTAAAATTTTAATCTTTTATTTCATTATATTTTTTTATTTTAACAATTTGCTAAACTAGGTTGTGTGATTTCTAATATGAAGCATACACCTATGCTCAGATATGAGCCAAGTTAGATGACTTTGAGGTGTGAAAGAATTATAGACCTCCCCACATCACTAAGAGCAACTGGAAGAGATATTTAGAGTTCTATAAGCATACCAATGGGTCGCTTTCTTTTACAAACCATGCAAAACGCCTTATAAAAGAGCTGATTTTAATTTCAAGAATTTTTCTAAAAATGTTACCTATAATTTGTGTTTAACTAATAACTAATGGATTTGTTTTGCAAGCTACATAGCTTGGGCACAAGCCTACTCCGATGGAGTTGTATATAGAAACATATATACATATGAAGGATAAACAGAAAGGGGTGCAACAGTTTGTCAATAATTAAGCTGAGTAGTTTATTGTAAGTAAACTTTAAAACCTTTATGTATATGGTTTGGACTAATGTTTTTTCATCCATATCTCTGACTTGTTTTTTTTATGGTGTAAGAGCAATATAATGTTGCTATGCTTGTAAAACATGGAGAGGACACTTCTACTTATCTAGAATACAATCTAAATTTATGGTTGAAGGCTGGAGCAACCGGTGGACCCGACAAGAATCGGGTTTGCGGTATTTCTATGACTATGGCCCAAAATATAAGATCAGACTGTAGTATCTTAACTGTAAGCACCTCATAATCTAACCCAATTCAATCATCACCAGTTGTTAAGGAGATAGTTGAGTAACTAGTTGGTTCTTTATGGGTTAAAATGAAGGCAAAGTATGAAACACAAGGAAATAAGCTCGAGCAGATCATGAAAAAGTATGAAGCATACTTTTTTAATCATTATCTTTCCCCCTACGGACTTTCCCGAGATTGTCCTCCCCCTTCACCTGCAACTGAACCTTGCAATTGATTTGTTTATATATTTGTAATTGTTTTTTTATGTTATATAAGATTTGTTCTTCAATTTAAATTAGTTATTTTTATGTTGTTTAATGTTATTGTGAAATTGTTTTATAGCATTTAAAAAAAACATTTTTTTAATATTGATAAAATTTTTGTTTGTAAATTATCAACCTTTTCAACAAAGAATTACAAAGAGCTATAAATTGTTTCGATCCACCCCGACAAAATATGTCGTCAGTGTTATGTCTGAGAAATTGTCAATGACACAAAAATATTGCCGGCATAAGTATCCGTCTGAATTCCTTTGGTAATATTCATCAGTGAATTTGGCAACACATATTGTGTGGCCCATTTTTTAAGAACCGACTACAATAATTCATCGTCGCTATATCCATTAATATAAAAATTACCAATAAAATTACCAACAGATATAACATCAGCAACGAGATACTTCCTAACAACACATTTCCATCGATTAATTTATCAGTGATTTTTATATCAATATTCCGAAGAAACATACCGTCGATGTTTTGAGTTTTTCTAGGTGTGAAAGTGAAAAACATTAGAGAACTTTGCTTGGTATAAGCAAGAGTCCACCGCACAAAATGGGTAAGGCAATAATGCCTCAGAATATATGCTATTCAACCTGATTGATGATAAGAGATCAGAACGCGGAGAAGCTTGTGCGATCAGATTGCAATGCATGCATTTTCGTATGGATAAGGCAAATTCTCAATTATTATTGCCTAGTTG
>Ga0307509_10007033_pt1 | contig 14885 bp, 8 predicted proteins | sample 10_EM_MG_FD_202245 | JGI IMG/M metagenome (GOLD analysis project Ga0307509, IMG submission 202245) | Populus trichocarpa ectomycorrhiza microbial communities from riparian zone in the Pacific Northwest, United States - 10_EM | ecosystem: Host-associated > Plants > Roots > Unclassified | place... | reverse complement strand
CAAACTCACGTGTATTCTTGAGTTCCATGTTCCCTTGCCTAGTTATTTAAGCCTTCTTTTTTATTCTTTTAAGAGTCCAAAGCAAAGTTGTTTTTCTACGATACACAGCCCAATCATGCTATATTATATGTTGACAAAGAACAGATTGGAGATATACGAGATCCAGCTCATCTCGGCTTTTATTGACATGCCTGAAAGCCCTTTTGTAAGAATCACCTTAATCTCCTCATAGAATAAAAGAAGGTTAATATGCCTGAAAAAAATGCATTAGTTGCTTAGCATAAACTCAGCAGATGCGGTTTCAAAAATTAGTAAATAATTGTAAGAATCTCTCAAATAACTTAAAACATAAAACTTCTTAGCTTAACGTGTTCTATTTCCAGCTCTAATCCTTCTGTAGTTTGGGATCGAGTCCACTTCAAGCTTCATATATAATTCTTCTCTATACCATGCCATTATATAAAGTTCTCTAATGCAACTTAACCAGTCCACCAATCTAATTAATTACAGCACGTTTTGCTTCTTCCAAGATGGAAATTTATGTATTTTCGGTAATAGTGTTCTTGCCTTCTCTTTTTATGGCTTCTTTCATGGCTGCTTCAGCTGGTAATTTCAATCAAGAAGTTGACCTAACATGGGGTGGTGATCGTGCTAAGATACTCAGTGGAGGAAGCGTTCTGTCTCTTACACTTGATAAGGTCTCCGGCTCTGGCTTTCAATCCAAGAGCGAGTATCTCTTCGGAAGGATAGACATGCAGATCAAGCTTGTTGGTGGTAACTCTGCTGGTTCTGTCACTGCTTACTATGTAAGTCCGCTTGTTAACTATTCCACCTTAGATTCAAGATTCTAATCACATATTTTTGCAACTCAGAATCATAAATCATGAGAGTACGTAAAAGGACTTCAAATTTTTATAGTGTACTTGTGTCTCAGCTATCTATACATTCTGTTGCAGTTATCCTCAGAAGGGCCATACCATGATGAAATTGATTTTGAGTTCTTAGGGAACCTTAGCGGAGAACCCTATACTGTTCACACTAATGTGTACACTCAAGGGAAAGGGGATAGGGAACAACAATTCCACCTTTGGTTTGATCCAACAAAAGATTTTCACTTGTATTCTGTTGTATGGAACCACCAACGTATCATGTAAGATTTTGCTATATAATTTTGCTGTTCTTATTTTCTTGAAGAGCTGCACAGCTTAGCACTCACAAAAGTTTTCTTATAATTATCTAACATATCTCTAGTTTCTTAGTGGATGACACGCCTATAAGAGTGTACGAAAATCAAGAATCCATTGGAGTTCCCTTCCCGAAGAACCAACCGATGAAACTTTACTCCAGCCTATGGAATGCTGATCAATGGGCGACAAGAGGTGGACTAGTGAAAGCAGATTGGTCTAAGGCACCTTTCACAGCATACTACAGGAATTTCAAAGCCAACGCGTGCTTATGGTCTTCAGGATCGTCTTCTTGTTCATTGAATACTACTAGCTCCATCACAAACAATGCTTGGCAGACTCAAGGTCTGGATTCGACTAGTCGTAGAAGCCTTAGATGGGTGCAAAAATACTACATGATTTACAATTATTGCACGGATTATAAGAGATTTCCTATGGGTCGCCCGCGTGAGTGCAGGCTTTCTAAGCATTTTTAGAGAGAGTTTTGCTGCTTGAATGCAATTATAAGATACCATCTGGTAAAATGTTAAATGGTTTGGTTTCATATTTTCCTTTTATTTTTGTTGTATAAATATAATAAAAAAGGCTCTTGGTCCTCGTTGTAGATGTCTACATGTTTTGCCCCAAGATTTTGTTTTATTTTGAGAAACCACCTAATAACCAAAGTAAATCTCTCAATTACAAATCCGCTGTTGAAGTTCTAAGAATTAAATATGTTGTATGTATGATTAATTAAAGTTAACACTTCTAGGTCTGAAATTAAATAAAACATGAAAGTAGTTTCGTTGAGAAAATTAGAAGTTAATTTGGGGTCTATGATCAATTAACAAACTTAGTATCATTAGATTATATTATATTAAAAAAACTAAAAAACACTCTTTTTTATTATTAAAAAAATTACTGTTCACATATCTATAATTTTCTACTCATTCATTGTACATTTTTGCTAAGAAATTCATTTGAGTCATGGTTAACCTTAATTTTGAGCTAATATTTCTTTCTCAGCCTATAACTTGTCAATTATCAATAATAAATCTGTAAAATTATATCTTAGTGTTGAAAGACGTATTTTAGGATCTTGACCAAAGAAATAATTTAAAATTTACATCTCAGTAATTTCATGCAACCATGAGACATACAAAGACATTATCAGTAAAATTTGTAAAGTGGTTTTAAAACATGAAAAATAATTTCTTGAAAAAATTTTATTGGTTGATTTTGCAAAATTCTTGACAAACAAATGATGATGCATTTCTTTTTATAGTCTCTAGAAAGATGAGCACATGTAGGTCAACTAAGGGCAATCCATTTTGAAAAGCCCCTTACAACAACAATAGACAAATTGATGATTTGGCGAACTCTATCAAAACTATAAATGGTATATGACAATTATGAGTGTCTTCTCAATGATTGCTAGAAGAATGAACACTTCTAGATCAACTAAGAGAAATTCAATTTGATGAAACCTTTGCAATGATAATAACTAGATGATGATTTTAGGGAACTCCATCACATGCTATGAGTAATGGAAAAAAACACCCTCACATTACACTTAGGGAGTATTGATAAGTGGAACCGATATGGGCTAAGGTAATGTCGTAGTCATCCACTTATCAAAAATGAAAAATATGGGAGGACAAACCCGTAGTGAGTTTTGAGGGCATTGGAACAGTTCAAGCAATTTAATAATCATAAGATGTAAATGATATATATATATATATATAAAGATTGAGCATTCAAAATATACCTCTGGGTTTCAAGAGGTATCATTAAGATTTTATTTAAGCTCAACTCTCTCTAAAGTGATAGAATCTCAAAATCACTTTGAGTTGATCTTTTTTTTAAATGAGTGAATTTAAAAAAAAATACTTCAAGATGATCGCTTTATAAAAAGTTCAAATTTTAAGATCACTTCTACTTGATATCTCTTTGAAATGAAAATCACTTTGAGTAAGTCACTCTATAAATTAACCATTTAAAAAAAAAACCTTTAAGTTCATCATTCTATGAAGTGACCATTTTCAAGAAAAAACATTTTTGAGTTCGTCCCTCTATAAAATAACTATTTTGAAAAATATTTGAATTTTCAAAAGAAAGGGACCTTAGAATAATTAGATCATTTTAAAGAATCTTTAAATTTTTCAAATGGACAAGTCACTTGGAAGAATTATACTAAAAACCTATTTAATCTTATTGGTCTTTAATCTTGTAATTGGCCTAATTGACACATGTAATAGATCATGTGGTGTCGCTTGTTGATTCTCATCCTTCCCCCTCTCTTCAAAAGGATTCGTCCTAAAATCATCTATAAAAACACCATCTATGGGTAACACATCCACATACTCCTGCAACAAAGAATCAACAACACTATTTTATATAGGTTTGATAGTATAAAAAAATTATTTACAACACTCTCTCTTGCATAAAAGATCTTATACTTCTTTGTTTTCCCTTTAATAGTTTATTTTCTTTTCTTCACAAGTGGCTTTTCTTTTCTTTTTTTCTTCTCGATTAACTCACCATTTTCTTTCATCGTGACCACTTTTTTTTTTTTTGTAAGTTAACCTCACTGACATATCTGAAAAGTCACATTCCTGACTGAAATTTCTTTGCTCCCATGTATATCAATAGGCACACGAACTTCTTGGTTATAGATTAAATTTTCATACCAAGGTCTAGGATGCTCTCTCTCATATCTATATGAAGGCAACAAAGGCATTAAAGGTCAACATTTTTCATCCTTATTACTGATATGGTATGTCAAATGAAAAATATTCTTTCTTTATTGCTTCAATTCATCTTTTTTTACTTGTAAACTCAAAGCAAGTCTTATCACAAATGACTCACCCTCTAGTTGTTATTTCTTATAGTATTGTTTCTAAGTAATGAAATAATTAGGGGTGATCATTTTCGGTTCGGTTCGGTTTTTATTTAAAAAAACAACCAAACTGAAATTTTGAAAAAAAACAAAAAAAAACCGAAACCGGTTTAAAACGACCAGTTTCAGTTCGGTCCAGTTTTTTATGTCGAAAACCCGAAAAAATCGAAAACAAGATAAGCAATGCAATATCATTAAAATATGTACTTAATTACAACACCATCTCCACGGTTGCCTTGCATCTAAAAAAACAACCAAGATATTTACAAGAAATTAACCATTTCAATAGGCTTTTAGTATAATTCACTGCAACTTTTGCAGATATACCTGCAGCGTTTTGGTAGCTGAGGCTGATAAAGCTTTATATGGTTGTTGCTCGACAACTATCTCCTTAGTAAGGATGACAACCCCGACCATGACTTGCACAGACAGTGCTTTCCCTTTTCTATGCCCATGGGCACTAAGGTGGTAGCCACACCCACCCCAGGAATATTTATTGAACTGGAGCATAAACGAAAAGGATAATCTTGTTGTTTCTAAAGCATTCTTAAGGTACGGACAAAAAACAACCGATAAACCCCATCCACAATTACAAAATAACATAGAAAGAAATCTTATTGTAAAGAACTGAAAAGGAGCACTTAGAGCTTTAGATGGACTACTGCTGAGTGCTGAGGTTTGGGAGTGTTGCTGAGATGCTAGATCTGAAGAGTGGAGATACAAATTGAAGAATAAAGACTAGAAGAAGACGTGTTTGTGTATCTTTAAGGGGGGGCTGCTAGGGTTATTGGGTTTAGGTTAGAATATAAAGCATTTTCTTTTCATTTATAGTATCTTTTCTTTTAACATGAACCGGTTCAGTTCGGTTTGAGTTTACCGGTTTCAACAGTACAAAACCGAAACCGAACCGAACCGGAAATTTTTCTAAAATTCTAATCGGTTTAATTGATTTTTTTTTTCTTGGTTCGGTTTTTTCAGTTTTTTTTTGTTTTCTCGGTTTATCGGTTTTTTTGTTCACCTCTAGAAATAATTATGTTATGAAAAGGACAAGTTAATGAATATTAGAAAATACAAAGTATGCATTGGTTGTGATATGAGATACTGGAAGACAATACTTGTATGGGTGTTTAATGTGAAAAGTCAAAACATGATGATAAAGATTGTAACCAAAATGATATAGATAAGGTATGTTAGTGGAAGTGGAAAAGGTATCAATTTATAAAATCGAAATGTATGCATACATGATGAAGTGAAATTGTGCATTCATAAGATGGACATTGGATTCCGAGAGTGAAATGTCACACCTATTAGTAAAAAAAATTAGACATTTGGAATGGGTAGTGTTATACTTGGTTGTAAAAATGAGTATACAAAAAAGAATGGTTGCACAAGGTATTCAAAAATAGATAATAAAAATACAATGCTATGATTTATATCTAGGTTCGAGACAAATGAATTGTATAAATGTAAATATAAGGAGGTATTGGGTAAAGAATGAGGTTAGTATGAAGAGTTTTGGGTTAGGGTAACCCAGTGAGATATGTAAGGTGTTATGATGAATATGAATTTGGTTGAAGTGGAATGATGTGTTGAATATGTTACCAAAAAACATGTGGAGAACTTGATATGAGAAGTTTAAGAGTAAAGTTTGGTTAGTCTGTCAGGGTATGGAAAATAATGGCATTAGTGGTTACTAATGATCAACATTGTTATATTAGTCTGTCAGGGTGTGAAGAATAATGGCAGTGGTTACTAATGATCAACATTGTTTGAATAGTCTGTTAGGGTGTGGAGACTAATGGCATTAGTGGTTACTAATGATCGACATTTTTTGATTAGTCTGCCAAGGTGTGAAGACTAATGGAATCAGTGGTTACTGATGATCGATATTGTTTGATCAATTTACCATTTTGTGGAGACTAATGACATCAATGGTTATTCATAACCAGCATTGTTTGATTAGTCTGTCATGGTGTGGAGTCTAATGGCATTAGTGGTTATTAATGTCCGACATTGTTTGATTAGTCTGCTAAGGTGTGAAAACTAATGTCATCAATAGTTATTGATGACCAATATTGTTTGATTAGTCTGCTAAGGTGTGAAGACTAATGTCATCAATAGTTATTGATGACCAACATTGTTTGATTAGTCTACCATGGTATGAAGACTAATGCCATTAATGGTAACTAATGACCAACATTGTTTGATCTAATTAAATTGGTAAGTAAAGGCCATGGTTATCAAGACCCCCGTTATATGTGTCGCGGGGTGCGATGTCGGGGTGACGACGAGCTTTTTGTGCCTCTTGAGGAGGTATTGTTATTGGGAAATAAAAGGTTTTGGGTTTAATTATAAAATTATGATTAAGGTTTAGGAGTCGCTACCTAGTATTATGGTTACTATGAACTCTATGGTTTGTGAGAGTCTGGGTAAGGCACTGATTATGCAAAGAGAAAATGCATCACCCCACTGCACCCTACCTAAGGTAAGTTGCATTGTTGTTTGATTGTTTTTCTAGGTTGGGTTTTTATTTGTTGGTCTTTTCTAAGGTCTAAGACAGATCTCCTTTCATGAGATAGTCTCTACCTCATCGGGTTTAATCCTAACCATTCTAAAGTCTAAATTTTAGTATCGCATTTATCTTGCATTTTGTATCTTTAATACCTGAGGGTGTACTCTATTGTGTAGTTTTACACCCTACAGATATTAAAGTTTACACTAAACCCTGATATAAAAAAAAAATTATAATTGCTAAAGAGTTTTTGATATTTTGGTCAAACTCTAATGGATAATCATAAACTGGTTACGATATTCTTTTTTTTTTCTTTTTAAAACATGAGAAAGATGCAACTTTTTTATGAAAATATGATTGGAAAACTTTTTAGGATTTGGTTGTATGCATGAAAACAAAACATTTTTTTTTTGTTTTTTGAAAAAGGAAATTAATTTAAAAGTTTTGAAACTTTTTGGATTTTTTTTTTGAATTTCTTTTAGAAATATTTCAAAGAAAATCGGGTATTTTAATACTGGGTCTATATCTTACAATGTAAATATACAACCCGATATTATATAAAATTGATAGAAAAATATGTGAGAAAATCACAATTTTTTTGAAGGATTTTTTTATTTTTTTATATAATATATATTATATATTATTATAATTAAATATTATTAATATATGGACTGGGATGGCCCAGCTAACTGGGTCAGACTTAGCCTAAAAAAGGATTATGCCGATCTTGGACCAAAAAAGGGTTGGGTTGATCTCGGCCCAATAGATTTTTGGTTCTTTTTTAGTCTAGGCCCAACCCAGCCATTTGTTCTCGACCAAATTTGGTTCGGCCCAACGTGCACTGCATGAACAATGGGCATGAATTATTCATGTCCACTGTTCACGCATGTATAGTGGGACATGAATTATAATTCATGTCCACTGTTCATGCAGTGGACAAAAAGAGAAGAAGAAGAATGGGAGCTCACCTGGCACGATAGTGGTCTGGTCCTGAAGGACGACGTGTGGTCGGTGGTTGCAACGGTGGAGCTGGTAGCTGGCTGGTGGCTGGGCTAGCTACCTACGGTGAAGCTGGTGGTGGTGTCGGACAGGGGATGGGGGCTAATTTTTTTCACTTTTTGAACTTGATTTTCTTCATTCTCAGACCATGAAATCCACCCCTATTTATAGGGGGTGGAAGAGAGCAATCTTGTCTTCATTAGGGGAAAATTTCGGTTATTGATTCAGCTGGGAAGATTCCAACTGTTGGCTCAAAGTACGCACCATGAACTGTCTAATTTGACGGTTAAAGGCTGCTTGAATTGGCCTTTTTAGGCCGGCGTCACGGCTGTTGTGTTGTCAATCGGTCAAAGTGGACCATACCGGGTTGAAGGGAATTGTTAGACGATCATTTGCTGAAAGTTTTGTCAAATTTGGTGAAGGTAAAAACCATTAAATGCACCTGCAAATTAGGTGACTTGAGTAGCTTTTTCGAGTAAAAGAAAAGGACAATGAACAGTAACCAGACGACTCGTTTTGTCTTAAATTAGGGATTTTGGCCAAAGTTCAATGTAGTCCTCTAACTTCCAATTTAGTTTAATTGCAGCTCTAATTGACCCTAAACCTTTGATTTAAAGCAATAGAGTCCCCGAAAAACTTCAATTTTAACCCCGAAGTTCGGCGCCTTTTTCATTTTGATCCTGCAGTCCTAGGTATAATAGGGGACAATTAGGCTTCGAACTTCATCCAAAATTACAACTTGATTTTTCTATATGTTTGAAATCCTCTTTGGTCTGTTTTCCTCCACGTCGCCAGCTTTTATTATATTTTTTTATTTTGAAAAAAAAAGTGAATTTGGGAAATAACCCAGAAATGAGTTATAACAATATAAATGAATGGTAGTTAGAAAAAGTGTAAATAGGCTAATGGATGAACGGTTAACCCAAAGATAATGTGATAAATGTTATTATAAGTAGCATACATGGAAGGAAAAACTATGTAGTGACGACAACACATGATGTGGAAGTTAAGAAAATTTAGGGGAAAAAATACATGGAAAATTGATGGCCATTATGATAGCTTAGGTATGTTAAGTTAGGAAATTGATGTGAAGGCCAAAAAGTAGAAAGTATTGGATTGTTGAGAGATTTTGGATGTAAGAAAATGAAGGCTTGTATGTTCGGTTATGGGTTTAAGCAAAATCAAATGTTACATGGAAATATATGAGCATGATTGGAATATGTGCAAGGTTTAGACCTTGTAAAATGTGCATTAATGATGAGAATCCTTTTTTAATTTGGTTAACAATGTGAAACTAAGTAAGAATCTAAATAGAATCATGATAATGAGTTATTGAGTTATAATAGTCTTGGTCCTGTTAATACAGAAGAGGTTTTAGAAGTGAAGGGGGGGCAGCAGTCGAAGATAACTGAGCATCTACAAGTTTCAAGAAGGTGCTCTGCACTTTGTGTTATTATAAGAATTCCATGAATTTTTTAACTGTAAATTCTTTAAATTTGAAATTATATTTTGAATATTAATAGGATAAAGGGTAAGAAAAAGATGAGTTAGATGGATTTATGGGCATCCATAAAGGATGGCTAGACTATTTAACGTTTGTGGAAAAAAAATGAATGAATTTATGGACAATTAAATAGGGTAGTCAGGTTTATTGGTATTCTTTGGAAGGGATAGTTAGAGTAAGAATATTAAGGAGGGATCAATCAAGATTAAGTTAACTTTAAAGACATTGACTACGTGGTTAATTGTTAAGTTTAAGATTCACTTAGAAAGAATAAAAAAAGGAATTAAAGAATATTTTGACTAAATATTATAAGCCTTTTAATGTTGTATTGACAAATAGATACATTTTAATGTTTATTGTTTGACTTAAGGTTTATTGCAAACTTGTCGGGAGCAGTAGCTTAGGGTTGTATTATTATTGCTTAGCTTTAAGTAATGGAATTTGTACATTGTGTCATTGGTTACGTCAAGTAATTTGGATTATATGTATCTAATTTATTATTTGATGATATGTATTCTAAATAGTTCAATTTTAAATGTATGTATTTAATTAGTAAGAACACTTTTAAAATGTATTGGTATGCGTAATATTTTTATAGCTTTATATTATATTGTTTTGGATTATCGAGAGGATTGATTGTGATAAGTTGATGATGATGACAACCATATGATTGTCATGTTGTTGTAAATGAAATGATTCATGATGTTTGGATCAAGAATTGAGAAAATATTTTAGAAGTGCATAAGTAATTGCTGATAACTTGGGATGTCTTAGATATAAAGAGAACTCTGTTGTTAATACTATTTTGAAAGGGAATGTGGTCGTGTGTGTGTGTGTGTGTGAAGTATTATCTTGATTTTCAACGAACCATGACAAATTATGAAGTATTAACCTTATCTAAAAATATGGAACGTTACAAATTCTTCTTTTAAAATAATTATGTTATCCGATCGGGAAATTTAAATGATTTATCACTAGTTAACATCTCACGTACCTATTTTATTACTTTATTTCATCCAAAATTTAAGTCAAATTACTAAGAGTTTTTATCTCTATTTATAACAATTTTTCTTCTTAATTATCATTTCTCAATTGAAAAATACCATATCTAGCACTGGTTTGCTAATTTTTGGACCAGGGGTTTATAGTAAGTTTCAATTTTGCATTAGTAACATAAAATTTTGATTTAAAATTTTCTTTTTTCTTAATATACTAATATGGTTGTTGGAAAATTTGACATGAACTTTTGTTCTTTTTTTGTTGTAAAGCTGCCGCAAATTTAAGAATAAAAATAATGAACAAATAACGTGAAAAATTAAAGATGGATAGATGGATAGATAAAACCAGATTTTAGAGTCTTGCTTTGATATCAACCGATGTGAACCTAGAGGCTAAGAACCCTAGAACCCATCACCAAGATAGAAAACAACTCAAGAAAGCTAAATTTATATTACTAGAAAACCTGACCCAATAATTACCAGAATTAAGGAATCAAAGTTATTGGATGAAAACCATAACCCTTTGATTCTAAAAAAAAAAAAGAATTAGAAGTATATGGATAAACGCCATAGAGAGAGTTAAACTTTCATCATTCCTAAGTTCAATGAAGAACAAAAGGATTAATAACCTCGCCACATATAAAATATTAATTCTGAATAATAAACTAAGTCTTCTCATATGACCCTACAAAAAGAGTATTTATAGTTTACAAAATAACCAAACTCTAATGAACTAATGGGTTGACATTAAGACCCAATTAAGAATAACCCAAAGTTTGAAAAATAAATAACAAAATCCAATTCTAAGTAAAATAACAAAGCTGCCAAATTAACCAAAAGAATTTTCAAAACAGACCACCCTTATATAAATATAATTGTTGCTGACTTGCATCCTTAGAAAATAACGATTGTTGCTACCAACTTGGACTCTTTGTAAAGGTAGGTGTGTCACTGACTTTTGTATTCTTTAACAATAAGGAAACTTTTTGAATTAATTAATCCTAAGCTGCCAACTAAGAATCCTTGGAAAGTTAGGATTCCTTACAAAATAATGACTCCTGAGCTATTGAAATAGTTGTCCTTGTAGAATGTAGATGTTGCATTATAGAAAATCCATAATCAAAATGAAAGATAATCTTAAATCAACTAGAAAAATAATGCAATTCCTGCACATATAGGTTTTGAGATTTATCATAAGGTATTCTAAAATTTCAATTACTAGGAGATTTTAACCCATAGAAAATAAAGCTTCTGGAATCTTTTGGTAAGATTTCATCCTAATCTAAAGGTCAGATCAAAAGTTATGTTTATTAGCATAAAATTGCATATTAGAAAAAGTTAAGTCCAAAATCGCCTCTCCTTATCCAACCTTTACATGCATCATATAATCAAGGCTTGATCACCCTTTGTTGAAACCTTGAAGTTTGACTTGCCCTAAATATCTTGAATTAGCCCATTGAAAGCCTTTCTAATCTTCTTGGTCTTTGATCTTGTAATTGGCCCAATTGGCATATATAATGGATTATATGGTGTTACGTGTTGATTCTTATCAATACCTTCAAGATAAGAAAAAAAAAATATTTGTCTATACCAAAATATAAAGAATATCCTGAAAAACAAGTTTAATTTGAACAAAATTTTCATTTTGTTATTTTTCTCTAAACAAAAAATAATATAATGTGAATATATTTTTTAGTTTTTTAAGTTAAAATAATGTTTTGAAACTTTAAAGTTTTAATAAATGAACAAGTTTTTTATTTGTCATTAGAAAAAGAAAATTAGAAAAAGAAAAGAAAAAAGAAAAAAGAAAAAAGAAAAACAATATTTTATTATTGAATAATCTCAAAGTATTTGCTTGTGCTTCATTTTTAGGGATAATTTTTGTTAAATTAATTAAAATAAAATATAATAAATAGAGAGGACAAATCATGGTTATAAGTATGTAAGATAAATTCTCAATGAATTGTCATAGCTTTTTCCTTAAAATTAAAGTTGGCTTCATATCTTTCTATTCAATGTGTCCCCCCTACTGAATAAATACATGCATATACATACACATTTATGTATGTGCTTATGCTTAATTGTTTCTACAAAATACGTGTCTTGTCAAAATAAGGCAGCTCATTATTGGATATGCAAACTTCCTTTCCTTTTTGTTATGGTTTTTTTTTTATCATAAATTGATTAAGGCAACCTCTAGCAATAGCATGATATTATGTAGTGTCATGCTATTGTCATGGTTAAAGAGATAAAATTTGTGAGAGTTCTTTGTATTTGAGCCACTTTTCATGGGAGGTGGGCATTGCATGACATATTTTCCCTTGATGACAGGCAATAACTTAACACATATGGTTGTAAGAGGTGTGGTCTAAAGTTTATGAAATATCAAGTGATCATGAATTGATCTTTTGGTGCTCCTTTAGCATGCTTAGAACTAGGAGACCTATGATGCTTAAGAGATTATGCTATAGGTGACTGGAAACGAGGGTGTTCTTATCTTGTTGTGCTTGTTTTTTTTATTTTATATGAATATAATTTTTCATTACTTATTTCATTTTGAAGAGGTTTTGATCATGGATAGTATATAGTTGTTATTATAAGGAATACTTATAAACTCCACTAATTAGTGATTCAGTGGCAATGGGTTCAAGTAGTGTTTTCACATTGAGCATTTTCTCATTAAACCTTTAGAGATATACTCTGGTACTCTCATCTTCTTGTTATGTGATGACAAGGAGCTTAATTATATTCTTTTCAAATGAAATGCTTATGTTGAAGCGACATTCAAGCTTGGAGCTGAGAGCATAAAAATGAAAGATGGAGCTAGCCTTTAGGTTATGGTACTATGATTAAGAAAATCTATACAGTGTTGTTAGATACTTCTCACATTTTGTATACACTCTTTATGGTCTTTAAGGCCATCATAATTATTTAATTTGGTCCTCACGGAGACACAATCTTTAGAAAAATAAATGTGTAAAATTTTATGATAAAATGGAGATTCTTTCACTTGGTGAGGGGTCATGTTAATTCTCAAGACTTTGTAGGGTTATGGATCTCATCTTATATCTAGGTGTTTTTCGATGAGGAGTACGTGAGTAAAACTTAGAGGGATATTGATGATGATATCTTGAGTCTTATTTAAAACATCCAGGCTAGATCACTTTTTCTAGTAGGAACAACATCTTTTGAGTGTTAGAATATGAGTGTCTTTGTGCATGATTACATGTCATTCTACTTTTTTTTAGGGGAACTAGAGTTTTTTATATGCACTTGGTGTTACATATAATGGCGCTTGGTGTTATGTTTCTCATTAAAGGGGTGGAAGAATGCAAAGATGTTATTACATATCTATAACAGTATTATTGGGCATCCACATCTGATATGAGAGTTGTTGGAGACTTGGGAGAGTTGGTGTACCTGTTATGGGATGATTAGTTACTCTTTTATGTCCTAGAGTTTTGTCATCCATGGAAAGAATTTTGGTAAGAAGTAAAAAGGGAATGACTGGCTTTTGTTCAAGTTTTTCACCTATTGATGAAGTTGTGCAAACTTCAATCTAGATTTGGGCTTTCTATAGTTGCATCATCGATTAGTGATTGACTTTCGTTCTTACAAAATAAGTTTTTTATCAGAATAGGATACCCTCTGATGTTTAAGTTAGTAAATATAGGAGGATATGAGTGTGCGTGTGTGAAGAGAATGTGCATATCAGGGCAGAGTAATTTGTGAAATAGGTAGTGTAATATGTGTTTTATATGGCTTATGTGCTTGTGTATGAAGTCTTGTTCTTTTACCTAGTGATGACCTAAGATATTTATATATAGACTTGGTCATATTAGTTTACCTCGTGAATAGTAGAGAAAAGATAATGTGTTATTGGTGGAGAAGTTGGTGCCCACCATTGGCTATGGTGCCTTGTGCCATTAGTGGAGAAGTTGGTCTAAGACTATTTTATAGAGACAATTATTAGCTAGAAAGGGTAGAAATTTAGGAGAGTTGGCACAATAAGAAGGTTGACGGATGGTCATTGGTAGAAAAGGGTGTTGTGTTATACACGAGTGGATAGTGTATTCTGGCTCATTAAAACTGAAAATACTTTAAGGTAAGTGAGGGTGAGAAAGAAAAGTGAGCGGGGGGATATAGAGAAAGGGAGAAACGGAAAAGGAATCTTAGTTGTTTGGGCTCACTCAAACGGTAAGGAATCCTCGCCATTTAGGTTAGCTCAATCAGCCAAGAAAGCTAGTAGTTTGGGCAAGAATGATATCAATTTGGGCTAGACCTAATGGCTAGGGAGATTTTGGCTGACGTGTGTAATGCATGTGTTCATTATTGAGCTATTTGTCGCTTTTGTACGACACGTGTGCCTCACTATGGTCTTGTTTTGTAGCCTTTCTTGGTATATATGAATTCATCTTATCGATATTTTTACATTAATATCGGGCGTGTTGTCATCAGAATTCTAGTACGCCTCTAGCATCTTATTATATCTTTCTTTCTTTTTCTAATGTTTTCTCTCTCCAATACTGGTTTTTGTGCCATTCATTTCTTCTTTTCCCTTTCTTTCTGCCGTTGAATTTGCTTTATCTTGTGTTACCAATTGGATCTGCATACAAAATTCAAGTTGACTATGCAAATATCCTTTTTTGTGGAGAGGAATTGCAATTCTTGGGAATTTTCCAAGCCGTTAACGGCCAGGATTCCTAGCAATGCAATTATCTTATCAAGTTCAAGAAAGTACAAATGAACTCTTGTTCCAAATTTTCATATTTCCATCTTTATCTAGTTCCGTGGACTCTAATTCTGAATT
>Ga0307509_10007031_pt1 | contig 14888 bp, 13 predicted proteins | sample 10_EM_MG_FD_202245 | JGI IMG/M metagenome (GOLD analysis project Ga0307509, IMG submission 202245) | Populus trichocarpa ectomycorrhiza microbial communities from riparian zone in the Pacific Northwest, United States - 10_EM | ecosystem: Host-associated > Plants > Roots > Unclassified | place... | reverse complement strand
TCGTCTTCGAGTTCCCCCACTGGCACCGACTCCGATACCCCCAATACGCCTGCTTCGGCCCCTGCACTTGTGCCGGCGAGCTCTGACTGATCTGGGAGACGGTCACCGCCCGTGCTTGAATTCGCATCGAGGAGGTGACCCTGAGTGGTGCTGGTGTCATCAAGGGGGCACGCGGGAGTGCACAGCCGAAAGGGAGAAGGGGAGAGAAAAGGAAAAGAAGAAGCCCGTCAAAGACAGACCATCCAGCTCGAGGAGGGAGAGCAGAGGTAGGAGGAAGGAGGACGATGCGCGGGCGCGGGCGCGGGGTGGCCCTGTTGCTTACCCGCCCCTACGATCCTCCAGCGCGGGCCCGCCATGCACGTTAAAACAGGCCACACCAACAGAGGCCACATCGGGTACTACCGCTTGGGGCGATGCTAAACCTCCCACCTCCACGAGCCGTGGTCATGGGAGACGAGGAAGAGGCAGAGGTAGAGATGGAAACACTGGCAGGGGAGGAGCACCACCTGCGCCTGGGGATTGCGCGCCATCTTCATTAATCAAGATGCGATTAAAAATACCCCTTTCTCCAAGCGAAGATGACAATAAATTTTACAGGAGGATGTTACCCAGGTTAGGCAGTTAGGCAAACTACATGTTATTTCCTATTCCTGGTTCCCTTATCAAGATTTCCCGCTTGAACGGCGGGTATGTTCCGGTCAGGACCGGACGTCCGTCGTCCATCCCGCTGTAACACCCTGGCAGCCCACTCAGTTGGTATAGGGCTCAGATCTTTGTGCGTTAGCTTTACGGTTGGAGAGCTACAAATAAGAAGTCATTTGCGTATAGGACTATAAAATACGATAAAATGAGATGGAATGATTTAGGTACTCTAAAGAAGACCGTGATTTTGATGTGGCTTAGGGCGGCAGTATGTGTGGTGTATGTCGTGAAGATGGAGCAAAATGTTCATTTACTAGTTGCTTATTCCATCGCCGCCCGACATCTTCACCTTGGGGCGCCGCCCTTGTATGACATGCCTTCTTCCACCCTTGGAGCCACCAGAGCGACCACGCCACCCATCATGGAGGAGTGAGGGAACGCCGTCAGCAGCAGACGCTGCACCTGTCCCCGCTAGAGGACGCCGTCGGCCTTGAGCTCGCTGGGGCAGTTGACCGCTAAGATCCAGGCGTTGGGACTCTGGACGGAAAGCGTTGGAGGGCACGGGCTCGAAACATCACTATGAGCGGGCCCAAGAGAGGGTGTTCGCAGACCGACGTGCTACCGCGAGGACTCGAGGGAGGGAGGGAGGGAGGCGCTGTCGAATCTCGTCGGAGAGACACCTAGGGACGGCCTTTTGAGGCCGAGAAGAGCGATGCGGCGGGCATCGTCGCCCGTCACGAGATACACCTGGCCGCATGCAAACTCAAGTCAGTCGGGCGGGACCCACTACATATGTCATGAACGTACATTTTCCTGCGCTACCGCCGTCCCGATATGCCTTCGAAGTCGGGAGTCGTCGTCATCGTCCACGTTGTCATGAGGCGAGATGGGGCCGTCTTGAGAAAGAGAAAAGCACAAAGTGATGCACGTTGTCAGCACGCGCGTTCTCACGCCTCCCAGCCCACACAATAGAACACACCCTTGGGCAGAAACCCAGAAGGGCCGGTAATTCGGAATCGGAAGGTCTGGTCGATGTTTGAAAACCAAGTGAGGCTTACCGCTTTCCAAATCTGGCTAGCCCACTAAGCCACAATTCCCAGCGATTGACAGTATCATACTGTGCTGTCCGACTCACCCGGTGGCTTGCTGTATAGCCGACATTGCAACTGCCTCCCGATGCCCAGTGCAACCGCCAAACCTACCGAGTCAATCCCAGTCCAAAGCCAAAGAAAAGTACCAGAGACATTTCAAAGCCGCCAGCTCACTCAGAACGCCTCAAGACCGCCATGCGAAGGCCGCCTCCGAACCTCCCCGGACAGATCTTTTGGTAGTCAGTGCATACCTGGGTCACCGGCGAAATCGTAATTTGGAAGGAGTTTTATCCTGGCAAAGTAAAGAAGTAAGCCCTTGCGACGAAATTATTGCGATTTGGTGGGCACTCACGGATATCATTGGTGGTGCGACTCGGATCTGAAGGCTGAACAAGGAGAACGCGTACTCCCGTGCATACATTGCTTTTAGGACAGAGGAATTAGTTGCGAAGTTCAGCCGGCCGCGAGTACGATGGGCATATATTCAAAGACAAAGCAGGTCTGTCTTTTCACCGACTTGGTTCGATGCTTGAGCTCAAAATGTCGCGGTCTTTTTGATGCACAAAGGGAACGAATCCCAAGCCGTGGTGGTGTTTGCTCCATATCAAAATCTGGCACTGGAGAAGAAAAGGTAGAAACGCGACCATCGATCAAGGTACGCTGTTATTTCCTCGAAGCCCCTCTCACCTAATCATCTGAATCAGATGGGGACTGCATTGTCTTTCTGTAGTCTCTAGAGGCTCCTTTAACCAAGCCTCATGACGCTGATAAGCTCCTGGAGATGCTAGGTCCATCCCATCACGGGTATATTTCCAACATCATTTCGCTCACACGATTCTAGTCGCCTCTACTGAACGTCCCGCCATGCCAACTTCCACACTTTTATTGGACGCCCTGAAGGCCGAGAAATCTGCGCAACGGGATAAAGAGGCGATCCAAAGAAATCATCCTCCCTACAAGGACGCCGCTCAGGCATCCAAGACGGAAGAATCCAAAAAGAAGGCCGCTGCTGCTGCTGCCGCCTCCAGTGCTGCTTCCGAGGCTAAACAAGGCGGCGAGCCGACCGCATCGCTTGGGAAATGAGCCGCGAAGAGGGCTGCGGCCGCCGCTGCAGCCGCCCAGAAGGCATCCGCTCAGGCTAGTCCTAAAGCCGGTAACGCATCCGCTTCCCAACCTGCGGCCAAGCCATCGCCGTCTTCTCCCAACAAAGGCAAGTCTGGCCGAGGCGGCAAGCATCAACCCAAACCACCGTCCACGTCAGCAGGTCAAGCCGCCGCATCGACGGCGCCTTCATCTTCGAATACCCCCACCGACACTGGTGCCTCGATTACGCCCGCACCTGCACCTTCCATTGCGCCTGCGAGCTCTGACGGTTCTGGAAGACGGTCGAGGCAGTTCGAGGCGGCTTTGAGTGGTGCTGGTGTCACGAAAGGCGGCAACAGGCGGGAGCGCGCAGCCGAAAAGGAGAAGGAAAGGGAGCCCGCGAAGGATGGTGGCTCTAGCTCGAAGAGGGAGGGCGGGGGTAGGAGGAAGGAGGACGACGGACGGGCGCGGGGCGGGCCTGCTGCAGCTCCGCAGCCAGGTGTCTTGTCTGCTCCTACGATCCTCCAGCGCGAGTCCAAGCAACCCCACCCGCGCCCATCACAGCAAGGTCCGCCAACAGACGCTACGTCGGGCTCCACAGCGTCTGTCGATGTGAACCCGCCCACCTCCACGAGTCGCGGTCATGGGAGACGGGTCAGAGGAAGAGGCAGAGGAGGAAACAGAGGAGGAGCACCGCCGCCTACGGATTCGTGAGCCAAGCGCGCCGCCCTCATCAAGGTGTGCTTTTAAAAATACTTCATTCTCTAGTCGAGGACGATGCTAAATGTTTGCAGGAGGATGTCACCCTTACATGTCTGTCTTAGGCGATGTATTGCTTGTCCCCGTCATTCTATCTCTGGAACTCCTGTCGAGATTCCCACTTGAGTTGTGGTTCTGTCCGCCACCGGGCATCCATCGCTACCACTGTAACGTCTTAGCAGCACCCAGTTGAAACACGGCCTAGATTTTTGCAGGCTAATCCATTGGTGAAGGGGGTTACAAACCAGAAGTTATTCGATTATAGGACTGTAAAATACAACAAAATTGGATGGGATGGTTAGATACTCTACAGAATCCTGTACGGCGATAAATGTCACATCTTCTGCTCACTATGCAAATGCTCCGACAACAGCTGTGTGATCGCCCAGTGACCGTTCTCCGACGCAACTTCGGAGGGGGTCTGACCCTCGTTGTTCTGGAGATGGACACTTGCGCCATGCTCGAGCAGTAGCTGCGTGGCTTTGGCGCTGCCATATTGTGATGCCAAATGGAGCGGAGTCGACTTGGCGATATCCAATGCATCAACGTCCGCGCCATGCTTAAGTAAGAGCTGTATCGTAAGCTGAGACTCTGAGCCATTCAATACTTGGTGCAGTGGTGTCTGTCCCACTTGGTTCCGCGCATTGATATTTGCACCACGTTCGAGTAGTAGCTGCGCAGCCTCGACGTTTCCGTGGTATGATGCCCTATGTAGAAGAGTCGAGTGGTTGTCATCAACTGCGTCCGAGTCGACATCTGCACCGCGCTCTAGGAAGAACCGTATGGTATCAATATCAAACGGCGATGTGTTCCTCAATACGGCCAATAACAGGTGTTGCGGTGTCTGGTCCTCCTTGTTCTGCACATGGGTATTCGCACCATGTTCGAGCAGTACGCGTGCAACTTTGGCGTTGCCACATTGTGATGCAACATGCAGCGCGGTGGAGTCTTTGTCATCCAGTGCGTCAACGACGGCACCATGCTCGAGCAGTACGCGTGCGGCCCCATCGTCGCCATGTTGTGATATAAAATGCAGCGGGGTCGAGTGGTTGTTATTGAGTGCGTGAACGTCCGCGCCATGCTCGAGCAGTAGACGTGCAGCCTCGGCCTTGCCAGTTTCTGACGCAAAATGCAGCGGGGTCGAGTGGTTGGCATCCAGTGCGTGAACGTCCGCACCATGCTCGAGCAGCACGCCTGCAATTTTGACGCTACCACGTTGTGATGCAAGATGCAGCAGGGTGGAGTCTTTGTCATCCCGTGCGTCAACGACGGCACCATGCTCGAGTAGTATGCGTGCAATCTCAACGTTGCCATGTTGTGATGCAAGATGCAGTGGGGTTGAGTCTTTGTTATCCCGTGCGCCAACGTCCGCACCATGCTCGAGTAGCACCCGAATAGCTTTGATGTTCCCATACTGCAATACTACATGCAGTGGCGTTAAGTGGTTGTTGTCCAGTGCGTTAACGTCTGCGCCATGCTCTAGTAACGACCGTACGGCATCAATGTAATAATCCGCCATGCCGTCCTTCAAGTCGATCAATGATTCGTGTAGTGGCGTCCGACCCTCCTTATCCCGCACATTGATATCTACACCATGGTCGAGCAGTAGCTTTGCAACCTTGAAGCCTCCGTGGAACGATGCCAGATGGACTGGAGTCGAGTGCTTTGTATTAGCCTCAGTGTCCACGTCTGCACCGTGCTCCAGTAAATACCGCACGACGCCGAAATATGTATCATCGAATGTCCCATCTACACCACGAAAGGTTGGGTGGAGTGGTGTCCGACCGCTCGAATCTCGCGCATTGATGTTCGCACCCCGCTCAATGAGTATGCGAGTTACCTCGAGGAATCCACGATCCACTGCCATGTGCAGTGGAGTCCGGTCTTCGATGCCCCGAACATCCACATCTACGCAATGTCCGAGTAGCAGCAGTGCCACATCGGGATGACCGTTATCCAACGATGCGTGCAATGGAATGCCGTATGGGCCCCTGACGCTGAGATCCTCTGGTCGCTTTGAAATCAGGTAATCCACCATGGCACGGAATCCAAATCCGGCAACGTGGTACAGGGGAGATGCTTCTGGTCGGTTCGGGGGCTCATTGAAATTGCCTTTGCGAACCCACAACCATGTAGCAAAACTGGGCTTGTCCGCATCAAGGAGGTCGTCGATCCCGTCCCGTATGTGTGCAAAAACGTTCCCAAACTCGGCATGGTCCCCAAAGTATTCAGAGGCATACCGAGCTAGAGGAAATTCCTCCAGCCTGCCCTTGTTGATGTTGGAGTCCAAATGGAGTAGGACACTGAGACAAGCTTGCGCCATGATCGTATGCGATGGCTCGAGGAGGATATGACAATCGCGAGCGGCGACAATTGTGGAAGTGGCAAGTCGATCCGAGATTAAGAATTCTTTGACAGAGAAATGCGAAAATTGAACCACTCGGGAATGATGATTCTCGACAACGACAACGGCGATCAAACTGGAACATGCGGATAGTACAGCTTGTTCTTGATCTTCCCATCGCAAATCTTCATTTAACTTTGGGATCCCTCCCGTCGCATCAAAGTCAACTGCGAGGATTTCTGCAAGCTCCTCAACACCAAGTGGGCGAACGGCAACGGTGAGGCACTGAAGGAGCCGATGAGCATGTACTCGGTTTGACTTTGGGATTTCTTGCAGTATCCGCTCGTATGTCCCATCCAACGTTTCTGGCAATTCTGCCAGAATGCGCCGCACACTCGGTGGGAAACATTGCCGCAAAAGTTCCAGTTGGCAATAGACCCAACGAAACCTGAGTGAGAGCATTAGCAAGGATCTCACTCACAAACCACTGGGTTCTTACATGCCATCGGCTTTCTCTGAAAGCGCCTCAATAACCAATTTCTTGTCATCATCCCGCCACCTCTTCATGTTTTCGTCCGAGTAAACTACGGAGGTGACAAAGTTAATGATATCTTGCTTTTGACCCCTCTCATCATGAAGTGATATCCGGTTAGACGTCAAAGTCTCAAAGGACGTCTGAATGTCGATCTCCGGACGACTTGTAACGCAGAGGTGCAAATTAGGAAGATTCAATTCCACGAGCTGCTTCAGAAGTGATAAGACCTTTTGACGCGATGAAGGAATTCCTGTCGTTTTAGGGCACTCATCGAGTGCGTCGATGATAAGATAGACAGGGACTTGGCCTGGTACATTGAGTATGTCTTTGAGGCATTGTGTAAGTGTGCTGTCACTGGGCTGTTGCGAGCCAGATTGGTGGGATGAATGATAGCCAAAGAGAATGTCGCAAAAAGATGTGGATTGGTGGCTGAGTTGAACGAGGAGAGAGGTGAGTAGGGCGTGGACATCTTGCTTTCCCTTTTCCTTGAAATCGAAAAAAAAATAGGCTATATGAGCGGATTCTGCGTCGCAGACAGACTTGATGTCCTGGATGATTGACGAGCTATTAAATCGTCAATAATGAAGGTCATGATGAGTCCAGAACGGAAGAGACAAGCCTGAGGACACTCTTTCCAGAACCGGCTAGGGAGATAGAAGTCTGTTAGCAAAGGCGAAGCGGCTGAAGGAGAGAGAAGTACGTTTTCCATAGAGCCACATCAATGATCCAGACGCTTTCCAATCTGTGAAGGTACTGCCGTGAATGAACCACAAGGCAGTGCCTTCGTGGTGAGCATCGCATGCAGCGTTGTAATTTACAGACGGATCTGGGGGAGAGAGCCAAATTCGAAAGTCCTGTCGAATCTGGTTCCCTGCAAGAACGATTGAGTCGTTTTAATCAACAAAGTGACCCTAAGGAATCACTAACTCTTTTGACCGTCTGCAACTTGTTGCACACCGTCGATGACGAGATCTATTTTGTCGTCCACGTCCCTCACTCTATCGTCGATGCCCTGTACTTTATCCTCGACGGTCTGCACTTTGTTGTCAACGGCGTGTACCGTATCATCGACAGCCTGCACTTTATTGTCGATAGACTGCGCTTTGTCGTCGATAGCTTGCACTTTCTCATCGACCTCGTGAGTAGCCTTCAGACCCTGCGCAGTAGCCATCTGAACTTCGTCCTGTGTCAGTCGATCCAGTCGACCCAACGCATCGTCGATGTCAGTCCTCCCAACAAGCTTCTTCACGTATTTCCCTAAGCAACCGTAAGTCAACATGGACGAACCACACTGCAAGGAATCAACTCACTCGCTCTGCTCTGTTTTATTTCCCTTGTCGCGATCGAAAGAATCGAAAGCACCTCGACCATGATTTTGACTATTATGTCTGTCATCCCCGCGGTTGGAGGCACTTCGACATAGGTCTCCAATCTTCTGAAGAAGTTTTCTATGCGCCCGAAGACTGCAGTGAGTGCGCCCTGGTCATCAGAAACGGCCTTAGCCGCCTGGGAGAGTTTAGAGTCACGAAAAGCCCCGGAATTGATTGAATGAAAACAAAAATACTCACAGAGAGAAGGACGCCAATTCCGGTGAAGATCACTGCAGCTGGTTGCGATACCTGTATGTCAATCAAATATCAGATCCGGAACGACTTCATCCCTGAGCTTCTTGGGACTTGCCAGACCAATGCCGCCTCCAATGACTCCAGAAAACGTGCAGAGGACATTGACGGTGGGATTGAGCCACTTCGTCAATTTGTCATCGGTATCACGAGATTGGTCGAAACCGGGAATTTGTTCGTAAAGTATGCTGAGGACGGCATCTGGAGAATGACAGGTTTGGAGTTTGTCGAGCAGTGGATGGGAACGGAGATCTTTCTTGGTCTTCTTCTTGTAAGCTTCGATGGCGTTGTCGAAGATGGATTGATAGTTCGAGGATGAGGTGGTTGCAGTGGGAGTGTGGGACATGTTGCTCGGGATTGAGGGTCGATATGAAGTGTCTTCAACAAGCGGATGGAGACGAGAACGGCTGTACTGATGGGACTGATAAAGAAACACGTTGCAGGCGACCTGGTCTATGCGTATTCCGATTATAACCCAATAGACGCCCAACACAGCCTTCAGATCGATATGCTGTATGTTTCGGATTTTATTATTTCGGCGCATGGCCCATCGGGGGGTCCGATGTGGGGAAGCGAGAGCATCTTAATAGTAGATCTGGTATCAGGTCGAATTGAAGGAATCCGCGCTCAACAAATATAATACAATCTGGACTGTAAGTGCTCCCCAGTGACAATCGTAAGTAAATGCCAAACGTGACACCAGGGAGACTGGCAGTTGAGATGATAGAGGAACAGCCTGAGGTCATAGTCCGTTCTGCGTCCTTTCGGACAACGGACAAACTGAAGGTAACCAGTATGTTTCTGGTCCGAAGATCGATTACAAAAATAAAACAACCCATCGGGTCATATTCTTGTCGAATCTGACCCTTTCCATTGAGTCAAATGACACAAATTTCAACCTTCTTGGCAAGTTATAATGTGCAAGTCGGAAAACCTTTACCACAGGACATCCAAGTCTCGATCGTTGAAACTAGAGTGTTGAGTGCCAGGAGCGGAGATTATCCAGGTTCTACACCAACAAATCACCTACAGTGCCACCAGTGCGACATGGTGGGAGAGGGCTAATTGTAATCAGCGTACAGTACGGCATACCACCATGCCTAAGCCGCGGTGCATCCATCACCCGGAGCACCTCAGTCAACTAGTCCTCCCGCACGACGATCGCCAGCTACAGCGCAATCTAGCACAGACGACCATACATCCCTCGCGCAAGTGGCTCCGTTGCGTTGTTCAGGATGTCGCGCTGGGACGCCGACTGGCACCGTCCCATAGCGAGCGCGGCTTGCACTGAGGCAAGTCGAGTGTACAACATGGATGTCATTACCATGTGGCACGCGGCGATGGACCGAAGTGCCCATTGTGGCATGTCTACCGTTGTTTGGGAGAATTTTCTGAGAGAAGGTGGAGAGAGAGGAAGGGCGTATTAGTGGGATAAAAGGTGAGAGAGGAAATTGGACATACATGGAGCAAGAGGTCATATTGGCGGCGGTGTTGTCGTTGTGCTTGAGTAGTTCGAGCTCGGCAAGTCCATCGCCGTTGCGGCCACCATCGCTTCACCATCCTGCACGGCGTATCATGGGAATGACACAGCATCAAGGCGGGTGCGAGGAGAGGGCGATACCAATGTATGACGAGGGGGCGAAGACGTAGGTGTCACTGGGTAGTGAGAGGAATGGGTGGTGATGAGGGTGGTGATGGGGCAACAACACTTCGGGCAAGCAGTGAAAGCAGCAACAAAGCGTGACGAGAGGGGTGACACGGTCAATAACATGGTGACATACAACAGTGAGAGGAAGGGGGACGCACCGATGACGCGGATGATAACCATGGCTAAGCAATCAAGGTGATGGGGATTATAGCAGCACGGCGACACTGACGACGGCAGCAGCGTCAGTGGCGGCAACAACAATGATGATGGTAAGAGCGGTGGTGATGATGGTGCCGTGGTGGTGATAGCAGTGGTGGTAGCAAAGACAGCAACGCAGTAACAGTAAGAACAAAATAGAAAGCAAGAGGGAAAGGGAACTTACCAACTGGAAAGGTACAAGTTGGTTCACTGTCGGAAGGTAAGTGACAAGTGTGGCAAGAAGTGGAGAGCACTCACTGACTATAGGGCACACTGGCAGAAGCAGGGACACCCGATGGATAGGCATTGATGGAGGGATTGTCAAAGGTGATGTTGGTAAAGTTGGGCAAGCAGTGAAGCTAGTGAAGCGTGGTGCGTTGCAGAAAGGAATAAAATATATGGAATCGCGTTTCAAAACTGGGTGGCTTGTGTGAAAGGATTGTTGCGGTCGAGCAAGAGGGTGTTTACATATGTGGGGGATTGTCAAGCATGTATCAGTGCGTGAGGAAGATGTGTGTGGATGGCAGGGAAGCGTAAACAGGCCATGATGCATGATGTATCACCATATATCACCGCTGGCACAGCGAGAATGGCCAGCACAATAGTGGCGGGCACGTGGGTGTCGGCTTTTTTTTTTTGAATTCGATTAATGTGTGCCTAGGCCCTAGGGGTACAAATCTCCACGTATCACTTTCAGTTTATATGCACATGCTGATGGTTGGTCTGTATGTTTATGTATTAAGTTGTAAATAAAGTTGTTCTCCCCTACGGCTTGTGAGGCCATCGTTGTGTGATAGTCTACTTAGATGTATGGTGTAGGGTTCCGTGAATAACTGCCGAGTTAGTAACAGTAGTTATTAACTCCATGTTATTAACAGTTAATAACAGTTAATAACTTGGGACATCAGGAAAGGCTGTGAATAACTGTGAATAATTGCACTGGATGAGAGTTGGTCCAGGAGTCCCTGCATGTCTTTCTCAAATATGGGAGTGACTCACCAGCACCTGAGCTGAATTGTGAACTCACCCTCAACAGTGGCAGTTACCACATGGCAGTTTGGTTCAGGGTTGAGTACAGGTCCACATTGAACTACAAAATTGTCTCAGACTGTTCCCCTGTGCCCACTGTGCCCAATATAAGGTCCTTTTTGCTCTCACAACACTTCAGAAATTGTTTTCTCAGTGGCAGTTGGTCATATATTGCTAGAAGGGATAGTCACAGTGCAGCCAGATGGTGTAGTGGTTATTATGTTTTGCTTACATGAGTAAGTGGGGTGTCCCTGTTGGTTCGATTCCACCTTGGTATAATTTTATTTTTTGTCATTCACATGAGGTCCATGGTCACTGAGAGACCACTGCAACACCTCCCCCTCCCAGTAAGGACACTTCTAGCATAGATTTAGATATGCTCTTTGCAGATTGGCAGTCATACACTGCATTTTTATTAGAGTTCATAGTTATTCACACAAATTATAGTTATTAACAAGTTAATAACTATGTGAATAACTCCTGAGATTCCTGGCGGTTACTAACAAGTGTGAATAACTGTGCTGTGAGTTATTCACGGAACCCTAGTATGGTGAGCGCTTTGGTCCGCGCCAGAGGACTACGGTACTTCTGTCGGCTGAGAGCGCTGTGAGCGATACTTTAAAATTTAAACTTGGTCATGCTCATAGAAAGAGATTCGCCCTCCCCTATCAGCGCACGACTACATCTGATGATGTCAACTCTGCACTTCATAGCCCCGTCCTCTGCAAGCGCGATTCTCTTTTAAACGGTCCAAAAAGGAACATATTTGTGATTTTGATGGGACTTAGTAGAGCGGCAGCATGTGGAGGAGTAAAATATTCATTTACTAGCTGGTTCTTCCATCGCCGCCCGACACCCTCACACATAATCACATTGAGGCGCCGCCCTTGTATGACATGCCGTCCTCCAACCTTGAAGCCGTCAGACCGACCGCGCTGCCTACCATGGAGGAGTGAGGGAATGCCATCAACGCAGACGCCGCACCTGTCCCCGCCGAGGGCATCGTCAGCATGGAGCTTGCTGGTGCGACTGTATCAGTCGCGACCGCTAATATCGAGGCGTTGGGACTCCGGATGGAAAGCGCTGGAGGGCAACGGATCGAAACGTCACCACGAGCGGGCCCGACAGGGGGTATTCGCAGACTGACGGGCTACCGCGAGGACTTGAGCGAGGGAGGAGGACGCTGGAGGACCTCGAAGGAGAGCCACCTAGGGAGGGCCATTCGATGCCAAGAAGAGCGATGCAGTGGATCGTCGCCCGCCACAAGATACACCTGCGAGTATGCAAATCAAGTCAGCCAAGCGGGATCCACTACATATATCATAAACGCACCTTTTCCTGCCCTACTGCCGTCCCGAGCTGCCTGCAAAGTCACGAGTCGTCGTCATCATCCGCGTTGTCTTGAGCCGGAAGGGCGCCGTCTTGGGAATTAGAAAAGCGCAAAGTCATCATACACGGGCCACACATCAGCATCATGCTTGTTCTCACGCCTCTCAGCCCACGTCGCGGGAAAGGGCTAATTCCGAACGTCTTGTCGAATCTGGTTCCCTGTGAACCTTTTTTGTCTTTTGAAAATCAACAGAGGCTTACCACATTCCGAATCTGGCTAGCCCACCGACACAACTCCCGGCGATTGACAGTATCATACTAGTACTGTGCTGTACAGACGACATGCCCACCCGGTGGCTTACCGTGTAACCGACTTTGCAACTGCCTCCCGATGCCTAGCGCAACCGCTGAACTTGCCAAGAAGTCTTAATCCCGGTCCAAAGCCAAGAAAAAGCGCCAGGGACTGTCTAAAGTCGCCAGCTCAGAACGCCTCAAGACCGTCGTGCGAAGGTTGCCCCCGAACTTCCCCGAACAGCTCTTTCAGCTGTCCGTACGGACCTGGGCCACCGATGAAACTGTAATCTGGAGGAGGTTTTATCCTGGCAAAGTAAAGAAGAAGTGAGTGCCTCTGACAACTTATTGCGATTTGATGGGCACTCACGGATATCATTGATCGTGCGACTCGGATCTGAAGGCTGAACAAGGAGAACGTGTACTCCCGTGCATACATCGCTTTCAGGACAGAGGATTTAGTTGCGAAGTTCAGCCGCGAGTACGATGGGCATATTTTCAAAGACAAAGCAGGTCTGCCTTTTCCGCCATATTTTTTCGATGATTGGGCTCAAAATGTAGCGATCTGATTTGATGCACAAAGGGAACGAATCCCAAGCCGTGGTGGAGTTTGCTCCATATCAAAATGCTGGCGCTGGAGAAGAAAAAAGTAGACAGTAGAAACGCGACTGTCGATCAAGGTACGTCATGGTTTCCTCGGCGCCTCTCTCACCTAATCACCTGAATCAGATGAGGAGTACATCGCCTTTCTGCAGTCTCTAGAGGCTCCTTCAACCAAGCCTCACGACGCTGATCAACTCCTGGAGATCCTAGGTCCGTCCCACCACGGGTACATTTCAACCATCAGTTCGCTCACACGATTCTAGTCGCCTCTACTGAACGTCCCGCCACGCCGACCTCCACGCCTTTATTGGACACCCTCAAGGCCGAGAAATTTGCGTAACGGGACAAAGAGGCGATCCAAGGAACCATCCCCACTACAAGGACGCGGCTCAGGTATCCAAGAAGGACGAATCCAAAAAGGAGGCCGCTGCTGCCGCCTCCAGTGCTGCTTCCGAAGCTAAACAAGGCGCCGAGCCGACCACATCGCTTGGGAAACGAGCCGCGAAGAGGGCTGTGGCCGCTGCTGCAGCTGCCCAGAGGGCGTCCGCTCAGTCTGGACCTAAGGCCGGCAACGCATCCGCTTCCCAACCTGCGGCCAAGCCATCACCGTCCTCTCCCAACAAAGGCAAGCTTGGCCGAGGCGGCAAGCATCAACCCAAACCACCGTCCACGTCAGCAGGTCAAGCCGCATCGACGGCGTCTTCATCTTCGAATCCCCCCACAGACTCTTGTGCCTCCATTACGCCCGCACCTGCACCTTCCATTGCGCCTGCGAGCTCTGACGGTCCTGGAAGACGGTCGCGGCCGGTGCTTGGACTCGCGTCGAGGCAGTTCGAGGCGGCTTTGAGTGGTGCTGGTGTCACGAAAGGCGGCAACAGGCGGGAGCGCGCAGCCGAAAAGGAGAAGGAGAAAGAGAAAGAGAAGGAAAGGGAGCCTGCGAAGGATGGTGGCTCTAGCTCGAAGAGGGAGGGCGGGCGTGGGAGGAAGGAGGACGACGGACGGGCGCGGGGCGGGCCTGCTGCAGCTCCGCAGCCTGGCGTCTTATCTGCCCCTACGATCCTCTAGCGCGAGTCCAAGCAGTCCCACCCACGCCCATCGCAGCAAGGCCCGCCAGCTGACGCTACGTCGGGCTCCACAGCGTCGGTCGATGTTAACCCGCCCACCTCCACGGGTCGCGGTCATGGGAGACGAGGCAGAGGTGGAAACAGAGGGACACTGCCACCTACGGATTCCTGAGGCAGGCGCGCCGTCTTCATCGAGGTATACTTTTAAGAATACTTCATTCCTACTCAAAGACGATGCTAAATGTTTGAAGGAGGATGTCGCCCTTGCTTGTCTGTCTTAGGCGATGTATTACCTGTCCCATCATACTATTTCTGACACTCCTGTCGAGATTCCGGCTTGAATGGTGGTGCTGTCCGCCACCGAGCATCCATCACTGCTGCGGTGACACCTTCGCAGTTCCCAGTTGAAACTGGGCTCAGATCTTTGCGGGCTAGTCTGTTGGGGAAAGTTACAAACCAGGAGCTATTCGTGTATAGGAATATAAAATATAACAAAATGGGATGGGATTGTTTAGGTACTCTACAGAAGACCCGTACTACGATAAATATCACACTTTCTACTCACTGTGCGAATGCTCCGACAACAGTCGTATGATCGCCCAGTGACCGTTCGCCGACGCAACTTCGGAGGGGGTCTGACCCTGGTTGTT
>Ga0307509_10007030_pt1 | contig 14891 bp, 28 predicted proteins | sample 10_EM_MG_FD_202245 | JGI IMG/M metagenome (GOLD analysis project Ga0307509, IMG submission 202245) | Populus trichocarpa ectomycorrhiza microbial communities from riparian zone in the Pacific Northwest, United States - 10_EM | ecosystem: Host-associated > Plants > Roots > Unclassified | place... | reverse complement strand
TGAATGGGGGCGTTGTAGGGTGGGAGCTGTGTAAGGAGATAGGAACGTGATTGGTGTCACCAACAAGAGGCGTGGCCCACGACGGAAATGAGAGAACCTGTCCACTCACCTTAGATTCCCGCTGGATCGTGGGCGCGTAGTTTATCTCCTCCGTCCGCACATGTGAACCTGCATGTCCCCGGCATGTTGTGTTAGCTCCATCCAGGATAAGGTTTGCGAGAGTCCGGCGCCTGGATCTAGGACTGAGCATGCGTGCATAGAGACCCGAGTCGAAAAGTTTGACCTAGGAACACGATTCTGGACTCCGGATCCTCGTGGCTGGCGTGGACGCAAGGAGTGGACACTGGTGATCGTGTTGTGCCCTGATCTATGAACGGAGATCACCACTCAGGCGGTGAACTGGTCTTGACTAATCGTTGTATCGATTGAAACACGAGAGGGTCGATGTGAGCTGGAGTGGAGGGAATCCAACGGTCGAAGGGATGGGATGGGGGTTCCTCGATGGGAAACCCCGTTGTTGTAGATCAGTTGCTATGGCCGGAGGACACGAGGTGATTGAATTCCATCATTTAATCGTAACCCATGGGTCTTGTGAGTGGCTGGACAAACACTTGCCAGCGCAACGAAGGAGGAGCTGAGAATAGCTCGGATCTGGTCGGGTGAACGATGAGGGCAGGGAAAGTCGACGCCAGTTGGTAGCCTGGACAAGTGATCCCGACGGCAAAAGCCGAAATGTAGGTCGATGTGAACTCCGAGCTTCCTGCTCGGAATGAAGCTTGGAGTACTGTACAGCGCCTTGCGCTGCCTGCGACATGTGTGTTTCGTCCTGTTTCACCCTATCACGTCCGCAGTCTCCTGGACGAACATCTGGTCGTTGCATTTGTCGGGGATGACGAATCCGCCGAGGTAGACAACCCCCCAAAGCTGATCAGCGATTTCCCGCCTTGTACGAGAGATCTGATGTCGCGCAGATCATGAATGAGGCAGAATGACTCCAGACTCGGCTTACCACCATTTCTCGGAAAGGAATGGGGATCGTTCGCGTGACACGCGATCCGGATTTCAAGCCGAAAGCAATTGTGTGCCTCCTCCCGCTAACCATCTGCTTGAGCCTAGTAGCCATCGAACATGGTTTCGTGGCCACTCCCTACTCCTCTAACCACACTCGGGGAGGGGTATCGGCGAGGTTGTTATCCTGACCCGTGGACCCTCCCCCTCCCTTCCTTTGCGTCCGCATCGATCCTATGGCGCGACTCCTACAGTCCCTTTCAGTGACCATCCAACTACTCTGCGATGTTACACTGTACTGCGCGAAGGCTTTTATAACCCGCCGGCGCTCCTCACCTCCACCCCGTTTCTTGCCAGCTGGCGCACCACAGGATTCCGACTCCATTTTGGTTCCCACTACAGGGGGATTCCCTCTCCCTGGGTGCCTCCACTGGTGCGGGCACCTTCATCTCCGCAGCCGTGCCTCAGGAAAGTCAGGCATTTCACGAAAGGCTTGGTCTCAAAACCGGCGGGCCTCGTGCACGTACTGTACAATTTCTACTGATGGGCAAGGAGGACCGTTTCAGAACCGCCCGGCGGAGGATCGTCCCCACCCCTTATCGTAGACACACGACGGGCAAACCTAATCGAGAATCCGATCCGGCAGAAACGGACAGCCCGACGACCCCGCGATCCCCTGGGATAGTGGCCTGGACCACTGCTCAGTGCGCCACCGACCGGACGACCTTGCCCTTTGGAGCAGGACGCGGGAATCGCCGCTCCGCCACCTCCGTAGCCAACCAATCCTTCCATTGCCTCCCTTGAGAAAACGGCCTCCGCGGGATATATTGGGTAATTTATACTTCCCTTTGCCTTAGCACCCCAAACCCCGCTGACGACGGGGACTTGAGATGGGATTTGAAATGGCAGACAAAAACTTACGTAGGAGGTGGTGGTGAAACGAAACTGATTATCTCTGGGACGGATGGCCCCGTCTATCCTCGCTCACCTTTGGCACTTTTCGGAGGCTAAACGATCGACGGTGCCACCTTTGTCAAATTCAAAAGTGATCGGTGCATGGCTCATGTTCCTGAAACGTTTTCAACGTTCCTTCTGTGACATCACTCGTGGGTGTGCTCGAATCCCTTGTTTCTCACGGGGGAACCGCGACAGGAGAATAATGGTGGTGTTTCTTCGCCATGAAAATGGTACCGTTCCCAGCTTCCCCGTGATCGTACGAGATGGCTCGGGATTGAATTCAATGCCCTCCTCCCGGCCACGAGGCGGGTGCGGCGCGCAAAGGCCAGTAGTGAGGTGCCCGTGGAGAACGCAACACCCTGGAGAATGCCACTCTGACCTTCTGGGACTTTCCAACATTTCAGGATACGGATAACTTGCACTTTGTCAGTCACTCCCCCTCGAGGTTTGTTGACATCATTAATTTCCCACACTCGCTTCTATTAGGTTTCCGAGTACATCGGTGGTGAGGACCTCAATCTAGCGATTGAATGGGGCGACTTCAAGGAGGGTTTTACGTGGTGCTACGTGGCCGAAGTGAGCGGTCGTCTGCTTTACAACTGCGTTCGTCCCTGTACGTCGACCTTTTTGGCTGCAGATAGTTCTCGTCGTCGAAGCTTGGCATCAACCTAGGTTCATTCACCGAAATATCAAACCGAGTGTCAGGGTCTCACTATCTCCACCAAATACGGCGACGGAACCTTTACTGGATTTGGAACTTTGTTTGATCCTCCACGCAAACCGAGCTACTTCGGCTCAGGTACGTTTCCACCATGAGCTGTGGCACGATAAGCTGATTCCGTAGGGCTTTCACAGGACGGATCTCCGGTGGCCGCACGGTACCCATGTGGGTCGACCTAGGTATTCATAACGGTCGACTAGGATCCGGCCGTGGATTGTGACAAACGTCTTCGTCTTTCGTTTGAACCCAGAAACAGTGGATCGGCATTGTTCGTACTGTTCGCTGCGAAACTGATGTCCAAACGTTTGATGTACGATTCTTTCCAAACCCTTAACCCACCTTACTAAAGCGTCCTCCTAGGACCCGACCTTCGGGTTGGATACGTGCAGTGAGGCACGTTGTGGCGCGGGCGCTCAAGGAGGGCTCCGGGGTGGGCTAGGTTTCTGGTCACCCGTGGCTTACACTCTCCACCCATGGTTGACCACACCTACACACTTGTTGATGGACCCTTGTTAATGGAGTAGTCGGGGGTAGAAACGCTCGCCTCCAGCACCCCAAAGCTAATCAAGACGCCCAACTTAGGGATCAGTGTGGGTTCGACGGCAGCGAATATTGCGCCCGCTATAACCAGGCCCCAGACACTGATAAGAGAGCGTGAGAACCGTAGTGGGAGCCAGTTGAGTGTAGGCAGATTCAAGCGAGTCTTGGTTGCGCCCATGCCCGACTTGAGAAAGTAATGATCCGAAGTAAGGCTCCGCAAACGCCCACAGACAAACAAGAACAAACACCGGAGCTCGAGAATCCAATCAAGCGCGCTGGCATGCTTGCGCCCATGAGTCCCGTTGGGGTGACGTTGCAAAAATGGGCCGTGGGCGGGTCTTTCGAGAGTGTTGATACCACAGATCACTCCATCGGGAATTCCTGGGTCCGTTTCCGCTGACGATCGGGTCTCTGATGGCGGTATCGCGTGCTCCTGGTGGCGGTGTATCACGGCGCCGATAACGGGCGTTCCTTGGGATTTGGAGGTCGGCCTTACCACACACCCGCGATAAGTGACCGATAGGTGGAGCTTTCATCGCGACTCGGACACTTGCGACGCTTGATCTCATCGACCACGAGCCTGCCCTCATCCACTCCCCCAATCCCCCGATTAGAACCTATGGTGAAATCAAATGATTCGGAACCGAGGAGGAGAAACGGGACGTGGGGAATGTGGGGTTGCATTTTGTATCCGCTTCCAGTTGAGGGATAACACGTTGCTGAGGATTGGAAAGACATCCCGGTCGGCAGTTATGAACCGGTATTTGGTTAGAATCTGATTCGGTTTACTGGGTTGGCGCTGACTACGGTTACCGACAGGTGCGCCACACGCATCTCCACCTTTCATCATGAAAAAAAAATTGTACCAGAGTACTGGGGGTATCGTAGCGACGGTGATAACACTATACACAAAACAGAAGTACACAGAGCAGGGAAGAAGGTAGTTCAACGCTGACGGGGGTCCAATTCCGCATCCAGGGCGATGACGACCTCCGCGATTGTTCTGCGTCGAGCCGGCTCACTCCGCCAGCACCCCCTAATCACCTCCCACACATTGTTGGAAAGCTCGGGGTGGTTGGGGCGGGGCGGTCGACGACCGCTCAACATCGAGTAAATTCCTGCAACCCCACCCTCGTCGGAGAATGGAGCCCGCCCAGCGAAAGCCTTAGAAAGAGGCCCATTTGTTGAGTACCTTGTCCACAGAATGCTGAAAGTTGGACTAACCTCCCAAACCAGGACCCCATACGCATACATGTCGCTGGCCTTTGTGGTTCTAGTATTGGCCAACCTAAAGCGTTGAGGGTCAACTAGTTCTGGAGCGGCTCCGTGGAAGAACGTGTCCACTCCAGGTATGATGGGCGGAAGAAGCGCCGTTCCAAGACCTGCAACACGGGCGCGTCCGCAAGCATCAACGAGGACATTGGTCTGGATAAATGTGAGAAAGCGGCCCGGGCGTAAGTGGTGGGGAGGGACGTACAATCCTAAGATTCCCATGGACGACATTCATATCGTGTATGTGTTCCACCCCGCGTGCTATTTCCAAAAGCTAACCTCGGGATGTTAGCCCAGTGGGGACAGATCTGACCACGGAAGCGTACCAGTTTAGATCGCCCGGCACCCTCGTGGTTCCTCAGATACTCTCTGAGGTTGAGGTGCGCCATGAAGTCGAAAACGAGAGCCAGTGGGTACTCTGGAGTAGAGAATACTCCGATGAATGGTGCAATGCTCTCGTCTTTGAGACAGCTACACGCCAGCGCTTCTTTGTAAAATCTCTGCCAATAGGATTTCAGCCGATCGGACACCGCGGGTAGGTTCCACTCACCACGTAGGTTACCACAGTCTGTAGATGAATAACACCTGTATGCCTTGATTGCGACCGTCCGGTGGCCCATCTTGCCCGCCCAGACGTCCGCGGTGCCACCAGTGTCGATGGGATGTTCCCCGACGAACTCGAGCGCCCCTTGTCCAAACCACCTGCAGCTGTCTGGTAGCAGCGATCGAAGGCGACAGACCAGGCCAACGAGATGTTCGCATAACGTGTTAGGGTCGGTCTGAGGCGATAGGTCGAACTCTGGTGGAAGTAATTCCGACTGTACAGGTCCGTCGATGGGGCACGAGGTTGGGTTGGTCCCTTTGAGTGACGTGTCAGGGTGGAAAATGAGACGAATGAACGTGAGGAGGCGGGACAACGGGCATTTTGAGCGAAGAGAGGAGCGTTCTGGACGTGAAAATACCACAGGCGGTGTCATTTCGAGGGGTGTCCGCTGTGGCCCCCTGTGGTTCATACTTGGTCTTATATCTGGAGGCAATACTCTCTCTTCGAGACTCGTACTCGGATGCCGACCATGGCATTGCCAAATAAGGAAGGTGCTGAATAATTGAGGACTGGGAAGTGGCGCTGGCAGACCAGTGTGGTCACGAGTACTCGTGTTGTACTGAGGGCTCTTGGACGGCTCCATCCATACAGTCCCCTCACGCAGACCACGTAATCCCACCGGCGATCACCGAGAGCCTTGCGCAGATTTCATCTCGGTGATCTCGGTGCCTCAACTTGACCAAACTCACCAACAAACGAGTTTCGGCAAAGCCGTCGACAATCGGGACGACCCTTTCTTGTTCCGAGTTTGAAGGGCCTCGGAGTCGAGTCTGGTTATCGGCTTTTCGGGATTAACAAAGTCCCAAGGGCCGTTAGACCCTTGGTGGTAAAGTAGTCGACCGACTCGGATCCGCCAAAGCCATAGCCATACGGGGAAGGTGAGCCATCCAAAGGTACACCTGAAGGCGAACAGGTGATTATGAGGTCCTACGTATTCCCCCCTGCTCGATATCTGCATCCAAAATGTGGGTTAGCGTGGGGGTGAATCGCCGATTTGCATGAGGACCTCCTCTGATGGCAATCCCCCTCGTCTCGGAAACGCTTGAGTTGTGGCCGAGCCCCAAGCCCAGCTTATCGACGGGGTGGCTGGGTCGATCCAGAATATTCCCCGAGAGTACTTTCCCCTCGGGGTCGACTGCGGCCCCTGGTGGGAGTCATCCTCCGACGACTCGGACATTTATCAATCGCCTGCGCAATTTGTGGCTGTTCTGGCAGGACTACGGGCGGGGGACCACCCCATCCGGGCAAAGGGGAATAGCTGGGATTGTCGAAGAACTTCTAAGATCGCCCCTTCACGTCGCAGCGCGCGCGGAGAGCTTGGCGCCGTGTTGCGGTCCTCGCCGTTGCTTCTTGACTGTGTTCTGTCCAGCTCCTTCCTCGTGGTGCGGTGAGCGTTTCCAGATCTCTCCCAGATTAGTATTGCATACGGTATCATAGTCGATCACCTCCTTACGCCACCGTTGCCGGTCTCCTACATGACGCCCACATTCTCCCAAGCCAATGACTGTCTGGCCTTCGCCCCTCCCCCCCCCGATCCCGGACACGATTTTTCCGTAATCGGGACCACCGACATCATCCTGGCTCCTCCGTTCGATGAGCCACTAGTCGGTTGCAACCAACGCGGAGGGGCTTGGTCGGGCCCCTGCTCAACCCAATGGTTTGGTTGGACAGTGTAACAGGTGTAAAGTGATCACGAAGGTGGACTGCCCCGGAATGACGTTCGCGGTGACAAGACTGGTAGGGCTGTAATGGTACGATGCGCTGGTCCTGGTCATCAGGAAGAGCACGATGTGGAGTTGGAAGGGCCTCATGAGTTTTGGGGCGGAGAGTACATTTTTGCCGTAAGGCCACCAGAGCAGCAGTGACGATTTGTGCATTGGTTGGTATTACCCTTCCTGAATGTAACGTATTGGGGATATCCGTATCATTGGCGTTAAGAATAAACATCAAGATTGACAGGTATACACCTAATATTCCACTCTGAACGAACAATCGTCCATCGCACTCGGCCACGCCGACTGGATAGGTTTCATGACCTGCGGAAGCGGAACCACGATTTCGAACTTGACCTTTCCCCTACTCTCATCCCTGATCCTCTTCACCTCGGTTCCGACATCCCGAAGGTCTTTGATCGCTGCGTCGCCTAATGTGGTCTCGGAAACGAGGCGAGCGGGGGGAACGTGACGATGGAGGTAAATTGTGACGGTGTCCAGCCGTGGCGAGTTGGTCGGGTTTATGGTCGAAAGAGCCGCGGATAACCAACGGCAGCTCGCGAAATTCGAGAGCAAGGAGAACGACAGATGTTCGATGGATTTATGGCGGGAAAAGTCGAACATACGGGCGTCCTTGCCGGGGACAATGATAGCTATACACAGTAATCGTTAGCATGCGCATTTGGGAGTATTGAGTAGAGTGGGTTACCTTCTGCGGAAACGGAGATGTCCAGGTCGAGCAAAGTGTCTTGGCAGGCAGACACCAAGTCAGCGTACACCGGAAAGTCGTCCTCCGCGTTGCAGAACGCCTTTACACTCTTGAATCCCAGACCCTCTGACACTTCCAAAAGCGATCTCACGATGCTGGCGTGGAAATCGTCCATGAGAAGCAACTCCAACTTTCCGCTGTATCTCCCCCTCAAAATCTCACCAACTCCATCTGGGAAACTGCTTCCTTTGAAGGTGCAGAGTGAGAGATTGTCCAGATTTGGGAGCTGTCCCATGATGTTGAGCACTTGAGCATTCGTGACTGACACAAACTTCATCGTTAACGAACGGATGGAGGCGGGGAGTGTGCCGATGCTCGATATCCATTCGCGGTTCTCGCACCTCCCACCGACCAGGGTGAGATCGCGGACATTTGAAAAGTATGGCATATACTCTGCGAGCTGTATCGGCGCGTCGGACGCGAGGTGGATGCGCATTTCGCGGGCATATGGGGCGGGACTGATCGAAGGATCGGGGAAGGTCGCCTTCCAGGACGGAAGGTTGTGGGATCGGAATACGACTCGGCTGAAGAGGTGACGGCGACACGATGGAACGAAAGCCCACGCAGCGGTTGAGCAACTACGGAGAGAGATGGAATCGTCCGCGAGGTGGTCCATGATCTCATCGAGGAGCTCTTGGGGGAGACGTGGGGCTTTGGAGGGTCCGGATGAGGGTCGGGGTCGCAGTCGACGGGACTTGGACGAGGCGGAACCCATTTCCTAGTGAGCCTGTGGGGAAACGAGGGGTGAGAGGCTTGAGGGAAGTGAGAGGGAAGGGTACATATGTACCGGCTTTTATAGCCGCTTCCATAACCGTCTCCGACCGCCCAAAGCCTGCGACGAAAGTTACGCGATGCGGGCTAACGCATGTATAGCGGCGCTATTGATGGTCCCATCCCGCGCAAAAGCCCGGCATACATTCGGTTGTGGGTGTGTGCGGGGGGAAGAAGGACAACCGAGGTGAGTGTGGGAACCTCCCCTGACCGTCTCGGCGTCAACGCGCAGCCTCTCTTTTTTTTTCGATGAAACAAACAACTCGACCTGATGCGCCGTGAAAAGGATCCCATCGAAACCCTCAGTCTCACCATTGCAACAGGAAGTTGCCCCTTCGGTTCCCGTTCACTCAAGGTTCCTCCGGGCGCCGCTCACAGATACAGTTGGCCACTGCATCGCCCTCCGAGCACGCTCATGAACCTACATAGTTTGCTGTTGGTCGGCGGCCTCTCCAACGAAGGATTCCAGGGGGGGTTTAATGGTTTGCGGGTTGTTATGCATTTGCGGGAGCTTCGCAACCGGTGATTTTTTTAAACGTGCCCATGAACGCCCTGACCGAGTCGCACTTCGCCAGGGTGGACATTGACAAGCCGGATGCAGAATTTCTCTCAGATACATCGAAGCTGGTGGGATCCTGTGGGCATTCCGTCCCTCCGATGTGACTTCCAGAGATCGGGGGACTTGCACTAGACGGACTTGCACTGAACGTACTCCTCATAGAATGAATTCCTCCGGCCTTTTGGGCGGGGGAGCTGAGCTGTGTTCACGATCTTCGGGGATCGCTAGCGTGGCTTTGCCGATACCGATTTTCTTGGAAGAGGGAGGACCAGCAGGAAAAGATCGTCGAATGGTCCCGGATTCCAGCTCGGCCGCTAGGGGGCGTAACGATTCAGTGCAGTCCCATTCGACTGCAAAACCCGCTAAAATTCCCAGCTTCCGAACCTACTCCGCGGACGACGACTCACTGTCATTGGGGATCGGGATCGTGGGGGAACTTTTCTTCCCGACGGTACCATAGGCCCCGTCACCGCTCCCAACTATCCTCCGGTCAAGACGAAGATCCTCCGAGAGGACTTTACACCGGACTAACCTCCGGAGATTCAACTGGCTGGTTTTTCTTCGGTGACGGGACCCGTCTGAGGATAATTTCCCGTAAAAGAAGAATGGTGAGGGAAGATATATGGGTGCACGTTGGTGTTTCTCGAGGCAGTTTTCCGTGGTTCTATCTCATCACTGATTTATAATTCGTTGCTGTTGTCGTTGCGTGCCCCACGTCTTTTACGAACAGATCTGTTAAATATCCCATCCAGGTCTGAGAATGATATGTTGCTGAATCCGTATCTCGTCGAGTATAGGCACCCAGGCAGGCGTCGCGTGATCGTATACTTATTGACCTAGGTGTTGTACTCCTAGTACAACTTGTCCGATTGAAATACGAACGGGACTTGGGGTACCCGCAGATACCATTTCAACGATAAAAGAGCTACTTAAAGGGAACAAATGGATGAGGCTGAAAGTAGTCGCTTAGCGCTCGTTCGGGACTTCGCCATTCGAGGACGGCTACTTCGATCATTCCTCCCTCCTCCGAGATTATCAACTTTTCCCCGTCCCAATCACGACCTAATGGGTATGAAAGTCTCGACGATAGGACGTTCCACCTCTGCGGACACCGGGACAGTCGTTCCCAGAATCCCACAAGATATCATTCACGAGATCTTGGATCACCTCGCCGCGCGTTCGGACTTCCGATCCCTCCGAGCATGCGCTCTGTTATCCAAACCATGGGTTCCACCGTGCCGGAGGCATCTCTTCTACACAGTCACCATCAATCCAAGGAACGTTGGAGGGTGGTTTAAGGTGTTTCCGGTGCCGGAAGAGAGTCCCGCCCACCACGTCAGGGATTTACGCGTTTGGATTGGAGGGGATGTCCACGTCCTTGAGGAGTTTCCCAAACACACCCCATGGTTCACGAATGTGGAGAAGGTGTCTTTTCTGGGTTATGGGGCGCCTAGGCTGTCGCGGACCCGTTCGGTTTGGAGGTTATCGCAGTCTGTAACCTCTTTGGCCATCAGAACGATGCGTTCACTCTCGCGGGCGTCCGGGATCTTCTGGTACAACTGCCGAACTTGGACGATTTGTCGCTATCGGGGCATCTTGCGGACAGCAGGGCGCCACCGGGGATCGAGACAATTACAATGGGGAGATTCGGTGGACGATTGCAACTCCTCAGGGGTCCCGCGCAAGAGGACGTGATGAACATGTTATCGGAGGTCCCGACTGGGTTGCGCTTCACCGAGGCGGAGATTTGCTGTAAATACAAGTGCCTCGTCCTGACCGTGAGGCTCGCAGAAGCGTGCGCCGCGACTCTCGTGAGGCTGTCGTACGCGATCTCCATCCATGGTAAATCCCGCTTCCTCTCTGGTCCGGCTGGTTCTAGCGCCCGCGCTGATGCTATCTCTCTATCTAGTTGGTGTTGAGGCTCCCGAGCGGTCTTTCGACTTTTCAAAATTCCCTAACATCCAGGAAGTAGGCTTTGAGGTCCGTTGGGCGGGTGGGGGTCTACTCTGGATTCCTACCGCTCTTTCAACGCTCAGCCTGGCCACCTCTCCGCGCTTGTCTACTATCCGACTCAACTTTGCCTTGCATTCTGCCGCCAACCGATCCACCGAAACATTGGTCACAGACCTGGGCGGTGAACTTCGGCGGATCGCAGGCGAATTCACCAGGATTGAACGTGAATTTGAGGGAGCAGTGTGTTTGACCGTGGTTCGGGACTCAGGGTTCAAGGCGGTGTTGGATATGCTTAGTGTATTGTTTCGTTCCGTGAATACCACCCTGCAAATATACTGATTCATTTCTTGCAGATCCTTTAGGATTACGTTGTTGGAATGGGATCCACGTGCACCCACTCCATCTCTATCCCTCCGTTCGCCATTTTGTAGCGTTGAATCGTTCGGTCACCCGTCCCACCGGACGGCTCATCCAGACGCTGATTTGGCCACGATGTTGAGCATATCGTATGCATGGGGGGATGGGAAACTATAATCTCGACTTGCTCGTAGTAGTACTCCCTTCTTCTTCTGTTGAGAGTATGCATCTAGCATCCTCCTTGGTACCCTTCCTGTGGTATTGTACATACCGTACGCTACTCTGTTTCCCTCTCTCACGCACGGAGCTCCCCAGGTTTACTACAACTTGTTTTAGTTGTACAGTGTCCGCTCTTGCCTTCAGCTTCGGCTGCAGTTGCAAATCGCATCGTCTGATACCACGGGCGCCAAACGCGAAACAGCACTCAGTATCGTCCACCTCCGCGAACGACTCCTTCAATGGGTTCGAAAGTTTCGAGAGCAAGACGCCCCACCCCTGCGAATACCGTGACAGCAAGCCATCCAACCCCTGCAAATACCGCAACAACCACCGTTCCCAAACTCCCACAAGAGATCATCGAAGAGATCTTGGATCATCTCGCGGCCGGTCACTCACCACACGCAGTGAATCCCTCCCTCCGATCGTGTTCTCTCGTATCCAAATCATGGGTCCCACCGTGCCGGCGGCATCTCTTCCACACGGTCGCATTCATCACTTCGAAACACATGGAGGGATGGCTCGAGGCGTTCCCAGTGCCGGAGGAGAGTCCCGCCCACCGCGTCAGGGATTTATCTGTCTGGATTGGAGGGCGTTATTGTGTGCCTGAGGAGGAGTTTTTCGAATACACCCCGTGGTTTACGAACGTGAAGAAGATATCTCTGTTGGGGCATCATGGGATATCATGGTACAGCTGCCGAACTTGGACGACTTACGGCTGTATGGGAGTGTTGCGGGGAGGGGAGTTCCACTGGGGATTGGAATAGCCCTGAGGGGGAGATTTGGCGGGCGATTGCAACTCGCCGATGGACCCTCCAATGAGGATGTCATAAACATGTTATTGGAAATCCCAACTGGGTTGCACTTTACCGAGGTGCAGATTTCCTGGGCGTACAAATCCCTCCTCTCGACTTTGAGGCTCACAGGGGCATGTGGCAAGAATCTCGTGAAACTGCTCTACTCAGCCTTTGCGTATGGTATGTCCCACTCTTCCCGGTCCGGTCGATTCTAACTGTTGCGCTGGTGCCACTCTCTATACAGATCAGGTCGAGCCTTCTGAGAGGTCTTTCGACTTTTCCAAACTCCCAAACATCCAGAGAGTAGACTTTGGGGTCCATTGGGCGAGCGGGGATATACTCTGGATCCCCATAGCCCTCTCAACTCTCAGACCCACCACCTCCCCGCGCATATTCGACATACGACTCAACTTCTCCTTGCGTTCTACCACCAACCGATCCGTCGAAACCTTGCTTAATGACGCGGGTAGGGGACTTCGCCTAGTCGCAGATGAATTTGCCAGAATCAAACGTGAATTTGGGGGAGCGGTGTATTTGTCCGTGGGTCGAGATCCGACGTTCGGGGTGGCGTTGCGTACACTCAATGTAAGGTTTCGTCTCTGTGGAATAAACGACCCCAACGAGCTTTTTGATCCATTTCTTGCAGATCCTTCCGCCTTACTAGTCCGTTGAAATAGGCTCGGCGATTCCCATCCCATTTGTTTCATTCAATTGGTTATTTTGCGGTGCCGACCCATCGGTCACCCACGCCGCCGGTTCGCCCACACTGGGTGTTTTTTGTGCTTGGCGCCCGTGCCCTCAAACGACATTGTTCACAACCGCAACCGGAGTTGAAGGCGAATAATCAACTGCAACCGTGCATGTGCCAAGAACTTTCACCAAAGTTGACCCATACCTTCCACTACCGAGCTCGGTGGCTGTAATCCGGAGGGTAGCTTCCAGTGGCCTGATCACAGTGCGGGGGCCAAATTGTGTCCGGCAAGTGCACACTTTCCGTTGTCTCCACTTTCTGGCCCGTAAGATCAATCGTCCCACCCTCTCCATAGACATCCGCCAACCCAGTGTCAACGGCGCCGGCATTCCCCTGTTCGCTTCTCAAGATCCTCTCATACCCTCACGGTATTTTTCCTCCGGAGACAGCGTCGCGACGCCCTTTGGATTGCCGCAGGTGGAAGTGGAGGGGATTGTTTCATCTTCCAGTGAGCGTGGGCCTGAGCGTCAATCTGGGGGCTCCGGGCGCGCGAGAGGTAAACATGGTAGCACACGATACGTACAACACCGTAGGAGAGGCACCGAGGAGAGACTCGGCGTCATGCTGAAGCCAGCGCCATCATTTTTTCGTGTAGTGAAGTCGGAGAAGTCATTCGTAGGTCCTAGAGTTTCGCCCAGTAGTGTGTAGGCTGCGGAACACCGGAGGAAATCCATTACTCACCGGTTGCTTGGTGGCACTCGTGCGGGACTCATCGTGTGGACAAGACCGGAACCTCATGTGTGCGTCTGGAGAGACGCGCCGGTGATATGCCCACCAAACCGCCAATCATTTCCCCATCCCCGCGATCAACCCCCTTCATGGAATCGAGAGTCTCTACAGCAAGATGTTCCACCAAAACACGTACAGCCATCACTCCCCCGATTCCACAAGAGATCATCGACGAGATCTTGGGCCATCTCGCCACCGATCCAGCGTATTCAGCGGTCCCCTCCCTCCGATCATGTTCTCTCGTATCCAAATCATGGATTTCACCGTGCCGGCGACACCTCTTCTACACCGCCACCTTCTACGCTTCAAACGACCTGGACGGATGGCTCAAGGCATTCCCAGTACCGGAGGGGAGTCCCGCTCATCACGTCAGGGACTTATGCGTCTGGATCGGAGGGGATGACTGTGTCTCTGAGGAGGAGTTCCTCAAGTACACCCTGTGGTTTACGAACGCGGAGAAGTTGACTCTGCTTGGGCATGGGATCTTTTCACCGTTGCGGGTTCCTTCGTCTTGGAGGTTGCCACAGTCCGTAACCTCTCTGACCATCAAAACGAATGTGTTCACTCTTGTGGACATCCGGGATATTATGGCAAAGCTACCAAATTTGGACAATTTATTGTTATCGGGGCGTCTTGCGGTCGGTAAGGTGTCACTGGAGCTTGGAAGGGGCCTGAGGGGGAGGTTTGGTGGGCAATTGCAACTCGTCGATGGACCCGCAGATGAGGGTGCCATGGACATGCTATTGGAGATCCCAACTGGGTTGCGCTTTACCAATATACAGATCTACTGTTCGAACGAGCCCCTCTCCTCGACCGTGAAGCTAGCGGAAGCGTGTGGAAATACTCTTGTGAAACTGTTTTACTCGACCCCCGTCTACGGTAGTTCCCGCTCTTTCCGGTTCAGCCGCTTCTCGTGCTTACACTGATGGTTCTCCTGATGTAGACCGTGTCGAGTCTCCTGACCAGCTTTTCGACTTTTCCAAATTCCCGAACATCCAGCAAGTGGACTTTCATGTCAGATGGGTCGGTGGGGGCCTCTTCTGGATCCATAAGGCTCTTTCAACACTCAAACCCGCCACCTCCCCACACTTATCCGCCATCCGACTCAGCTTCGCCGTGGATTCTATCACCAACCGATCGGTCGAAACTTTGCTTCATGGCACAGGGAGTGGGCT
>Ga0307509_10007029_pt1 | contig 14894 bp, 10 predicted proteins | sample 10_EM_MG_FD_202245 | JGI IMG/M metagenome (GOLD analysis project Ga0307509, IMG submission 202245) | Populus trichocarpa ectomycorrhiza microbial communities from riparian zone in the Pacific Northwest, United States - 10_EM | ecosystem: Host-associated > Plants > Roots > Unclassified | place... | reverse complement strand
GAACTAGATATTGGATATATGGATAAGCTGGCGACATTGATTGACTTTAAGATGATCTAAAAGCACACACACCGTGTAGCATTTATTGTTCTAATCGGGGTGGGAGCAGCCAGCAGCCTGACGGCTTCCACAAATATCTATGAATGGCCGGGTATCTGTCGGTTAATTTATGTAGTTCAATTTAAATGTCATAAGCGAACAGCTCAGCCAATCAGTGTTGAGTTTTACACGAGCAACACTGGTTGCCAAGGTATCTGGCGGCTTTACCCGGTATCTGCAGGCTTTGCCTGGGCATCTGGCGGCTTTACCTGGGCATCTGCAGGCTTTGCCTGGGCATCTGGCGGCTTTGCCTGGGCATCTGGCGGCTTTGCCTGGGCATCTGGCGGCCGCCTATCCTCTCGACCCGGCGGTTGCCTGGGCGCCTACAGGCTTTGGCGGCCGTTGATAATTTAAGCCGGACTGACCCAGGCTTCTCAAAACCATGGCCGGACTGACCGGACTGCCGACCCATGGTCCGGACTATGGTCTGGACTGGCCGCTTGGGAACACTGCTAGTGACATCTGGGGGAAAAGCGGTAACATAGGGAGAAACGAGTATTGTGGGGATGAAACTGCGTACTTTATTTTCGTAAATCCTTGCTCAATTTTATGTTCTCTGGGGTAGCTAAGTTTCATCATGTGGTGTGGCTATATGACTCTCGAAGTGGCTGTAAGGGGAGAGATTTCCTGGGCTGGCATTCCTAACAAAATTAATGTCGGGTTGGAATAACCCAATGCCAATTGGGCAAAGCAGGTGAGAACTGTGTGGAGGTCTGGGGAGGAAGGGTTGCCAGGGCATCCAGATGTCATAGCTTACCGCGCACGGACGGAGAGTTACCAGTACATATAGTACCCTCGACTCCCCCGAGTTAGGAACCTCGATGCTCGCTACAACTCGCATTCTCGTCTCCAAGCTCGCTACAGCTCGCGCTTTTTTGTCTCTCCCAGCCAGCGAACGCGTGCCGTCCTTCCCTACCAGCTCTGTTCTCTTCTTTTCTCCCTAGCTAGCGAACTTCGTTTATCCTCCGAGTCGCGTTCTTTGTCCCCCCCCCCCCCAGCTTGCGTATTCAGGACTCTGCCATCTTACGCCTCACATTAGGCCTATCTACCCAGGCCTTGAAGACGCTACCTGAGAGAACAGCCACAATGCGCGGAAAAGGGGCACTCAACGAAGAGCAAGGTCCGGGGTACCCCCTGGAGTGAAGGGAGTTGGGATCCCTCATGAGGTTTATGAACACTCCGGAGAACCCTAGGATTGCAAGGCTGGCATAGATCTATAAGAAAATAAATAGGCTGGACGAACAAGCCAAGAGAAAGACAACCCCTCTCTGCTCATATCGTTGATGATAAGATAACACAACAACGGCAGAATTGCAAAGTGGTCACTCAGAAAGAACTGCCATGACCGAGTTTAACTGAACACTTACAACTCTACGATTAAACCAGACAACAAGCTCCGTAGCGTACAGACATTCGACTCTTCCTTCTCAGATAGCAACCTCCGATCCGAAGAACTACACCTGCAGAACCTACCTCTCCATATCGAACATGCCATAAACTTCCTTGTCCGAACGATTGCGGGATCAGACATAAATGCAGGAAAGAAAGTCTAAATACCGCCATTGCACCCGAGTTCACAACTACCTACGAATCTCGAAACCATTCAACCCTCCTTCCAATACCACCTACCCCGCATTTACTGTTACTTTTATAGGCAGTAGAGTCCTACAAATTCGAGTTCGTCAGCATTCTTCATAGTCTGGGCACACATATCACAAAAATCAGATAGGGCGAATAATGGCGACAGTGCGATACTAGTATGGCAGCCTGTAATAGCAGGTGAAACGAAACAGTGCTAAGCGGGACAAATAAACAACAAAGATACAAGCGCTCCTACTTATCCTCCTAGCCACTCAGTGATCGCCAGAGAGATTCAGAGCCATCAGCGCATTCCACAGCTTCTATGCCGGTCCCTCATACTCCCATGAGCAAGCTTTTCAAAGGAAAAAACTGTTCAGACACCGTAGCCTACTCACATCCAAGTCTCCTTCACCAATCGCAAGCGCATGCCTAGAGTTTATCTAATGATACCTGAAAAATAAAACACTTTGTCTTCCCCGGAGCCTCAGCTGCTATAACCCCATTCCGAGTACTTATCACGCATCCCATAATCTCTTATCTCTGAGCTTCTTCGCACCGGGCTTACCTCACTTTGCTCTACCACCTACACCGTTTTTCCTCACCCTTCTTCTACCCTGTTTTCGGCCTCATCACTAAGTTCCAGACCCAACACTGAAAGTTCTGGTTTCCTTTGTGCATATTCTAATAGGGATGTGAGCTCTGATAACAGAGAGAGAGAGCACTGGCAATCAACAATATCTACTATCTCTCTGAGCCAGCAGGCCACATGCGTACGAAAAATGAAACTCTCTACTATAAGCAATGCAATAAGAGACCCTGATCTCGCATTATGTTCCTAGTCAGCTGACTATTATCCTCTCCCAATTCCCCTTCCTATTACCTCTTTCAGCCAGCAGGCCACACGCATACCAAAATAAAACTTGCTACTATAAACAATACAATAAGAGACCCTGATCTCCTACCAGTTTCATAGTCCGCAGACTAACTTCCTCCCCCAATTTCCCTTTCTATCACATCCTTCAGCCAGCTTGTTTCAGGTATACCAAAATGGAAACCTCTACTACAAGCAATACAATAAGAGACCCTGATCTCGCATTAGTTTCCTAGTCCGCAGAATATTCTCCTCTACTTATTCCCCCTCTCTATTCCCTTTTCAGCCAGCAGGCCACATGCATACTAAAAAATGAAACACTCTACTATCAATACTACAATAAGAGACCCAGATCCCACACCAGTTCCCTAGTCAGCAGACTATCTTTCTCTCCCAATTTCCTTTTCTATTATCTCCTGCGGCTAGCCGGCTTCAAGCCTTCCAAAATGGAAACCTCTACTACAAGCAATGCAATAAGAGACCCTGATCTTGCATTAGTTTCCCTGTCAGCAGACTATCCACCCCACCAATTAAGGGCCCGTTTATCTATAGACGTCCGTCTAAAAGCCTGGAACGATGCCGACCGTTAAGCGGGGCTTGACAGTGGGGGAGTGTGCGGTAAAGTTGACAGGGTTTAGCTAGAGTAGGCAACGGAACCTTTTGACCGTCTAGCTACAAGAATCTAGGACCATGGAAAATTTCTCAAACACTTTCGCGCCGGTTACCAGATAACGCTTGAGACGCCACCGTCTAGTACAACCATTATTACAAATTTAATTGTCGGCACTGCCTCTGGTTGCTAGCCGGCAGTCTATAGCCAAGGGGGGTATGACCCTTAGGACAGATCACAAAAGCGGGAACAAAGGAGGATTAGAAAACTCTCCAAGCTTCGGTATCCTACTCGCATCCGATTCCTCATTTGCCAACCGCAGGTCTATTCCCAGAGGTTTTTCCGAATGATATTGCTATACACAGTACCCGGACCGAGTTTGCCGGGCAGCATGAAAGACTTAATGCTTCCGGGTGTTCGCTCTCCTTCCGACAGAGGTATCGACCCTGCATACATATCAGAGTCGCTTTGTCTCGAACGATTCGCTAGAGAGCAGGCATGCGTACCGGGGGCTATGTGCACGTCCGATGGGTTAGGCACAGGTTTTATATGCACAAGCGTAGTGTTCCAGCAAGTCTATTTATTCTTTTCTGAGCCTATGGACAGACTAGAGAAAATGCAGTTGGGACCTGACACCCTACTGCGCTCGGCGGGCCTTGTGGAATTTTGCTGTTTGAACGGGTCTTGGCCATGTGGGGCCCTACCGTCCAGTGGTCGTGTCCAACCCTGCCCCTTGCATCCTCTTCGTATTATCCCCGCGGTCCATCGCCGGGCTGCCGGCTGCCCAGACCACCGCACAAGAAATGGAGCAAACCAGTGTGCAATTAGGATATGCTCCGGGGGACAATCGAGTGGATGAAGGCCCGATACTCTCTCAGACTCCTGCGCGCTAAACCAGCTAGGGACAGGAAACACCTACTGTGGCAAAACCAGATGTCCAGCAATCTAGTACTATCCAATGATCCTCCACCTTCCACAAAACTGGAAACTCAACAACGACCAAACTTAGAGATGGTTAATGATATAAGAGCCACATACCCGATACCCCTCCGTCTCCCCACTACATAGTCGCTTACCTGCCTGACGGCAATTCTGCATATCCAACGACCCACACCACTGTATCACTCCATACCCAATAGGCCACAACCCAATAACTGCTAGAGCATAACATTCGGAAACAATATCGCAAGGCAGAAGGCGCTTACAAGACAACCAGGAGAGAGGAATAGTGGCATACTATAGATCGCATCCAACATAACCTGGGTTAACACATCTTATCCAAACTTCTGCGTCCTAACAGTCTCCCCCCATAACCAACCCCTTAACCAAAGCAGTGCCAGTGCCCGATTAATTAGGAAAGCGGAATATATAGAACCAACACCCGATACCAACATCTGACTCTGTGGGATATTAAAATAGCTACTAGTCCCAGGACGACATAGCAGAAAATTCCGATCAGAGTGCCCGGCCGTCTTTCCCAATACCTACCGCCCTCTAACTATCATGGCCGTCTTCCTTTCTCCCCTGCCTTCTGCCGAAACATCCGCCACTATACGTGCCCCATGATGCTCAGAAAGGCCTAATGCCAATGGCCCGGCGTCCCAACCTCGCCTGTCATCCTCCTCGGTACTTTGCCTTAAACCACACCACGAGAAGACATCTGATCCTGTCTTGTCTTCCTCTTGTCCTCTGGCACTATACCCACTATCCCTTCACATAACAGCGGGTTCGAAAGAGCCTAAGGCCGCTATCTCTGGCCGAAAAATCGTTACATGGTCTCCCGAAGATATAGCCACTACGCATATAAGAATGGATGTCACTGTCAGAACACTCCCTGGCACAACATACAAGTTTGAGGGCTGAAGAGCAAATAGCCTGCCTAGGATTGGGGAGTCGTTGACCACCGAACGGCAGGCAATTAGGTCGGTGCCTTCACTCCCTGCCTCCGTGTGGGATGTATCGGTGCCAACGATCCCAAGCGACAAGGGCAGCGATATCTCACCCAATGCCTCCGCCAGTGGAAACATTCAAAGAAAGTTGATCAATGCTGGGATGGTCTTGGTTCTCCTTCTTCTCTGGGCTTGTTAGATTTTCATTCTCTCATATTGGTTATTATTTCAATGTATTTGTTTGGCTTTGAAAAATTGGTTCATGCACAGTGAGGTGGAGAATTTTTGGTCGCAGCAATAGCACTCTCTAACATCCCCACCACTGTGACACCAAAAAAAGGGAAGAACTTAATATATAATAAAAGTTAATATTTGGCATAGTATCGTATCTAAAATTCTAAATTACCAGCCTTAATAGCTGCTTCTATCCTATTCACTAGGCCCATTACTAGAGAATCTAAAACCTATGGCTCAAAAGGTTCCCGGTGGGTAATGACCTCTATTGCATTTTTTTGGACCCATTGACAGGACCCTTCATGGGTAGACGTTAGGACAATGCTTACGGGTCGTATCATTGGGTAGAGACTAAGTATATTAAATCGGATTAGGGTCTGGTATATAGGCAGGAATTTCCATCAGGGCAATTCCCTGTTTTCAGAGGGTCTCACGGAAGGCAAGTGAGCCTCAGGGTTTCGTTGAAGATCTTTGTTTTCTTGGTTCCTTGTTGAGGGTATAGGGAGATCCCTGTGATGATGGCAGGCCGAGCCACCCCACTATATAGCTGGGGCATATCTTTCTTATTATTCATATGGACACAGCTTCAATAATCTTGATTGTTTACTATTGCCACCCCTCCATCTCAGCTACTACGCATTGCTACAAGCAGCCCTACTCACCCAGCGAGTGATTATCCATGATCTTGGATTCGGGCGATCACTTCAAGGAGGTCTGCAGAGCAGTAATGAACTACGGTGCTAGAGCGTCAATGGTTGGTACATTGCTTGTCGTGATAGCTAGAAGCCTTGTTTCTTTAATAGCAGTTATTGGGGAGGTATTCTTTTTCTTTCTTTTTCTTAAGAATCTGATGGTGATATTGGACTGCATGAATTTCTGTGATACAAATGATACAAAGGCTGCATGAATTTGCCGTTGCCGGGTAGGGAGCACTGTGGGGACTGGAGTGGCCGGACACCGTGCAAGCGCCCAAAGGTTCCTCTTCAGGATTGGGCTAATGGCAAGAAACATACCCGGAGAAAAAGCTCGATTCAGCCATTCCCCTAGTCAGATGAAAAGAAAAATGCGACACACGACCCTACCGGGAGAGGCATTTCCAACACCCCAACGCGAGGTCACGCTACCCTAGTTTTTGGGATAGCCCAAATTTCCACAGTAGGAGTCGGTTGTGGTTCGGTATTACTGTCTGAAGAGGTGAGGAGAGGTATCTGTCCATATGGCAAAATCTGATGCCTTGCACTCGAATGGTCGCTATAATCAAGGTACAAGTAACCAGCAGTTAGTACCTAAACACTGAGATTGATTTTATTTTATTTGGCGGATTGTCTGTGCGGGTCTGGGCTCCAGGACCAAATTCAGGCGAGGATGTTAGTGTAATTCTTGTGGATACCTGTAACAGCCAGGTAAGCCTCTGAGAGCTTGTCAAGACCCCAATCCGAAGCCGCATCGTAGCGTACTGGAGTACTAGTATTTTCTTGCAAGGGCTGTCTGGGTGAAGCCCAGGAGGGGTAGACATGAGCTTTCGAAAACGGTTGTGGTTTGTCTGGGTGTCTTCTTATCTAGCTCCTTTTAGATGCAGGGTGCAATCCTGTGGCTAGCATCGGTAGCATAGGGGCTCTAGAATTGAAGGTGATATCATCGGGACCTACCTCGCTTTAGTCACTGCTTGGGCTATGGTTCGTCTGGGATGTCGCTTGAGTTATTATTAGCTACTAGGTTGCAAGCCTCTTGCCCGGTTCGTTACTAACCTATCGTACTTGCGATATCTTGGCTGGTGGGCTCTTCCTCCCATCATCATGTATGGAGGCTCATTTTTTTTATAGCGATCCCGCGCATCTCCTCCCCGTTCCCGAACGTTGTTGGGTCTCGGTTGATCAGAGCCATAGTCATTCTTGATTGGATACAGAGGGTGAGCCAGTGGGCGGTCTTACCAACTGCAAGAGCAGGGGTCCAATCGCGAGCGCGATGGCTACTGGGACTATTAGGCGATTGCTGCTTTTATTGGGGATGGTGGTGATGGGAAGGGGGCTTCCGCACTCGTACGATATGGGGGATGAGGTTCCAGAAGTCATGCAACAGTTGTTAGATTTGAGGTTGACCAGGCAAGTGCACCCATGCCTGTTGAGGTTAATGGATTCCTACCTCCGTACCAGTACTCTACAGTACTCAGGCGGGGGGGATATTGGAACAAGCAGGGGAATAATCGAATTACTCTAATTAGCAGTTATCTTACTCTTTTGGTTCTTGATACTTCTTCCAAGGTATGATATATGAGCGGGCCTCTGCTACCCCTGCTTGTCCGGATATTTCACCCCTGCCCCTAGCACAAGTACCCCCTTTTACCCCGGCACTGGCTTCCCAACCCTATAGCCATTGCCTTCAATGGGCCACGATGGTAGAATGGGACAAGCAGGGCTCTTTGGCAGGCAACAACGTGACATCACCAATGTAGGAGAATCAAGAGCTACCTGATTCTTTACAATACCAATCTCGATGCGTGACCCTTGTGAAGAGGTGGATACCGGTGCCTCACCAGTTCCGAATAGACTAGCTCTGCCAGATACGTAACAAAAGAAAATAAATAATAAATAGCGCAACTATTACATGAGTCTCGTACATTCCGCCCGCTCGGTACTGGGAATTTGGGAAACACTGTGGTGAATCTAGATTCTCAGTTGTTACGGTATTGAGGAGGGTAATGAGAGGCGTAAGCTTGCCATCCCTATCCCCATAGATGATTCGGGTTAAACTCCATACTCTTGGCGGAAAAACCTTCCTGATATCATTGGCCGGAAAATATGCAGGTATGATATGATACCATCGGAAGGAAGTTAATCCTTTGCACAAAATCACATTGCCTTTGACCCACCACAAAAGTGCGGGGGAAGGCACAACAAAGTAAAATAAGCACAGGTGATTGTTGTATTGTTAGAATGTTTTACTGACAAGGAGCCTTTCTGTGTATTGGTCTGCTCTCACTTTTGGGTGGTTTGTTTTGGGTGGTTGTGCCAAGAATCGCAAGAAAATTGCCAAGGCCCTGTTTGGCATGAAGGAAAAATGTCATTTTTCTACCGTATTCCACACCATAGCAACCGCCCGGCATGGCGAGCCATCAACCCAAATACTAGCCACTATTTAAATCTGGGCTGAGATCCGGCCTAAACTTTGTCCTATCACTCGGTTAATAAAGGGTTCGAGAGGGAATTTAGAAGAAAGAAGGTATTAGCAAGCCCCAAGTAATTCTTGATTTTTGTGATTCCTTCGCAATATTTGTACGATATGTTGTTTGAGGAACCAAAGGACTGTAAGTAAAGAATTTAAGATATTGTTCGGTGCTAAGCGAAACCATGTGATGGTAGCAGCACTGTACCTTTTTGCGAAGATGGGTATTCTCAAGGTGCCCCCTATTTTTCCTGATATTTGAACGGGGTTCTCGTAATTTCATTTATAACTGGCTACCCGGTACCCAATCTGGGCATTATAGGCCTCTCAAAGAACTATGTTCCATGAGGTACATAAGCCAACCCGGCACAAAATTCCGCCTAGTTTTATGGGCGTTCTCGCATCACAATGCTCTCTCCTCACCGTGAGCTACAAATATACTAGGACAATCGCGACAAGGAATGACCGGAAAAAGCTAGAGTTGTTTGTGTCCGACCTAACTTTATGTTGTAACGGCAAAAAATGACAAATAATTCTGGCACTGTCCAGTCACTACCTTATATCTACTGTATTGTAGAGAAAAACAAAAAAGCAAAAAGAGCTAAAGGCGGAAGACAAGATCCCCCTCGGAGGGGGCAAGTAGGATAGCAGATTACGGTACTGGATCCTGTTACTTGGGTAGGCCTCTGGGACAGTCTAGAGAAAAGTCTCTCATGCACGAGTGTCTAAGACTGAACTTAATATGTTTAGCAGGCACGTGAACTCTAATCTACCAGCTCATTTTATCTTGCCCCCCCCCTGAAGAGTTGACAACGTTGCAACGGATGACACCGGGGATAATCGATGTCTATCCCTTGGACGGATGACATAGTCAAATCGGTAGCCTGGTACGTGCACCTTCTCCTCTGTTAGTGACGAGAAATTATTTGCGAGAATCTTCCATCACCAAGCGGCTGTGTTGCTGCTTCTCCTCAGGGTCCAATCAAATTGCTCAAAAGGCCGTGCACGGACCAGGTTACCAGTTTGGCAATGTCATACGGTAGTCGTGTCTACCACAGGGTACCAGCGATATTAGGTTTCATCTGGGACCTCGTGCACGAGAACCTTTCTGCAGGATACATAATCTTAAGAGCTCAGGGGATGCCGGTGCCGTACTCAGCCCCTCTCAGGCGTAAAAAGTGGAATAACAAAAGCTCTAAAGCTTGCTATAGAGGCAATTCTAACTTCTAGTAGTCTGAGGTCCAATTACAGTCCTCACTGTCGCCATGGCCGAAGGAGTGTAACGAACCGAGATCGGTGACCAGTAGTTTTTTGCTACTCTACTTTGAATATTTCCCTTTTCGCCTACAAAATATTCCATTCACTAGTAGCTTAGTTTCGTCGTGGAAATGGCGAAGACTGTATTCCAGTTTCCATGCCAGTGGGTGCAAGTACTTGAGTACTTAAGCAGGTTCGACAGCTGCGCTTTTCTCATCGTTTTTCCTCATTTTTCACCCAGAGAGTATCTCGGCGGATTTGACAACCGCTTTTCTCTCATTGCTTTTTTCACACCTCTCTTGGAGAGTATCTCTGAAGGTCGACAACTACTTTTTTCTCATTGCTTTTCCCACGCCTCTCTTGGACAATGCATCTCTCCTGGAGAAAGCATCTCTGCGGATTCCAAAACTGCCTTTCTCTCATTGCTTTTTTCATATTTCTCTTGCAGAGTATCTTGGCGGATTCGAGAACTTGCTTTTCTCTCATTGCTTTTTCCACGCCTCTCTTGGACAATGCATATCTCCCGGAGAAAACATCTCCCATTCGACAGCTGCTTTTCTCTCATTGTTTTTTCCATGCCTCTCTTGGTCGGTGCATCTCTCCTGGAGAAAACATTTCCCATTCGGTAGCCGCTTTTTTCATTTTTTTCTAGGAAGACATCTGCGAGTGCCATAGTCTACCCGCCCTTCCACACAAGGAATTGCCGCAGCCGAGTTTTGGAGGGGTGACTCCGGGTGTCCTGTGAGCGCTGGAACACGCCACTGCAACGTGATCTCCCATCGATTCCAAAAAAAACCCGCCAGGAGAAATCATTATTACACCGTACTTTAGTTATGATGATGGGCTGGAAGCCGGGAACTTCGAGACCAGCCTCCCATGCATCCCACTATCTCTGAAAACCTGTACTAGTACCAGTAAGCAGATTCGACAACTGCACTTTTCTCATTGCTTTTTTTGTTTTTCTCAACTCGAGCGGGTTCGACTCCTTCACCCACTCCTTGGATTCCCAAGTCCTAATACTCACTCTATCAAGAAACAGAATCCCTAGAATTAAGTAATTTCGGAATTTTGTCGTTGGAGCTCGTTCGTTGCCAGACCCGATCGAGATGGGGGTCTATTTCAGACACAGTACCTAGTAAACGATCCGATTGTTCGGAGTTTCTAGGGTACATAGATACCAGAAGTCTTTTATGCAGCTTTGTTGTCGCTGATACAGGGCGCGGGGGGGGTCACGACTGAGGCTTGATCCGCTACGTGTCGTATAAATTGGCGCCCGCCGCCGGTTTGCTTTCACCAAACCTTATGTATGCCCATTGCTCTGGACCATCCTGCTTTTTTTTTGCTTTTTCTTCTTCATAAAACAAAACCTTCACCCTCTCTACAAAAGCTCTCAAAGGCCTTCAGGTTAACAAACCTCACGAACATCCTGTTTAATCTTCAAATGAGTGTCACATTTAGTCTGTTTGCTTGCTCTGGGTTCAACGTCCTCTGCTGCTTCCGATCCACCGATAGCGCGGAAGAGCCCGAAATCATCCATCCGGCCCCGGCAACTACGCTTGAGCCTTTGGAAAGGCCCACAATGCAATTGGCACTAGACCTACCTACGTCGGTTGCAACGACTCAGATCCGTAGCGAACTTCCGGCAGCGACTGACTTGGTACTGACTCGGCACCCTTAGATGGAATAACTCAATGTTCGGTAAGTCCAACCTTTTGCTACCATCGTGAGAAAATTTCCCATTGTTGGGGGCAACCCGGCAAAAATTTATCTAACAGCGGGTAAACGTAGATGAGGTAGATAGAGAAGTGGGGGTTCCATCAGCGCAGGGTTGAGCCCCGGGCAGGAGGATACTACCTGGGCGTCACCATCTTTGTCGTCGTCTACCCTATCGGAATTACTTTGGGTGTTTAGCGTGGTGGAGAGCTATCTAAAAATCCAATGTGCTTTCTTCTTTTCCTTAATGAAGCTCTAGCCCGGGTTAGAGGCTTTCTTCAATTTCAGAAACCACTCACCGATTGTTCGTTCTTTGCCCTTCGAGTGATATATTATGAATCACTCTAGCCAAGTAACCATCCAACTGAGCCGGGAGCGATGTGTGATGGTTCCGTCGTTGTAGGTCCTATTAGGGATAGCTCCAAATCGAACAAAGTATTTCTGGTTGTATTGCAATGATGGACGTGCTTACAAAAGGCTCATTGAGGGGAGGAAGGCTACTTCTGTGGGTTCGGCTAAGGAATGATCAAAATTTCGTATCCCTTCCGCTCTGCGGTAAATAGGCATCACATCGTTTGGTTAGTACTACAGTGGATGGCCGTGTGGGAATCCCGGATCCCGAGCTCATTTGTTCCCTCTTTTTTTATCCGCACAGCAGACAATGATCAAAGTGGGAGCTAATAGCCACGACATCACGGGATGGAGTGCGAATGCCTGGGGATACAAAGCACTTCACAGGGAAATATTTACCAGGGAAGTCGTGGTTACACCATAGCACAGATAGCAGTGCCTCATACGGGCTTCTACTCTTGGGGAAACAAAAGTTCGTCTCAAAGAGGTTTATCGGTAGCCGAAAAAATATCGATGTCCTAATTCTCTAGACGCCCAACGAAGCTGGGAGAAATCCACGTCTCCATATCCTCCTTTGGTCATTTGTAACCTTCAAGCATTATGCCTATCATCTTCGTTGGTACAGTAACCTCGTACTGAAAGCATGATTCCCTTCCGGTGACCCTATCGTGAACCCTTGGTTCCCAGAAAGTTTTCCCTGTAGAAAAGTACGTAGAGAACGGCAAACAAAAGGGAAACGACAAAGTAAAGTTCACGATTCAGGTCAATGCTGTTCACTCTCGAAAAGAAAGGAAAAGAAAAGGGCGGACAAAGAAAAGCGTGTCACTCGCGCTTGTAATCGCTTCACTCGCGATGTTGTACGGATGATCGTCTAGCTACGGGAAACATCAGATGGCTTATGGCCAGTTAAACTACCAGCCCCTCCTGCCCCGGATGGGCAGCTGGTCCCCCTCCATCCTTTTTCCCACATGTCCACCTCCGCATATAACTGCCCGCTCTATAGTGTTAACTAATCTATCCCCGCACAATACCCCATTACCATAGAATAAAACAAAAGTAAAAAGTAAAAACAATACGATACTGCCTTTACAGCCCCACGGTACCCACCGCCCAATCGCCGTAAGAGCCGTTGTGAAGACCCACAATGATACTCAACCACGAAGCGGGGAGTCAGCATAACGCGCCTAACACACCTCAATACAGCAGACCCACTCTTCAATGGTCTTGGCCACCTGATTTGTATAAACCAGCCTATCAACGGTAGACATCACGAGGGCATACGCAGCGCCCTCAGACCCCTTGAGCCGAGACTCGCGAGTCTTCCACCCCAACGATTCGCCCTGACGCGCCTTATTTTCACTGAGTTCCCTACCAACTCGAACTTCCTATTTGCAAGCCGCTCCAGAGCGGTTTCCATCTTGCTTCCCTTCTCGCGGGGGATGTGACAGAGGTTTACGGAGTTTGTAGGCTTGAGCTTGGATTTGCTATCGCCCTTTGCGGTGGTCTTAGATGAGGAGGAGGAGGCATCTTTGGACTTGTCTTTGGAACTGCTGGATTTGGAGTCTATTTTAGATTTCCCTATGGTCGTTAAGCAGGTAGCGGGTGGGTGGGTGGATAGCTAAAGGATTGCAAGGGTTGGGGTCTAGCAAGGGTGTTAGCAAGGGTGTTGGGCGAAGTTGGGGTAGAGTGTTTGCTTGGTGCTATGATACATAGTTTTCGCTATTCGCCTTGGCGCACGAAACGAAAACGACTCTAGGTGGTCCAAAAATTCCCCCTTTAGATTCAGGGGAGAGAACACAGTGAAAATGTTCTCTTTTAGAAGGGACGAATAGAAAGGCAAAAATAATACAACAGACCTTTCTAGGAGAGGCAACTGCAGCGCCTTAGCGGGAACCTCAATTATTCCGGTCCCTACAGCCTGGCGCCCTAAAAACCATAATAGTCAAGCATTGTGCTATGTATGCACCGGTAGCTTAGAATTCCCCACTCTGGAAGGGGAGCGAAAAACACATTAGGAAATGAGCTGCTAAGCCAATCTGAGAGAAATACAAAAACAAAAAGACACTAGAGCTTACTAGGAGGCGAGTCCAACGACATAGAAAAATCCTAAATTGTGTTTTCCTGAGGGCACAAAGTCTGTGCTTGGCCGGCTGTGGGCTGACCCAGGTTTTCTCCCCCTTTCAGTCCTGTACTCCCTCCAGTACAGTACGGCGCTACCTCACGCGACCGAATTGGCGTTGGCCAGCGGCATCATAGCGATCTTAGGTTTTCGAGCCCAAGGGGGAGGCCAAAGGTGTTGGGAACCCTGAAATATGATAAGGCGAACTAATTGATTATCGCCTCTCAAATGCAACCACAACCAGGCCACGCGAGCAATTTTAGAGCAGAGGCTAGGAAGGCAGGAGGGTGGAGGGAGAGGACATTGGTGTTTGTAACTTCTCACGTTCAAATTTCGGGGCGGCCCAAGGATACAGGCATCCCACTTAGAGAGAATTCTCTTGATAACGGACTTCCTGCGAGGCATAGTATCATATCATACTAAAAGCACAGTCCAGAACCAAAACACGCAGTACAGAATGGAGCCCAGGCTATACCCCACATTTTCCAACACATCTTATAGAATCGCCAATGTCAGTTTGGGCCAGACCAAGCATGTCGAAACCTCTACTAATCTCGTAAACTATGCTAGTTTGTGCTCCATTGGGCGGAAGGTGCCGGTTCAGAGATGCTCTTTCAACCTGCCTATCGGCCCACGGGGAGGTGCCAGCTTTGCCTTTTTCCGAATGGTAGTACTCAAAGAAAAGGTATAGGGTGCAATACGATGGCATAATGGTAAGGATTAGAGGCGAAACAATGGCAGTTCGATTGGAGCAAGCCTTCCAATGGGTTAACCCGGGCTCAAAAAAGGCCGACCCGACCCGGCCCAAGCCCAGCGAATGTTGACCCCAACCCGGCCCAACCCAACAAAGGATAGCCCGGGTTGACCCAACCAACCCAACGAACCCATTGGGCTGAACACCGGAGAAGTGCAGTAACCAGAATCAATCTGAATATATTAATACAAAACAATTGCGATACGGAATGAAAAATGAGAAATGAGAATGACTGAATCGTGAGTAGAAAAGTA
>Ga0307509_10007028_pt1 | contig 14896 bp, 11 predicted proteins | sample 10_EM_MG_FD_202245 | JGI IMG/M metagenome (GOLD analysis project Ga0307509, IMG submission 202245) | Populus trichocarpa ectomycorrhiza microbial communities from riparian zone in the Pacific Northwest, United States - 10_EM | ecosystem: Host-associated > Plants > Roots > Unclassified | place... | reverse complement strand
AGATTTCAATCACCCGCCAACCCGACGTTGCGGATCGCGAACTACCGCCCGCGCATCAAGGACCGTTGCATGTCAGTGGTGCCCTCAAGCGTGCGCCGAGCAGCCTGGGTGAGTTATTGGACACCTTCGCCGTTGCCAAACCCGAGGGGCTGGGTGACCCCATCAAGACGGCCAACGAGTACCAGCATCTGCGTTTCCAGGCCGATAAATGGTACGTAGCCGTTGGGCAGCGCTGGTTCGAGGTCATAGTGGATGAAAATGACGATGTGTTGATCGTCGACCCGAAAAACCCCTCCCGCACTGGCCCATTGCTCATCCACAACATGGCCGGGCAGTGGTTCGTCGATACTCGCCTGCGCCTGCGCGGCGGCGGGTTCAGGAACCGTCGGCGCGCCGCCCAGGAGCAGAAGCCCTCGCGCATCCAGGCGTTGCGCCGCGAACTCACTGCCTTCAACGCCGACGAAAAGCGGGCCCAGGCGCAACTGTCCTCCGCACTGTCATCGATAGGCACCGAGCCGGGCCCCTCCACGGAGCTGCGCCGCGAAGCGTTCATCACCCAGGTGGATCAACGCCTGGAAGCCTATGACGCACCGATCCGCCAGCTCAGGGCCCTGAGCGTCATCGATAGCGTGCCCAATTACCAGAGCGTGATGGTGGACTACCTGAACAAGCAACTGGTGCTGACACGTACCGCGGTAGAGGAGCGACTTGGCCCGTTTCGCGACCTGCTGACCACAACCGTGGACACACTGGAGTCCGAACCACCCGCCGACCCGCAAACCCAGGCCGGCCATGCACAAACCATGTCGGACATGAATGTGGAGATGATGCGCCGCATGGAATACGTCGAATCGCGCTTTCGCGAGCTCGACGGCCTGGGGGCGGCAGGAGCCCGCGTGATTCAGGAGACGATGCGCGTCTTGCCGAACATCCGCGTGACTGACCTCAAGGCGTTGCAGATCACCATTGCGCGCTATCTGTGCAGCGCCACCACCGAGGGCGGGGGGCAAGACACCGCTCGTGGCCGGCTTCACGACATCGTCGACGCCGTGGACCTCAGCGTACAGAGCTTCATCGAGGTGCTCGACAAGATCAACGGCAGCCCGCTGGACCAGCGCATTGAAGTCTTGAACAGCCTGGTCGAGCAGTTCACGCTCGGCGACCAGCGCCTGCTCGATCTGCATGCCGACTACCCGCAGCACCTGCTGCGCGAGCCACTGGAAACCCTGCGCCAGCATATCGACGACTTCCATCAGCGGGCCATCCAAGACCTGGTAAAACTGCTGCGCGAAAGAAGGTCCCAGGAGCCCAAGCCCGGGCCATCCAAGCCGCCAACCACGCCACAGCGCAAAATCATCAAGACCCGCTTCCAAGGTGTCGTGGTGGGCCAACCCCGCGAATCCGACAGTAGCCTGGTGGACGTCAAGGCGCCGATGACCGGGAAGATCATCGCCACCTTCCACGAGAAAACGCCAGGGGTGTGGGTTGAACGCGAAGCCCCGGTCGAGCACGCGCCAACGCCGAAAAAGGTCGACCTGGACACCAGCGTCAACGCCGGCCAGAGCCTGTTGGACGAAGAGGCTACGACGACCCGGCGCATCCTTGGGCACTCCCGCAAAGCCGGACGGCTGCCGGTGGAAATCGAAGAAATGTTCAGCCAGTACGCCACGCGCCTGGCACGCGCCGCCAGCGAAATTGAAACGGCACTGACCCAACTCAACCTGACCGGGATCGACCGCCCCCTTGCCGCCACCCTCAACAAAAACCTCACCGACGCATCAACACGGGTGTTTGAACTCGGCAAAGACACCCGCATCAGCATGATCAAGCAGCAACCCCCTACCGCTACACGCCTGGAGTGGCTGCACAACGACGGACAGGTGACCATCAAACAAGTCGGCGCCCGTCGCCGCCTCAAGGGCCCGGGCAAGGACTACCTCGACGAATACGAGATACGCGATACCCAGGACAATGCAGTGCTGTGGTACGCACACTTTCACTACCCTTCGCCCCAGGCAGCCGTTGAAGCGTTCAGCGCCGCGCACCTCAAGACCCGGGACCAACAGAAACTCGGCGGCGCCTTTGAGCGCAAGGGAGCCAGTGACCGTGAACAGATTGCGATTTATCGCAGTGAGATCAGCCCGGCATTGGCCAGGTCACTGTTTTTCCGAGGTTGAAGCCTGCCAGGCCAGCGTCAGGCGCGCCAAGGCCTGGGCGATGGCTGGCTCGGGCACGGCGGCAAACCCCAACACCAGGCCTGCGCGCTGGTCCACGGGGGTCGTGGATTGCGCCAGCCAGTAAGTGCTCAAGCCGTTGACTTCGACCTCTACGGCCCGGGCCTGCTCCAGCAATTGCTGCTCGCGCGCCAGGCTGTCCACCCGCACCGTCAGGTGCAGCCCGGCCGCGACACCCGGTAACTGACCGACACCCGCCAGGCCGCTCGGCCAACCGGCGAGCAAGGCGTTGCGTCGGCTCAAGGCCGCACGCCGCATGCGCCGGATATGCCGCTGGAAATGCCCGGCGGCCATGAATTCGGCCATCACTGCCTGGGTACTCACCTCTGAGTGACGCATATCCACCGCACGGCGGCGGGAGAAGGCATCCACCAGCCCCGGCGGCAATACCAGATAGCCCAGGCGCAACGCGGGGAACGCGACTTTGCCGAAGGTGCCGACATAAAGCACGCGGCCGCTGCGGTCCAGGGCCGCCAAGGGTGACAGGGGCGCACCGCTGTAGCGGTACTCACCGTCGTAGTCGTCTTCGATGATCCAGCCACCCGCGCGCTCGGCCCAGGCCAGCAACTCCAGGCGTCGCGCCAGGCTCATGACCACGCCCAGCGGGTATTGGTGGGACGGCGTGACATACGCCACACGGCAGTCATCCAGGCTATTGAGTACCTGGCAGTCGATCCCCTCAGCGTCGACCTGCACGCCGTGCAAGCGCCCGCCCGCCAGCGCGAACGCATGGCCTGCGGCGCGGTAACCAGGGTTTTCCACCGCAACCCCGTCGCCGGGCTCCACCAGCAACTGTGCACAAAGGCTAATCGCCTGCTGCGCACCACTGGTGATCACAATTTGTTCAGCACTGCACTGCATACCCCGAGAGCTGAGCAGGTAAGCGGCGATCAAACCACGCAGGCGTGCATCCCCCGCCGGGTCGCCGTAGCACAGTTGCTCCAGGTCCGGTTTGCGCCAGAAAGCCCCATTCAGCTTGGCCCATACGTCAAACGGAAACAGATCGAACGCCGGTACACCCACGCGAAAAGCCCGTGGCGGACCCACCGGAGGTTGCGGCAAATGGTTGTTTTCCACGCGCCCCAGCGCAGCTCTGTGGATAACTTCCGTGGAAGAATTGACCGGCAGATCCAGCCAATTTGTGGATAAGGCTGGGGATAAGCCTGTGCGTAACCCTGTGGATACTTTTGTGGATAATTTTCCCGCGCCTGGCAGTTGCGCCACATAAGTGCCATCGCCGACCCGGCTTTCGATAAACCCTTCGGCGTACAGCTGATCATAGGCACGCACCACGCTGTTGCGCGAGATCGACAGCGCCGCCGCCAAATCACGACTGGCGGGCAAGCGTGTGCCACTGACCAGACGCCCGTCCAACACCCGCTGGCGCAGGGCTTCGTAGAGTTGGCGGGCCAGCCCCTGGCGACGATCCAGTTCGATACCGGCGGGATTGAACGACATTGGCGGCATATTGGACCTATGAAATTGGCCTTAGATGGCTCTTACAACGAACCATTAGCCTGCCTAGGATGGGCGCATTCGCCAAGGAAATTTTCCATGTACACACCCCGCGCCTTTGCCCTCGACGATTTGCCCGAACTGCATCAGTTGATCCAGCACACACGCCTGGCGCAGTTGGTGACGTTTGGCGAACAAGGCCTGCTGGCCAGCCATTTACCGCTGCTGCTCAACCCCGATGAAGGCCCGAACGGCACGCTCTACGGGCACTTGGCCAAGGCCAATCCCCAGTGGCGGGACTTGCAGAACGGCCGCCAAGCGTTGCTGATCTTTGCCGGCGCCGAGGCCTATGTCAGCCCGGCGTTTTACCCGTCCAAGGCCGAGCACGGCAAAGTCGTGCCCACCTGGAACTACATCGCCGTGCACGCCTACGGTACAGCCGACGTGTTCAGCGATGCCGAGCGGCTGCTTGGGGTGGTCAGTGCGCTGACCGATCGCCATGAAGCCGGTCGCACCCAGCCGTGGAAAGTCAGCGATGCCCCGGCCGACTACATTGACGGCATGCTCAAGGCCATCGTCGGCTTCGCCCTGCCCATCGAACGCCTGATCGGCAAGCGCAAACTCAGCCAGAACCGCAGCCCGGCCGACGTCGCCGGGGTCCGCGAAGGCCTGGCTGCCAGCACCGATGTGCGCGACCAGAGCCTCGCCCGCTATATTCCCCAAGGAGTTGCAGAATGAGTTCGATCGAGATCCGCCAGGTGACCGCCGCCGACCACACCGCCTGGCTGCCGCTGTGGCAGGCGTACCTGAAGTTCTACAACACCGAACTGCCGGACGCCGTCAGCCAAAGTACCTGGCAACGCCTGATCGACCCAAGCGAGCCGACCCATTCGGCGCTGGCCTGGCAGGATGGCAAGGCGGTGGGCATGGTCAACTTCATCTACCACCGTTCCAACTGGAGCATCGAGAATGCCTGCTACCTGCAAGACCTGTTGGTGGACCCGGCCCAACGCGGCACCGGTGTCGGCCGCAAGCTGATCGAATTTGTCTACACCACCGCCAGGGCCGATGGCTGTTGCAAGGTGCACTGGCTGACTCACCAGACCAACGCCACGGCGATCCAGTTGTACGAACGCATCGCCGAACGCCCCGGTTTCATCCAATTTCGCAAAGGTCTTTAAGGAGCGCAGCATGTCCACTTCCCTCGCCGACTGGAAAGGCGCCCCCGCCCCCACCGTGCAACTGCTTGAAGGGCGCTTTATCCGCCTGGAAAAACTCGACCCGGCGCGCCATGCCGAGCAATTGTGGCAAGCCCTCGAAGGCCCCGGCGCCGATCCCAAGCTGTGGGACTACCTGCCTTACGGCCCTTTCCCGGAGCGCAGCGCGTTCAACGCCTGGCTCAACAACCACGCGACCCACAGCGACCCGTACTTTTTCAGCGTGGTCGACCGCGCGACCGGCCAGGTGCAAGGGATTCTCAGCCTGATGTCCATCGTGCCGGCCCAGGGCCGCATCGAGATCGGCCACGTCACCTTTGGCGCGCCGATGCAGCGCTCGCCAAAAAGCACCGAGGCGGTGTATTTGCTGGCCAAATATGCGTTCGAGCAGGGTTATCGTCGCTTGGAGTGGAAGTGCAACAACGGCAATGCCCGCTCCAAATATGCGGCTGAGCGCTTGGGCTTCAGCTTTGAGGGGGTGTTCCGCCAGCATATGGTGGTCAAGGGGCAGAACCGGGACACGGCGTGGTATTCGATCATTGACTCGGAATGGCCGCAGATTAGGGCGGGGTTCGAGCAGTGGTTGTCAGAAGAAAACCAGTCAGGCTCGGGCCAACTGAAGTCCCTGGCTGAATGCCGACGCCCAGGCAGCGCATAACCCCTGTGGGAGGTTCTATGGTTGAGGGGCAGCTATCCGCCAGCAGTGCCACCGCCTTCGCAGCCTCGCTAAAGCTCGACAACTCCCACAAGGGATTGGCAGTGCCTGGGCGATCTCCAGCCAAACACTCACTCCCCAGCAACCCCAATCAACTGTGGGAGCGGGCTTTCCCGCGAAAGCGGTAGTTCAGCCAACACCTCTACCAGCAGTACCGCCGCCTTCGCAGCCTCGCTAGGGCTCGACAGCTCCCACAGGGGATTGGCAGTGTCTGGTCTATCTCCAGCCGAGCACTGACAGCCCAGCCCCCAATCACCTGTGGGAGCGGGCTTGCCCGCGAAAGCGGTGGTTCAGGCAACCTCTATGCCAGCAGTGCCGCCGCCTTCGCAGCCTCGCTAGGGCTCGACAGCTCCCACAGGGGATTGGCAGTGTCTGGTCTATCTCCAGCCGAGCACTGACAGCCCAGCAACCCCAATCACCTGTGGGAGCGGTGGGTCGACCAACCGTTCTACTGAGGCCGGCACACGTTGTATGCCTGATTCTCGGCAACTTCCTCCATGTGATGCCCTATCACCGTATTGAGCACCAACTGCCGCTCCGACTTCCCGGTGGGGCGGTACGCCGAGCCCTGGGCATCGGTCTGGATCTTGAAGCCGCTACCCGCCAGTTGCTTGACCAACTGCAAGCGCCTGGCCTGATCACCGTTGCCGCGATGGTCGCTCGGCGATAGGAAAATGATGCGTTCGCGCTGCAACAGCCACACCGGGCGGTCACTGTGCTCGCTTTCAAACACGTAGGCGCAGTCCACCGCCGCGGCCGGGAAACTGGCCTTGCGCACATAGTGCCCGCCCTCATAGCCCACCAACGTCACCAGCCCAGGCTGCACCACGGCAATCGCGTCCTCGGTCTGCACGCCGTTTTGAATGCCGTAGTTCGAATACGCCCAACGCAATGGAATGAACTGCGCCGACGTGGCGCCAAGCGCGAGGTCGTTGTTGATCCGCGCCTGATCTTCGGCGCCGCGATAAGGCACGCCCTGGCAGCCGGCAAGTGCGACCAGGCAGAGCAGCGTCAAGGTTCTGGTGAGCATCCGAGAAGTGCTGATCATGGAAATCGCGTCCCGATCCGCGCCCGCTCGCTGGAGAACCAGATCCCGGTGATCTTGCCGACCACATCGGCTTCGGCAACCTGGCCCATGAAGCGACTGTCGTTGCTGTTGTTGCGGTTGTCGCCCAGCAAATAGACGTGACCCGGTTCGACTTTAAGCGGCGCCAGTTCCATCGACGCAGCGCCGTTCACGCTATCCGCCGGTGCGTGGAACAGGCCGAGGTTTTCGCCATTGTGGATCAGCTCGCCGTTGACGATGGCCAGGGTATCGCCGCCCACACCGGCGACGCGCTTGATCGCCTCGGTGCCGTTCCAGCGATACACCACGATGTCGCCGACCTTCGGCGCACCCGGCTTGAGATCGGCGATGACGTAGTCGCCCACCGACACTGTCGGCGACATCGACCCGCTCGGAATGTAGTAGTTCTTGAAGCCCAGCAACGGCACCCGCAGCACTTCCAGCAGCACGAAGGTCAGCACGATCAGCACGCCCACATACAGCGCGTGGAAGCGTTTGCGCGGCACGTCCGGCGGGCCATCGTAGCGCTTGGCCAACACCGCCGAGACGATGGCTGAACCAAGCTTGACCGCGACCACAAAGGCGAAAAACACGTACAGCCCGATAGGCGAGGCGATCAGACCGCATGCACCGAGCAAGATCACCCCGCCGTACATAAACGCGGCGACCCAGATCGCCCATTTGACACGGCCCACGTAGACCAGCCCCCAGCCCGCCACCAGGCAGGACATCAGAAAGGCTTGAAGGGGGAGTTTTGCGGGTTTCATGGCGGGTCCTCAAGGAAAATTGGTGTCCACAAAGTGTTGCGCGAAATCTTCAGCGTTGATCGCGGTGCCAGCGTTGGCGAACTTCTCGACGTTGGCCTGCCATATTGCCCGGATCTTGTCGGCAACGGTCGCCGGGAAATCCATTTGCACCTCGATCACTGACTGCCAACTGCCCGACGTGCCATACACCTCATGCAGCTTGGGTTCCATGGCGCGCAAGGTGGCCTGCTGCTCATCACTCAGCTCACCGATGGCGGCCAGGACATAGCACTCCAACAGCCGCAGAAACGGCTTGCCTTCATATCGCCTCATAATCCCTCTCCAAAATCACACCGAACCCCGTGGCGAGGGAGCTCCCTCGCCACAGGTACCGTGTTTACCCTTGATTGGGCAAGGTTAGAACGCGTACCGCGCCTTGAGCATCACCCCATCAGCGTCAAACCCACTGCGCGCCTGGCGCGTGTAGCTGGCGCCAACGGTGAAGTCCGACACCTGGTAATTCACACCCACGCTGGCTTCGTAGCTGTCACGCGCCACCGACGCGCCGGTGACGGTAAACGCCGAACCACCCAATACATAGTTGGAGGTTTGCGCGACACGATCCCCCATCAGGTCGTGATACGCCATCAGCGTCGCTTCCGGCTGCAAGCTGCCCGCGCCCATCGGCAGGTTACCCGCCAGGCGCACACCGGCGCCCAACTCGCCCACTTCATAGCGCTGCGAACGTGTGCTCAGCGCGGCCGACGAACCCTTCTCGTCGTAACCGTCCATGCGCACGCTGGCATAACGCGCAGCCACACGAGGCTCGATCACCACCGCCTGCGACGGCTTGATGCTGTAGCCGCCGATCACACTGGCCGACAACACATTGCTGTCGTAGCTGCCCTTGGCCGTGGTGCCGGCGATGTGGCGTTTGCTCTGGTTGTCGTTATGGCCGTAGCTGAGGCTGCCGTCGACAAACCAGTCTTGCAGCGACCAGTTACCGTACAGCGACAGCGCGTGGCCCTCGACGTCGGTCTTGTTGCCCTGGTCGGAATGGATGTTGGAATTGAGGTAGCTGTAGGCCACGCCCAGGGTGGTGGTGTCGTTGACCCGACCGTCCACACCCACCGCCATGCCGCTGCTGTTGGCCGAGTAGCCGTTGGCGCCGCCGCGACCGTCCTGGTCCATGTTGCTGCTCAGGCCCTGCACCCACACGCCACCGCGCTGTTGTTGTTCACGTTGCTCGGTGAGGCGGTTGAAGATCGCGCCGTTGACCACGGTTTGCCCGGACAAGGCCACGTCCAGCGCACCGCGATTGACGTCCGGCTTGAGCTGGTCGCTGATCTGCGCCAGTCGCTCGGCCGTACCGGCGTTGGCCAGGGCCTGGAACACCTGGTCATCGCTGCCGAGCTGGCTCAACACACCATTCTTGAAGCGGTTGACCGCCGTGGCCGACGCCGCGCTGGCGCCGACGGCGGCGAGGTCTTGCTGGACTTGCCCGTCGGCCTTGACCGCCACCACGGCCTTGACCGTCTGCGCATCGGCCGAGTAGCTGAGCACGTCGAGCAGTGCCGAAGAACTGCTGACCGACAAGCCGTTGTCTTGCACCTGGGTGGCTTGCAGCAGGGTGTATTGCGTGCCGTCGTGGGTGCTGGCGAAGTCGCCGGGGTTGGCGCTGACGGTCAGCTTCGAGGCGTTGGCAAAGGTGGCGGTGCCGTTGACGGTCAGGTAGGCGCTGGTCGGCACCACGCGGTCGGACAGGTGCATGTCGATGCCCGCACCGTTGGCGACGTTGAGGTCGCCAGTGACGCGGGTGCCCTGCGCAGAGAGGTTCAGCGAGCCCGAGTTGATCGAGAGCGGCGCGCTGATGCGCGTGCCGGTGAAGTTCGCTTGGCCGGCGACGTTGACCGCGTTGAGGTTGAGCAGGTCGCCGACGATGGCGCCGCCGGTCCAGTTCAGCGTCGCCAGGTTGGCGGCGTCCACGGCAACCCCGGAGTTGCTGCGGATTTCGCCGGCTTGCTGGTTGATCTCGAACGGCGAGGTCTGTTCGCTGGCGTTGACCAGGATCGCAGTGCCGTCTGCGGTGATGGTGCCGCGGTTGACGATGCCTCGGGCGCCGCTCGCACTGTTGGCAGCGAAGGTGGCACCGCTGAACTCGAAGGCACTGGCATCGGTGCCCTTGGCTTCAAGCGTGCCGGTGTTGAGGATGTAATCGATGGTGCCGTTGTAAAACAGCACGCCGCGCGCCGCGCTGCCGTCGGCAGAAACCAGCCCACTGTTTTCGATACGCAGCGCGCTGGTCGCGGTTTCCACTTCAATGCCCAGGGCGTCCTCACCCGTGGCGATGATCGAGCCGGAGTTGAGGATCTTGCCGCCGATGGTGGTCGGGGTGGCGCCGTCGACATCAAGGATCAAACCCGTGGCGCCACGGCCATCCATGTTGATCACGCCGGTGTTGGAAACGTCGCCGCCAATGGTGGTGCCGTGCAGGTAAATGCCTTCGCCACCGCCCACGAAACCCAGCGTCGGTGCATTCGGCAGCGGCGCCGTCGAGCGGATCGTGCCCGAGTTGATCACACTGCCGCCAATGGTCGCGTCACCGATCTCCAGCCCTTCATAACCGCCATGGCTCATCAGGATATTACCGGCCTGAATCACATCCCCCGTGATGGTGCTGGGGGGCAGGTTGTTCGGGCCGGTCCAGTACATCGGGTCGATGGCCATCGCACGGATCGTTTTGCCTTGCGAGTCCAACGTAATGTCGGCGCGGTTGATCAGCGAACCCTGGATGTGGGTATCGGTAAAGCCCAGGCCCGCCGGCAGGGTAGTGCTGGGGTCGACCACTTGGGAGAGCTGCCCGGTGATGGTCACAGGCTCATTGAAAGTCTCACTGGCCCAAATATTCTTGCCCTGCCCCAGGTCGAACTCCACGGCCAGCACCTGGGTGCTGATCGCGCCGACCATGAGGGCCAACAGGGTTTTCTGGAACGGCTTGCGCTTCATTTCTAACTCCATGAACTACGGGTCATTGCCGCCAATACGCCCGACGGCAGTAGGTAAAACGAGTGAATGGATCAATTGATCCACGTGCATTCCCCCCAGGTGCCCGCCTAAAACCCAGGCGCACGAAGACGCACCGCAAGGGGCGGTGGCAGGCAGGGGAATAGAGGGGAGAGGTTCACATCAATCCTTAATGTCATTTGAAAACGCTGCAGTCCATGCAGCCCGACCGCTTGTGGGTGGGCGGGGTAGAGACCCCGGGATAAACGAAATGTTCAAATGGTGTAGAGGTGGGAGCTGGGTTTGTGAACGGGGTCGCAGACCCGGCGCGTGAAGTTCTGCCTCACCTGAGCGGTCAAGCGACTGAGCACTGGGCCAGAGGGCCGCTTTGAGGAGGTTTGGCTATGGCCTGATCTAGGTCGCCTTGCCGAAATCCAGAATGAACCCCGACAAATAAGCCAGAAACCCGACGGGACTGTAGTGAGCGGGCTTGCCCCGCGCTGGGCGGCGCAGCCGCCCCAAACGGGACGCCGCGGTGTTTCAGAAAGACCGAGGTGTCTGGACCTGGGGCGGCTGCGCTGCCCAGCGCGGGCAAGCCCGCTCACTACGGGCTTGGATCAGCTGGCGTCTTTGTTGCGATCCTGGCCGGGCACCAGGGTCAATGTGGGTTTTTCCACGTCGCGGGAGACTTGGGATTTCACTTCTTCCACACCGCCCTCTTCGTCGTTGTGGATCACCAGCACACCGGGTTTGCGCAGTTGTTCCAGATCACCCGCGCCGAGCTTGAAGCTCTCGCTGAGGTGCGTGTCGCTGAGCGCGTTGGCCTCGGCGCGGCGCTGGGCGAATTTGCGGCCTTTGCGTTGCTGGTAGCGCGCCCAGGTGACCAGGATCAGCGCGTTGAACAGCGCGATCCACAGATAGATCTGCAAGGTGTTGAGCGCCGCAAAGATGGGCGCCTCGATGCGCGGCCCGCCGTGGGTCTCGAGCATCGCGCCGATCCCGCGTGCCAGCAGCCAGATCAACCCGGCCCAGGCGGCCAGGGTCAGCACCACATCGACGATCCACATCACGGTGTTTTGGCGAGTTCTGACCAGTTTCATGATCACACCTCCTCGTTGGCGGGTTTGATCCCACGATCCGGGCTGACCCAGCGCGCGCGCTTCTGGTGCTGGTTGAACAGCACCTTGGGAAAGCTGACCAATGTAGTGAACAAGCTGACCAGCCAGAACACCATCGGATACCACACGGTCCAGAACAGGGTTTTCCACAGGTCTTTTTCGTAGCGCCGGTCAATCAGGATGCTCACGGCAAACTGCACCAGGCACACCATCGCCAGCACCAGGCCGGTAAACGCCGGGGGCACCAGGGAGTCCACGGCAATCGCCGGTGGCAGCACCATGAACTTGCCCAGGCCCCAGAAGATCACCGAGAGCAGGAAGGTGAACGCCCAGCCGGTGGACAGGCAGTATTCGAACAGCAGCGGCCACAGGTAGCGATGGCGCCATTGCCAGATGCCACGGATGTTCTTGAACAGCACTTCGGCGCCGCCCTGGGCCCAGCGCAGGCGCTGTTTCCACAGGCCGCCGACGGTTTCCGGCATCAGGATCCAGCACAGCGCACGCGGCTCGTAGAAGATCGCCCAGTGATCGAGTTGCAGCTTCCAGCTGACGTCGATGTCCTCGGTGATCATGTCGGTGCTCCAGTAGTCGATGCGGTCCAGCGCCTTTTTACGGAACGCCACCACCACACCGGACACCGTGAAGATGCGCCCGAACACCCGCTGCGTACGCTTGATCAAACCGATGATCGAGGAGAACTCGCCCACCTGCACCCGCCCGATCAAGGTCGACCGCGTACGGATGCGCGGGTTGCCGGTCACCGCGCCCAGGCGTGGGTTGTCGAGCATCGGCGCCACCATATAGGCCGCCGCATTGCGGTCGAGCAATGCATCGCCGTCGATGCACACCAGGAACTCGCTGCGCGCTGCCACGGCGCCCATGCGCAAGGCCACCGCCTTGCCCTGGTTCTGCGCCAGGTGCAACACGCGCAGGCGCGGGTGTTCCAGGGCGAGGGCATCGAGCACGGCGGCGGTGTTGTCCTTGGAGCCGTCGTTGACCGCGATCACTTCGATGTTCGGGTAGACCTGGTCCAACGCCGCATGGATGGTCTCGGCCGCGTTATCGCCCTCGTTGTAGCAGGGGATGATGATCGAGATCAGCGGGTTGCCGGCCAGGGTCGGCGCCGGGGTGTCTTCTTCCCACGGCCAGTGGCGCTCCCAGTGCAGCCAGAAATACAGGCCGCCGGCGATCCACAGTGCCGACATGAACAGCGGGTAGAAGAACACGAAGTCCATCAGGAACTGCCCGGTGACCAGGAAGATCAGGCCCAGGGGCACGCCCAATACCAGCGCCAGTACGAATATAGCCAGGATTCTGTCGAACATGGTCAAGGGTTCCATTGATTGGAAAGGGCCGGACGCACGGTCTTCAGGTCCGGGGAGTTTTCCAGGAAGTTGTCCGGGTAGTAGCCAAAACTGGTGACCCCCTGGCGCTTGAGCACACCCATCCATTGCGCCATCTGGTCGCTGTCAATGTCCGGCGCGGCCTTGGTGCGCCAGTCTTTGGCTTGCAGTTCAAACACGGTTTTGTTCAGCGCACCGGGGCGCGCCTTGACCGTGGCGACCAGTTTTTCCAGCCAGGCGTTGGACGTCTTGTACTCCTGGCCTTCCATCAACGGCATGGCCATCGGCGCGGTCCAGTCGTAGGTCTGGAGGAAATCATCGAGGTTCTGTGCGAACCAGGCTTCGCTCTGCGGATTGAGCATCGGCTCGGCGAAGATATTGCGCGCAGTCAGCACCTGCGGCCCGGCAATGGCGCGGACTTTGCCGGTCAGCTCATTGGTGAAGTCGATCAGGTAGCGGCTCTTGAAACGGGTCCAGCGCTGCATCACGGCCGGGTCGGCGCGCAGGGCTTGGATGCTGCCGGGCAAGCCTTGCGCGACATAGGCCTTGAGCGCGGCGGGGCTGGCATCTTCGAAGTCGTTGAACACCGCGTCGTCGTGATACAGCACGCCATCGATGGCACTGTTGCGCGCCAGGTCCTCGTAGATCTCGCCGATGATCTTGCGCACTTGCGGGTCGAACGGCGACAGGCGCTGGTATTGATCCGGGTCGAGGCCGATTTGGCCGGTTTTCGGGTCCCAGCGCGTCACGCGCGGCAGCTTGGGATCGAGGGCGAAACTCAGCACCGGCATCCACGCATACACGGCGGCATGGGCACGAGTGTGCAGTTGCCAGGCAACGCGGTTGAACAGGTCGGCGCGCACCGGCAGGTGACGGTTGGGGAAGTACACCGAGTGCACCAGGCCGTCACCCTTGGGGTCGGCGAAGGCTTGCAGGAAGACCGTGCTTGCGCCCATGTCCAACACGCGCTGCACCAACTGGTCGAGGTTGCGCGCTTGCTGGGCTGCGTCCGGGTCATACACGTTGTCCAGGTCCACATGCATCACCCGCAGCGGCGCCGGGGTTTGCACCGCGACCATGCTGTTGGCGAAGTGCTCGCCGTCCGGGTCGGAGGCCACCAGAAAGCGCGGGCTGTTCATCAGGTCGCCGAGGTTGTCGAGGCCGTCTTCCAGGGTCAGGGCCATCTGGTAGCCCTGTTCGGCGACGATCGACAACGTGGTGCCTTTGGCGGCGCCGTATGGCCACACCCATACCCGTGGTTTTTTGCCGGTGACGGCCTGGATCTTGTTGGAGATCGCCGTGACGTCCGCACGCATCCGCGCCTGGAACTGCGCCTGGGTTTCGTAGCGGCCGGTGGCCGGGTCATAACGCAGCGAGGCCGCCGCCGGTTCCAGGTTGCCCTGGGGGTTGGCGAGAATCCCGGTGTGGCTGGCATCGGTGTGCGCGGCCACTTCCACCAGACCGGACTGCGACACTTCACGGATCTGCTGCCAGGTCAGGAATTCACCCCGTGGACGTGGCACACCGGCAAAATCCACGGGTTTATCCAGCGGCGTATCGATCCAGTAGCCCACCGGCGCCAGCACGGCATGCCAGTTATAGGCGCGCAGAATCGGCATCACGCGGGTGTAGAAGCTTGAATAGCCGTCATCGAAGCTGAGCATGATGGCTTTGGGCGGCAACGGTGTGCCGCCACGGCGGGCGGCGAGGATCTGATCGACGCTGACCGCCTGGTAGCCGTTCTCGCGCAGCCAGGCCAACTGCTCGATCAAACGTTCGGTGCGTACCGCCACCACCGCCTGATCGGGGTCGCGGTCCTCGACGTCGTGGTAGGCAATGCCCAAGAAGTGGTTCTTCGGCCACGGCAATTCGTTGGGCGCGATCGGCCGCTCGGCGGGTGGGGTGAAAGGCGCGGGTTGCTGGGCACAGGCACTGGCCAGCATTACGCCCAGGATCAACAAGCAACGGCTGAGGACGGTCATGGTCAGGCTCTTCTAGA
>Ga0307509_10007027_pt1 | contig 14897 bp, 8 predicted proteins | sample 10_EM_MG_FD_202245 | JGI IMG/M metagenome (GOLD analysis project Ga0307509, IMG submission 202245) | Populus trichocarpa ectomycorrhiza microbial communities from riparian zone in the Pacific Northwest, United States - 10_EM | ecosystem: Host-associated > Plants > Roots > Unclassified | place... | reverse complement strand
CGACGAGCCGTTCGAGAGCGCGAGCGGCCCGTTCGCGCGCCTGTACGCGCGGCTCACGTGGTACCAGCCGTTCGGCGACGCGTGGTACGGCACGGCGCGCGTCGAGGGCGGCCAGGTGATCACGCGCAACGTCGTCGGCATCCCCGACACGCTGCTGTTCCGCGCCGGCGGCGACGACTCGGTGCGCGGCTACGGCTACCGCACGCTCGCGCCCAGCATCGACGGCGTCGCCGTCGGCGGGCGCAGCCTGTTCACATCGAGCCTCGAGGTCGCACGGCCGATCTCGCCGCGCTACCCGGCGTACTGGTGGGCCGTGTTCGTCGACGCCGGCAATGCGGCCGACAAGCCCAGCGAGCTCAAGCCGGCGGTCGGCTACGGCGTCGGCCTGCGCTGGCGCAGCCCCGTCGGGCCGCTGCGCGTCGACCTCGCCTACGGTGAGCAGACCAAGCAGGTGCGCATGCACCTCAGCGTCGGGATCGCGTTCTGATGCGTGCGCGCCGCGTCCTGGCCTGGGCCGCGCTCGCGGTCGCGCTCACGCTCGCGCTGCTGATCGCCGCCATGGTCGCGACCGCGTGGTGGAGCGTGCGCAGCGAACGCGGGAGCGCCTGGCTCTTGTCGGTCTTGCCGGGCGTGCAGGTCGAGGCGCCGCGCGGTCGGCTGCTCGGCGACTTCGACGCGAAGCGCGTGGTCGTGAAGCTGCCAGGCGGCGACAACAGCGTCACGCTGACCGGCCTCGCATGGCGCGGCCTCGCGATCGAGCGCGCCGCGGCGCCGCTGTGGCTGCGCGTCGGCATCGACTCACTCACCATCGCGCGCATCGATCTCGCGCTCGCGCCATCGAAGAAGGCCAGCGAGCCCTCGACCGCGCCTGCCGATCTGCGCCTGCCGATCGAGCTCGACCTGCGCCAATTGCACATCGGCGAAGTGCATGCGGACGCGCTCGGTGCGCAGCCGCTGCGCGAATTGCGCGCACGCGTGCATGTCGGTGCGAACGGCGGCGCCGAGCACCGCGTCGACCAGCTCGCGCTGAGCTGGGACCGCCTGCAAGCCAGTGGCGATGCCCGCATCGCCAGCGCCGCGCCGATGACGCTGGCCGCATCGCTGCAGCTCGTGCAGCAGGCCGCCGACAGGCTGCCCGCGTGGAACGCGAGCGCGACGCTCGCCGGCCCGCTCGCCGAGCCGCTGCTGCAGGCCACGCTGCGCGCCGCCGCAGCACCGAGTCGACCGCCGCAGGCCTTGGACCTGCGCGCCACACTGCGGCCGTTCGCGGCCTGGCCGCTCGGCGAGCTGCACGCGAGCACGCAAGCGCTCGACCTGTCCGCGTTCAGCAGCGCCGCCCCAATGACCGCGCTGACCGGTCAGGCCGTCGCGACCAGCACGGCCGCCAACGAGCCCGCGAAACTAACGCTTGACCTGAGCAATGCCCTACCCGGCCGCTGGAACGACGGCAAGCTGCCGCTGCACCGCATCGCGCTCGAACTCGCCGGTCGGCTCGATCAGCCGAACGCGCTGAGCCTGCAGCAACTCAGCGCCGAGCTCGGCACGCCGCAGGCCAGCGCCGGCCGCCTCACCGGCCAGGGCCGCTGGTCGCCGACCGAATGGGCGCTCGACGCGACGCTCGCCGACGTGCGGCCTTCGTTGCTCGACGCGCGTGCGCCGGCCATGCGGCTCAGCGGCCCGCTGCGGCTCGCCGGGGCCGCGGCGCTGAAGGTCCAGGCCGAGCTCGCGGGCCAGGTCGACAACGTCAAGGCCGCACGCGCGGTGCAGCTCAAGCTCGACGCCACGCTCGACGCCACGCCGGGGCAGGAGCGCATCGAACTGCGCGCGCTGCAGGCGCTCACCGGCGACGCGCGCGCGCAGCTCTCGGGCCTGATCACGCACGCGGCGAGCGATGCGCCGTGGGCCGTCAAGCTCGACGCCGCACTGAAGGACTTCGACCCGGCCCTGTGGTGGCCCGGCCGCGACGACTCGCCGTGGCGCCGCAGCGTGAACCGGCTCAATGCGAGCGGCAAGGTCGACATCAACCTGCCCACTGCGGCCGCCTCGCGCCCGGCACTCGAGATGCTGGCCGCACTGCGCGGCCAAGCGGCGTTGACGCTGACCCCCAGCGTGCTGGCCGGCGTGCCGCTCACCGGGTCGGCCACGCTGCAAAGCGGCAGCAGCGCGCAGCTCGCGTCCACGATCGACCTCGTCGCCGATGGCAACCGCGTGCACGCGACCGGGCGGCTCGCCACCAGCAGCAACGGCGCGAGCGATGCCTGGGACCTGCGCATCGACGCGCCCGCGCTGGCCCGCCTCGCGCCGGTCTACCGCCTGCTGCAACCCACCGCCGCTGACGCCGCGCTGGCCGGCACGCTCAACGCCACCGCCCACGTCGGCGGCCGCTGGCCGGCGCTTGCCACCCAAGGCCAGCTCGAGGCGAACGCGCTGCGCGTCGGCACGGTCGGCGTGCAGAAGGCGCAAGGGCGCTGGACCATGGGCACCTCGCCCAACGCGCCGGTTGACGCGCAGCTGAGCTTGACGCAAGCGACGACCGCGGTGCCGCCAGGCGCGAGCCCCGGCCCGTCGCTCGAGACCGTGCAGCTCCAGCTCAAGGGCACGGGCCGCGCCCACACGCTGGAGCTGCGCGCCGACTCGAAGGCGCGCCCGCCGGCCTGGGTCGATTCGATGCAGGCCGCGCCGGTATCGGACACGGCCCACACCATCGCGCTGCTGCAGGCGCAGGGCGGCCTCGTCGACCTACCCGGTGCGGCGCTCGCCGGCTGGCGCGGCAGCATCCAGCAGATCGATGTGCGCAGCAGCGCGACTGCCGCAAACGCGGCACCGCTGCTGCACAGCCGCGACATCGCCATCGAGGCGCTGTGGGCCGGCGGCCCGGCGCGCGTGACGGTGCAGCCCGGTCGCATCGAGCTGCTCGGCGGCGCGCTGCGCTGGAGCCGCGTCGCGTGGACGGCTGCGGCGCGCGACGGCGGCTTCGCGCAGATCGAGGCCGAGGCCGACGTCGAGCCGCTGCATATCGCGCCCTTGCTTGCACGCACGCAGCCCGATTTCGGCTGGGGCGGCGATCTCGCGATCACGGCCCACATGAAGCTGCACACAGTCGCCAACCCGGCCCCGAGCTTCAGCGCCGACATCGTGATCGAGCGCAGCAGCGGCGACCTCACCGTGACCGAAGAGCAAGGCACGCGCGCACTCGGCCTGACCGACTTGCGCCTGGGCCTCGCCGCCGACAACGGCACCTGGAACTTCACGCAGGGCCTGGCCGGCAAGACACTCGGCGTGGCCGCCGGTGCGGTCGTCGTGCACACCGCGCCCGGGGCCACCTGGCCCGCACCCGACGCGCCGATCCAGGGCGTGCTGGAGCTGCAGGTCGCTGACCTCGGCACCTGGGGCACCTGGGTGCCGCCGGGCTGGCGCCTGGCCGGCGCGCTGCGCGCCAGCGCCGGCATCAACGGGCGCTTCGGCGCACCCGAATACACCGGCGTGGTCCAGGGCACGCAACTCGGTGTGCGCAACTTCCTGCAGGGCGTGAACGTGAGCGACGGCGACGTGTCGATCCGGTTGCAAGGCACGACTGCACGCATCGAGCGCTTCAGCGCGAAGGCCGGCAACGGCAGCATCAAGGTCGAAGGCAATGCGAGCCTGGGCGAAGCGCCGAAGGCCGTGCTGCAATTGAGCGCCGACAAGTTCCAGCTGCTCGGCCGCGTCGACCGGCGCATCGTCGCGAGCGGCCAGGGGCGCTTGCAGCTCGACGCGAAGTCGCTCGCGTTCGACGGCCAGTTCGGTGTCGACGAAGGGCTGATCGACTTCACCCACAGCGATGCGCCGAGCTTGTCGAACGATGTCGAGATGGTGCGCGCGAGAGGTGCGCCGGCACCCGGCGCCGCGGCCAGTGCACCCGCCGCGAACCCGACGCGTGCGGTCGCGCTCGACCTGCGCGTCGCGCTCGGCGACAAGCTGCGCGTGCGTGGCCGCGGCATCGACACCGGCCTGAGCGGCGATCTGCGCGTCACGTCGCCGGGTGGGCGGCTCGCCGTCGACGGCACGGTGCGCGCCGTCGACGGCACCTACGCAGCGTATGGCCAGAAGCTGACGATAGACAAGGGCCTGATCACCTTCAACGGCCCGATCGAGAACCCGCGCCTGGACATCGAGGCGACGCGGCCGAACATCGACGTGCGCGTCGGCGTGGCGGTGAGCGGCACGGCGACGAACCCACGCGTGCGGCTGTTCTCCGAGCCCGAGCTGGCCGACACGGCCCTGCTGCAGCGCGCCGCGCTCGCGCTGCTGTCTGGCGAAGGCGGCGGCGTGACCGACCAGCTCACGAAGGCGATCGGCCTCGACGACATCGGCGTGCGCCAGCAGACCGACGGCGAAGTGCGCGAGACCGTGATCTCGCTCGGCAAGCAGCTCTCGCGGCGCTGGTACGTGGGCTACGAACGCGGGCTGAACGCGACCACCGGCAACTTCCAGCTGATCTACCGCATCGCCCAACGCTTCACGCTGCGCGCGCAGTCGGGGCAGGACAGCTCGATGGACCTGATCTGGACCTGGCGCTGGAAGTAGTGATGACGCCCCATGCGAAAATCCGCGCGCCTCGCCGTAGTTCAATGGATAGAACGGCCGCCTCCTAAGCGGCAAATACAGGTTCGATTCCTGTCGGCGGGACCACTGAAGTGAGGCGATCGACAAGCTTGGCGCGAAGCGTGAACCACCGACTGGCACTCGCCGAAGCTGACATGCCGGCGTTCATTCGCAAACTCGATGCATACGAAGGTGACACTTCCACGAAGGCCGCGCTCGAATTGCTGATCCTCACCGCAGTGCGACCTGGTGAACTGAGGGGTGCTCGCTGGAAGGAGATGGACGAAGCGCGATCACTTTGGCGAATTCCCGCCGATCGAATGCTGCGGGAAGGGCCATTGCGTCGTTAGAGACGGTGGCGCCAGCCCGCCTGGTATGGGCGAGCTTTTCGCGAAAGACCCATGCCCCCGGAGGACCAGTGCGCTCCAAGACTGGGCGCCAGCCAACCAACCGCCCAGTGAGGCCCACTCTTCGCTCGAAATGACGGCCCGCGCCGGCCCACTTCCGGCGTTCATCGTTCCCGTCCGCCGCGTACTCTTCGGCGTTGCATTTGCTTCGGTGTCGCCAGCCCCTCCAAAGGCTGTGCGCGGCGGGCTCGACCGGCGACACACACCGAACCGGATACCGTCATGCAGAAATCGGCTCTTTCAACCGCGCGAGTGGCAGGCCTCGTCGTCGGCCTGTTCGGCGCGACCATGGCCGCGCGCTGGGTGTTTCAGGTGGATGCCATTGCGCGCCTCATCCCCGGGTCCGAGTACGTCGGCATCGTCAACCCGCTGCTCTTCGTCGCGGCGAGCATCTGCCTTGTCAACGCCTCGCGCCCATCAGATTCGGCCGCCTGGCTCGCCCGACTCTCGGCAATCTGCATCGCCGCCCTGATCGCGCTGCCTTTGGCCTATCTGTTCGAAGGCGCGACAGGCGTTGCCCTGGGTGTCGACATCGTCCGTGCCGGCACCGTCCCCACAGCGACCAATCCGTTCCCTGGCCGACTGTCCCCGAACGCGAGCTTGGCGTTCCTGCTCACCGGCGTTGCCTTCTGGCTGCATGGACGGCGTGCCACCCGGTCTGGCCAGATCATCTTCCTGGTGCTGTCCGTGGCCGTTTCCTTGATCGGCCTGGGCGCACTCGTCGGCTACTTCGTGGGCCTGGAGACGCTGTACCAGGTGGCGAGCTTCAACCGGATGCTTCCATCGACCGCGGTCGGACTCTCGGTCGTCGGCGCTGGCCTGTGGATGCTCCACGAAGCATCCCAAGCGTTCGACCCCAAAGCGTTGCAAAGAACCGAGCAGCGCATCAAGCGGCGCTCGATCGCAGTCATCACGCTCGTCGCGCTGGCGGGCGGCGTTGCGGGCTTCGCGGTGATGCGCGATACCTTCGAGCGCTCGGTCTCGAAGGACATGCTGCTCATCGCCACGACGAACGCGACATCGCTGGCCCACACCATCGAAGTGAGTCTGTGGTTCCCGAAGACCGTGGCAACCCGGCCGGCCGCAAGCCAGGCTCTGGACAAGCTGAGCAAGGCGCCCGAGGACGCGGCTGCCAAGGAGTTCTTGCAGCGGGTTGCGGACAGTGTCCTGACCACCGACTTGACGGGTGTGGAGATCTACGCCGCGAACGGCGCACGCGTGGCACAGGCGGGCTCGGTGACACCGGCGAAGACGCATGTCATTCAGCGTCTGGCGAACACGGGGCAGACGACCTTCCTGGCCTGGAAGGACGGCTACCTGCTCCTCACGGAAACCGATGTCCTCGTCGACGGGCGCGCCGTGGGACGGGTGCTCGCCGAGCAGCGCATGCCGCTGTTCGATCGCCTCCTCGCAGACATCCGGGCGTCCAGTGACACATCCGACGTGGCGATCTGCGGTCGCGACAAGGACAAGCTGGTTTGTGCGCCGAACCGGTTCAGGCCGTCCGGGTTCGATCTGCCGATGTTCGACGCGGCCGGCAGCCCCGGCCTTCCGGTGGCGAGAGCACTTGTCGGCGAACACGGCGTGCAGTTCCTCAAGGACCGGCGCGGCACCAATGTCCTCTCGGCCTTCACGCCGATCAAGGACTTCGGGCTCGGCTTTGCGGTGCGAACCGATGTCGACACGCTCTATGCGCCGATGAAGTCGCGCCTGAACCTTCTGGCCCTGGCTCTTGTCGGCATCGTCGCACTGGCCATCTACGCCCAACACAGCCAGGTGAGGCCGGTGCTGAAGCAATTGGTCGCGAGCGAACAAATGGTGAAGACCATCGTCGAGCACCAATCCGAGCTCGTGTCGCTCGCCAAGCCCGACGGCGAACTGACCTACGTCAACCCGGCCTATGCGAGACACTTCGGACTGACGCCCGCAGAGATGGTGGGCCGCAATCTGTTCGACTATGTCGAGACCGCGGATCGCGCGGTCGTTCGACAGGTCGTTGCAGACGTCATGTCGACGGGGGCAACCGCGACCAGCGAGAACCGCATGACGGTCGGCAACGGCGCTGGGCGCTGGGTGGCCTGGACCAACAGCTTGCAACGCGGCCCCTCGGGCGAGCCGATGCTTCATTCGGTCGGCCGCGACGTGACCGAGCGCATGCTGGCCGAGCGTGCCCTGCGCACACTCACCGCGATCTTCGACGCGACCACCGACTACGTGGTGCAGCTCGACACGAAGGGTCGGATCACCTACATGAACCCCGCTGCACGCCGTCGCACCGGCGTGGCGCTGGACGCACCGCTCGAACACCTGACGCTGGAAGATTTCAATCCGCCGCAAACACTCGATCGATTCATCTCGGAGGTCGGGCCGACCGCAATCGCCACCGGCGTCTGGGTGGGCGAGTCGATGGTCTGGGACGCCGAGCGACACGAGTTCCCGGTCAGTCACATCGTCATCGCCCACCGCGACCCGCAGGGCGAGGTCGAGTATTTCTCGGCCCTCATGCGCGACATCTCGGCCGCCAAGGCGGCAGAGCAGGCCGTGCGAGACAGCGAACATCGCCTGCGCATGGTGACCGACAACTTGCCGGTGCTGATCTCCTACCTCGACCGCGACCTGCGTTTTCAATTCGTCAACCGGACGTACCAACAGTGGTTCGGCAGCGAAGCGGCGCCACAAGTCGGGACGAGCGTGCAGGATTTCTACGGCGCGCAAGCCTGGCTGGAGATCGGGCCCCCGCTGCGAGCCGCTTTGGAAGGGCAGGACGTTGCCTACGACCGGGAAATGGTGCGCCCCGAGGGCAGGCGCCACGTGCAGGTCACGGTGGTCCCGGATCGCGACGAGCAGGACAACGTCGTTGGCCTGTACACGCTCATCAGCGATGTCACCTCGTACCGCGAGGCGCAGCGAGCGGTTCAGGAGAGCGAGGCGCGTCTGCGCACCGTGGCTGATGCGCTGCCGATGCGCGTGGCGTATGTCGACGCGGACGAGCGCTACCGATTCAACAATCTGGCCTATGAGCGCGGCTTCGGCAGACCACGCGCGGAACTCTACGGCCAGACCGTGCGTGCGGTGCTGGGCGATGCTGCCTATCAGGCCGTCGAACCGCACATTCGCAGCGCGCTGCGGGGAGCGCCGGTCACGTTCCAGAGCGAGATGGCCAGCGGCGACAACTATGTCTGCTACGAGGCCCAGTACGTCCCACAGCTGGCCGGTGACGGCAGCACGGTGCTGGGCTTCCACGCAGTGGTCAGCGACATCACCCGCCAGAAGCTCGAAGAAAAGCGACTGATCGAACTCGCACGCGTGGACCCGCTCACCGGCCTCATCAATCGCGCCGGGTTCGAGTTGCGTGTGGCAGAGGCGATGAAGCACTGCCGCACGACGGGCACGCTGATGGCGCTCATGTACCTCGACATCGACCGGTTCAAGCAGATCAATGACCGGTTCGGGCACCACACCGGCGACGCACTGCTGCGGGCGTTCGCGGGCAGGTTGTCGCAGACCTTGCGCTCCACCGATACCGTTGCCCGACTGGGAGGGGACGAGTTCACGGTGATCATGGAAGGCTTGCCGAGGCCCGAGGTGGCGTCGACGGTTGCCGCCAAGATCGTCCAAGCCATGAGCACGCCATTCTTCATCGAGCAGCAGGCGATCAACGTCACCACGAGCATCGGATTGGCGTTCTACCAGGGAGACGCCACGACCGCGGAGGCACTCGTCCAGCAGGCGGATGTGATGCTCTACCAGGCCAAAGGCTTGGGCCGCAACAACGTCCAGGTGGCGCTTCGGCTGATCGAAGGAGGGCGGGCTTAGCCGCCGAGTCACCACGCTGACGTGTTCGTTGTGACGTCTACTTGTCGACGCCAGGGACTGCAAGTGCGCGCGATCGCCCGGGAGTCGACGCGCCGATCAATTGGGAGCGTCGAGCTTCAGGATCCATCCGACGAGCGAGCGCGCATCGGCCTCCTTGATTGCGACTGCGTTGGGCGGCATCGCGAGCCCGCTCGCCTTGCCCTTCCAGTGGCTCGCGTACGGGTTGGAGCCCGTCATGACGGTTTGCGTCAGCTGCTCGGCAGCGCCGGGCGTACCTCGGTACTTGGCCGCCACGTCGCGCCAGGCCGGGCCGATCGGCGCCAGGCCGTCGGGGCCCTTGGCACCCGCATCGACATGGTGACACGTCAGGCAGCCGCTGCCGCTGGCGAGCTTGAGCATCTGGCCATCGTCGACGGACGGCGCGCACCAGGCGGGCGCTGCGACGATCAACATCGCAAGCAGTGAAAGGGTCGGGGACTTCATCAGCGCACTCCTTAGGTGGAAGAAGGGTTGTCGGTTTGCAGACTAATCACGCAGCGTCTCGGTGCCTTGACGAACGTCAACATGCATCGACAAATTGCCATCGTGGAGCGGCCGAGCATCGGCGGCGTGCCGCAGGTGTCTCGTGCTGGAGCACCGCCGGCATGTCGGCGTGACAGCTGCCGTGGTGCATGTCGTGATGCCGCTCATCGAATCGCCACGCCCCAGGGCAGCTTGCCCACGCCGATCTCGGCAACCTTGACGTTGCGATCGGTGTCGATCACGGAGACCGTGCCCGAACGTCCGCAGGCCACGTAGAGCTTCTCGCCTTCGGGCGTGAGTGCCATGTTCCACGGGCGCTGGCCGACGGCGATGGTCGCGGTGATGGTCAGCGTCGCGGTATCGAGCACCGACACGCTCGCGTCGCCGCCGTTCGAGACGAACACGCGCTTGCCGTCCGGGTGCACCGCGATGCCGTTGCTGCGTGCGCCGGCCTTGATGCGGGCGAGCACCGTGAACGCACGCGCGTCGATCACGTAGACCTCGCTCGAGTTCTCGGCACCCACGTAGGCGCGGCTGCTGTCGGGCGAGAAGCCGATGCCCCGCGGCCGCGCGCCGACCGCGACCTGCGCCACCTGCAGACGCTGTGCGACGTCGATGACGTCGATCGCCTGGCCCTCTTCGGCGCTGACGAACACGAAGCGGCCATCGGGACTGAAGACCGCGTGCTCGGGGTTCTTGCCGCGCAGCTTGACCGTGAACGCGCGTGTGTTGGTCGACGTGTCGACGAACGCGACCTCGTTCGATTCCTCTATCGCGGCGACGACCCAGCGCCCATCTGCCGAGATGCCGACGCCCTCGGGCGACTCGCCCAGGTCGATGGCGCCGGCCGGCTCGCGCCGCTCGAGGTCGATCATCAAGAGCCGATTGTTCGGCTGGTCACTGACGTATGCGCGCTTGCCGTCGACGCTGACCACCGTGCCGCGCGGCTTCTTGCCCGCGGCGATTTCGGCAACGACCCGGTCGGTCTGCGTGTCGATCACGCTGAGCGTGCCGGAGCCCTCGTTCGGCACGTACGCAAACGGCGCCGCGAGCGCGGCCGCGGGCAGCATGAGCGCCAACGCGCAGGCCTCTGCACGGGCGGAAAGTCGGGTCAGGAAAGTCATGGCGATTCCAGTCAAGGTGAAGCTAGCGCGCGCCCCAGGGCGCGATGCGCGCGAGAAAGCCGTTGCGCTCGATCAGCGCGTGGTTGGCCGCGAGCAGCACATGGCCTGCGATCAAGCCCGTGAAGATCCACGCCGTGCTCACATGAAGCAGGTTGAACGCCGCGTACACCGTCGGCAGATCGGGCCCCCAGGGCCGCAAGGCGAGGCCGAACAACTTGACTCCATGCTTGCTGAAATTCGACGCGATGTAGCCCGATACCGGCATCGCGATCATGCAGACGTAAAGCGCCGAGTGACCGATGCGCGCGGCGCGGCCCTGCCACGCGGACATCGACGCCGGCCACGTCGGCGGTCGATGCCGCAGCCGCCACGCGACGCGCAGCACGATCAACACGGCGAGCGCGATGCCCAGCGACTTGTGCAGGTTGATCGCGCCAGCGCGCGCCGGCGTGCCGCGCGGCGCGATCTCGTCCAGCAGAAAGCCGAACGCGATCTGTGCGAGCAGTGCCAGCCCGGTCAACCAGTGCAGCAGGCTCGCGATCCGGTCGTAACGCTGAAACTGGATCGTCATGGCGCGCTTCAAAACGTCAGCGTCGCCGACGCGCTTGCCAGCCAAGTGCGGCCGGGTGCGGGCTCGAAGAAGCGGCCGTTGCCTTCGTTGACGATCACCGAGCCGGCGTACGTGCGGCCGAACAGGTTGTCGACGCGCACGAAGGTATCGATCAGCCACGGGCCGGCCTTCAGCACGTAGCCGAGGTGCGCCGCAGCGACCGCGAAGCCGCCCGCGGCATCGGTGTTCGCATCGTTCACGACGACCCGGCTCAGCGCGCGCGCCTCGACACCGCCGCGCAGGCCGAGCACCGGCGTCCAGCTCAAGCCCGCGAACAGCGACGAGCGTGCCACGCCGGGCAGACTGTTGCCCGACGCGATCACCTGGTTGGGCGTCGCGCAGGGCGTGGCCGTGCAGGTGCTGAAGGCATCGCGGTAGGTCGCGCTGAGTGCGGTGTAGGCAATTTGCGCGCGCAGATGTTCGGCATAGGTGTCGGACCAGCCCAACTCGAGGCCGATTCGGCGTGTCGCGCCGGCGTTCTGGTACGTCGCGCGACCGCCGACGTTGGTCTGCGTCACGATCTCGTGATTCGTGCCGGTCTCGAACAGCGCAAGGTTCAGTTCGCCGATCGCCGCGAACCGCGTCTTCACGCCGGCTTCGACGCTCGTGCTCGTCGCGGCCTGCAGGCCGAAGTTCAGCCCGGTGGCACCGCTCGCGCGGTAGGCGAGTTCGTTCAGCGTCGGCGTCTCGAAGCCGCGGCCCGCAGTGGCGTAGAGGTGCACGTCGGAGCTCAGCGCGTACATCAGGCCCAGCACCGGCAGCGTCGCACCGCAGCCCGCACTGCCGCTGTCGTCGGGGTTGGTGCCGACGATGTACTTGTCTGTCGACATGAAGCGCACGTGGCTGTGGCGTACGCCGGCATTGAGCGACCACTGCGGCGTGATCTGCCACGCGGCCTGCAGGTACTCGTCGACGTTCGAGACGTCGTTGGCCTCGTTGCGCCGCAAGGCGCCCTGAACGCCCAGCGTCGTGCCGATGAAGTTCTGGTAGCCCTTGCGCTCCTCCGAGAGCACGTCGTAGGCCACCCCGCTGACGAGTGTCAGCGGTGCGTCGAGCAGATTGGCCTTGAACGTCCAGCGCAGGTCGACGCCGCGGTAGTCGCGGCCCAGCGCGATGACGCCACCCGGGTTCAACGGGCTGGCCTGCGTCGCGACGGGGATGGACTGGAACTGCTCGGTGTCGCGGTGTCCGAAATAGCCAGTCAGCGCCAGCGCGTTGGCCGCATCGACGCGGCGTTCATAAATCAGCCCGGCCTGCGTCTGGTCGACCGTCTTGCGCGTGTTGAAACTCAGCGCCGACGGATCGACACCGCGCGGATTCGCCTCGAACTGCGCGCGCGACAGGCCCAACGGGTCCTGCGCCTGCGGCAGGTTCAGGCTGTTGGCGACGAAGGTGAGCTTGCTCTGTTCATCGGGCTTCAGCGTCAGCTTGATGTTGCCGAGCAGGCGATGGGTTGCGCTGTGATCGCGGTAGCCGTCGGTCGTGAAACGGCTGGCCGAGGCGACGTAGCCGAGATCGCCGACCGTGCCGCTGGCCTGTGTGCCCAGACGCAACGCGCCGTCGCTGCCGCCGGATATGCCGAACTGGAGCCGCGGCGGTCCTTCGGGCTCTTCGGTGAAGACCTGGATCACGCCGCCGGCCGAGTTGCCGTAGAGCGCCGAGAACGGCCCGCGCAGCACCTCGATGCGCCCGACCGAGCCGAGTTCGACGTTCGAGATCTGACCTTGGCCGTCGGGCAGCGTTGCCGGAATGCCGTCGACGTAGAGCCGCACGCCGCGGATGCCGAAGGTCGAGCGCGCGCCGAAGCCGCGCACCGAGATCTGCACGTCCTGTGCGTAGTTCTGCCGGTCGCGCGCGAGCAGCCCCGGAACGGCGCCAAGGCTCTCGGAGATGTTGACGCGCGCATGCGCATCGCGCACGTCCTCGTCGCCGACGCGGTCGATCGACGCCGGGATGTCGAAGGCGCGGGCTTCGGTGCGCGTCGCGGTGACGACGACCGGCGCGAGGCGGGTCGTTGCGCCAACGGCAGCGGTGCTGGCGTCGGGGTTGCTCTGCGCGAGCACCGCAGCCGGCGTGAAGGCCAGGCACAGCAGCGCGGCGCGCGATGGTGAATGAACAGGCATCTTGTCTCCGAATCGTTTTGTCGAATCACGCCGCCCGTCTGCGCGGAACGTGCGTCAGGCCGCGTGGCTCCGGCCGTGTCAGGCGGCGCGCCAGGCGACGTTGTGCGCCGCGAAGACCGCGCCGAGCCGACCGCTCTGCCCCAGTTGATTCATCGCCGCCTGAAGCGCCTGCGCGAGGTCGCTCGCGTCGCTCTTGACGGCCAGTCCGTTGGCCCAGCCGTCGCGCGGTGCGCGCGGCGAGGGCATCGGCTCAATCGCGAAGCGCGCATCGCCACGCAATTCGGACTCCAGTTCGGACGCCATTCCGGCCGCCACGGTGACCTCGCCGCGGCGCAACGCGCGCGCGCACTCGGTGCCGTCCTTCCACTGGGTCGAGAGCTGGTTCCTGTAGGCACCGCCATCAGCGCCCAGCAGCAGCCAGCCCGCGAGGGTCTGGCCCGGCACGGCGACGCTCTGCCCGGCCAGCTTCGACATCGCATCGAGCATCGGCACGCGCTCGAGGTTGCGCGCCAGCACGACGCGCTCGCGGTAGTACGGCGCGAAGATCGCGACCTGCGGATTGGCGTCCATCAGCGGACGGTCGACCGGCACGTGCATCAGCACATCGGCCGGCCCGTAGCCGAGGTAGTGACCACGCCACACCATGTTGCGCAGGTCGTCGTTCATGCTGTCGTCGGCACGGAACGGCAGCAGCGTCATCTTCACGCCCAGCCCGTCGGCGAGCGCCTGCGCGAGTTCGACGTCGATGCCCTTGCCGGCGTTGTGAAATGGCGGCATCTCTTCGTAGATGCCGACGATCAGCGTGCCGCGTTCGCGCACCTTGGCCAGCGTGGTCGCCGAAGCGCTCGACCCGAAGGACGCGAGCGAGACCGCCGCCGCCCCATGAGCGAGCCGGCGCAGGCAGTCGCGGCGGTTCGGCAGTGAACGATTGGATGACATGGCGTTCGTCCTGTTGGCGATCGTGGGCCGGATCAGAACGGCTTGTCCCGACGCGTTTCCAGGTAGGCCTTGATGGCCCAGATCGCTTCCTGGTCGAAGGTGCCCTCGAACGGCGGCATGTAGACCGCGCCGTTGCGCGTGCGTCCGTGGCGCACGGTGGTCAGGAAGTAGTTGTCGTTGTCCTTCACGCAGGCCGCCTTCTTGCCCGGGTCGCGCGTGGTCGCGCATTCGTTGTCGAGCTTGCGCAAGTCGGGCGCGATGCCGCCCGAGATCGCCTCGAGGCCGTGGCAGCGCGCGCAGTTCTGGTTGTAGGCCGACGTGCCGACCTTGACGGCCGCTTCGTTGGCGCGAAACGGGTTCTCCTCCCGCCAGCCGTCGCCGAGCTTGGGCAGCGAGGACGTGTCCACGGCTTGCGGTGTCACGTCGCCGTGGGCGCCGGCCAGGGTGCTGGCCAGCAGGCCCATCACGCAGCCGCCGATGACGAAGATCGCCCGGGCGTGATGGCGCCGCCGGCGGCTGGGTTCCATGCTCGGAATGGTCGCGACTTGATTCATGTCAATGTCTCCGTTGGTCTTGGATGCGAATCTCACTCCGGGCTCTTTCTGCAATCGCTGTGCCCGAGCCATGTGTCCCAGGATCGAACAACATCGTCGCATCGGCGTCCAGTGCGCGATGGACATACGAACCGCTTTGGAACAGCATTGCGGCGCCATAGGACACACCGAGGTCCAACCCACGAGACAAGCACCTGCATCCGCAGGCAGAGGACGAC
>Ga0307509_10007026_pt1 | contig 14897 bp, 6 predicted proteins | sample 10_EM_MG_FD_202245 | JGI IMG/M metagenome (GOLD analysis project Ga0307509, IMG submission 202245) | Populus trichocarpa ectomycorrhiza microbial communities from riparian zone in the Pacific Northwest, United States - 10_EM | ecosystem: Host-associated > Plants > Roots > Unclassified | place... | reverse complement strand
AATCTAATAACTGAACCCTCAATTAGGCAAAAACAAGACCCCCCTCTTGTTCTCCCCCCTCATCCTCCACCCCTTCCCCTTCCTTCTTTTCAACTTCCCCCCCATATGATACTATGATACCTATCCCTTCTCACACGCACGTGCTCAAAACCGTGCTTATCCACGCGTATGCGCCACCCATCCAGTAGCTCCTCCATATCACCACCCAATGCCCTGTTTGGATGCAGATATTCAATTTTCTCCTCTCAGGGGAGGGGTCTTCTACCTGCGGCAGTTGTGCTCTTGGCCTTCAAGTTCCAGGGGGGTTCTCACTGGTTGAATTCTATGCTGCGATTGACCGCTTTTTCTAGGTCGAACTTCAACCCGGGCTAGCAAGGTTCTTATGCCGTCTACATCGCCCATCTTACAGATGGTGAATACCGGGCGCCTGCTATATGGATACTCACCATCATCGGCGAAGCCCCCCTTGGTGAGGGAGTTTGAAACAGGTGGTATCTAGGTCAAATTAGGAGATCGGGAAGAAGATGCTGGCGCCGTCACCGGTGCCCTTGCTCATTTTCCGGAGGTTCAAGGCTAAGTGCGCGTGATAGGATGAGGCATGGATGATGGAGGTTGAGGGCGAGGAGGAAGGTGGGCGAGTAGACAGGGTGGAAACCGAGCATGTCCTTGCCTATTACATGCGTTTGTAGGCCGGAAGGAGATTAAAGGGAGAGGGAGATAGTTTGGGTATGTGTGTGTCCGTGAAGTAATTTTTCGGGGCGTTGAGCGCGAAATAGATCTTGCAGGAGAGGAAGCCCGTGGCAATTGTGGTGTCTTAGTGGAGGAAGGAGCTCGGGCGCCGGATGGATAGATCTTCTAGGTAGTTCCCCACCGCTGTGGCTATTTCTTTGAATTGGGCGCAGGTCACGATCGAGTCTGGGTTATTCCGGTAGAGCTCTAGGAGCCGTAGAGCGAGGGCTGAGTAGAGGAAGTTGTAGTTTGTCTTTTCTGTTCCACAACTTTCTGCGTCCCAATTCAGATCTGCTACCTCCTGCCTGATCTTTAATCCACTACTGAAGTTAGACAGTTTCATAGGTAGACGGCTGCGTCCCAGATGTAGTATCATTCCTGATTCTCGCCGGCACAGTTCAAACTACTGTCCTCCAGTCTGTGTTGTTGGATCTTTCCGTGTCAGCATGCGCGCGGGAACAGATGCAGATGGAAAGATTTGGAGAAATTGGCCCCTGCTACTAGGTTGTATTAAGGGGGAGTGATGGGTTGTGATGAGGGAAGCGAACGGGAGGAGACCTTGACTGTGGACGGGACGGCGGGAAATGTCCCGTCCCCGTCTGTAAAATCTAAAGACGGCCGTTATTACCGAGGACGACGGGCCCGGCAACCTGAGACAATAATGTGTGGGGGTGCATGAAGACTGGGGGTAGATTGCTTGAATTAGAGTAAACGGCAGGGGACGGTGGGGGGTGACGGGGGACTGTGAGTGACGACCGGGGACAGTAGGCGACCGCAGGGACGGCGGAGGACGGCGGGGGACTGTCGGTGAATACCGGTAACCGCGATGAAATATGGGAAACTGTGAGCCCTAGTGGGTTCGAGCGCAGGATAATGATCCCAGGATTCTAATATCAACTGGACTGGCGTATTAGATGACTGCAAGGTCCAATCAGCCATATGGTATTAGTGGCACCCATTGAATTACAAAGAGGGGGACTAAGTTAATGAGATATCGGAAACGAATCACAAGAGGACGCAAAGTCAATAATTGTTCAAAACAGAAGACGGTAAGTTACTGGATAAAAACCGCAAGTTCCACAACAATTTAGTACAAAGTTTGACTTCAACTATTTTCCTATCTTAACCCTATGTTATTTATAATAGCTATTCGGTATGTCAATTCCACTGGCGGGTTGTGCATCACAAGAAACCATTTGGGATTTTGAAGTGAGGACGGTTCCCTGTATACTTAACACTCCAGACCCGCCCAATTCTGAGCATTGTAGAGCGCCCCGGTGACCGCAACAGGCCAACTACAGGTATTCTGAGTGGTGCGCGGGGTGGGCTCCTATTCTAGCTCAATGAATCAAAAAATCTGAACTGAGACATTGCAGGTGTAACATCTCGGCGGGGGACTGCGGGGCCCGACGTCCTTCACTCTGAATGCCCGGGCAATTTGGCTGGAGGACGGGACGGGACGACAAAAGGTCGTCCGTCCTCGTCCTGGATCAAGACGGACGGACTGCCCCGTTGAGAACACTGTGCTCGTTTGGGCCCACACTTACCAGAGCCTTCAGGCCGAGAGGAACTTGCACTATTTTCAAAACATCCGCCCGTGCCGTCGGCTATGGACTAAATGCGCGATATGTGGATCCGTCGTATTCTCTTAGCTAGCAGACTTCATAGTATTGAGATAACGAGGGGGGGTGAGTACCGGGATTGAGGCAAGGTATTGGCATAGTGACATAATAGGGCTTCTCGCCAGGGTTCCGAATAGTCCGACCGGTCAAGTCTTGGAAGCAGGACCAGACTTGCCCGTCCTGGTTGATGTCGATGACTGGACCCGACTAACTTGGGTGATCCGGTCTGGTTTGGACTGGTCCCAGACCGGTCTTTATAAAAGATTGCATGAGAGTCGTAGTGGCACCCGGGCCAGCGCTCACTGGGAATAGATATACAGCTATAGTAGATTTTTAAAGCCACGGTATAAATCAACAGGCCCTCAATACAGGTTAACAGAACATCCTGGAGAGGATAGCATGTGGTGGAAATGCAATTACCCGATGGATAAGTCGCACCGAATACCCGTATTGTGGCAGTTGGTCATGTAATATCACTCACTTAAGGCACCAAAAATAGTTCGATACTTGAGAACCTATTTTCACCACCCCTTATCAAAGCGATGCACTATCTCCACCATATAATCCATGGAAACAATAAGTTTTATTGGGAAAAGCTTTATTTGAGCGTAACATATTGGGATAAAAATAGCATATCCTATTGCTTGGCAGGCCTGGTCGGACCAGTCCTGGTCGAGTCGGTTTCGATAATCCTGACTGTCCAGTCGGTCTAATTTCCACCATTAGACTAGACTTGACTTTCGACTGGACTAGCTAGTCCAGTACAGTCTTCCGCCGACCATTCGGAACCCTGCTTCTCGCACAGTAGGGATAGGAGAGATTGAAGAAGGGGAAAGAAGGATAGGAAGAAAAGGAGAAAAAAGAGACCCCGGTGAGGATCTGCAGCCAGGAGAGTGGCATCAGCTTGCCAATCTTTGTTGAAGTCCGCCACAACACTCGTATTCTAGACATTGCCAAAGTCTCGGAAGTCAACCTCGGACGGAGCGTTAGATTCTCCTCATCCAATAGCTTACTAATAATAGAGCATAATAGAAAACATGATACAAAGAGCATCCCGGCACCAGCCAATGCCATCGCTGCCACATAATCACACTATCACAAAACCCAATTGACCAATTTGAATGGTGAATACAAGGGGAGAGGCTCAACCGGGATTTCTCTGGGAAAATCCAGCACCCGTCCAGTCTACCAGATGTTGATACCTTTCTCCTCAACAAGTACGATGCGGAGGTTGCCACTCGCCCAGGTCCCACCAACACTAGAGACACCCACTACTCGTAGTCATGGAAAAGGGTGCCTTGGTTGGTTGCCATGTCGGGAACTAAATGCGGCATTAGGAGCTGTGCAGCAGCGGTACGATACGAGTATGATACGATATGCTGTGCAAACTGAGGGTTCTGGGTTTTGCGCTGATATAAGCAAAGATTACCGGGTCTTTATTTAAGGCCTGATAAGTTTGGTTTCTCTTTCTCTTTGTCTATAACCTTACCCACGACATCCAAGACCGGGCCTTCTTGTCAATTCAAGGATTTCTTGCATCTCCCTGAGCTCCCACATTCCATTTCTTTCTGCCCGAACATGTCCTCCTCTCTTCCCCATTCCCCGTTAGAACCCTAGCGTTAGCAGACAAGTATAGGTAATCCAACATCCCTATCCTCGATCGCTCGGCATGGCGTAATACCTACCTCTATGCTTCCGACAATCATGCTACCGTGCTCGGAGGCCCCTATGCCGCAGAAGGCACTACAAGCCCCAACCCCTATTCTATGCTCGAGGATTTCCGCTACTTTACCGATACTTTTGAACTACACGATGACTGTCGGTTGAGAGAGATGAGCAACAACTTCAGCCAGGCAATTACTATATTGTCACCAATGGTATGTGTCTTCTGTCATTCAATCATCAGCCACTTCTCACTCAATATAGGTTCCATCTCGTCCCTCGTTCAGCCTGGCATAATACATACATCCACTCCTCCGCCAATTGTGGCACCTCACTCACATCCCTCTATGCCGCGCCCGGTATTACCAACGCCAATCTCAACCCATTTCTCCTCCCTCTCAAGAAGTCGTCACCCCTACTTCCCCATCCTCGTCGTCCTCCTCATAAATCTCCTCCCTATCCATGAAATATTCCAGTCTAACCGCGGCCCCATCCAAGTCATTGCGAACATCCCCTCACCCACCAGCATCATGCCGAAGCTCATTGTGTTGAGCGTCGCCAGGTTCAAAGCTTCCAGAGCGTCGAGGGCGCCGTTCGGGGGGTTGGCGGGCGGGCGGTTACTGTCACCGATGAAGTACTGTTAACTACCACTGAGTCACTGGAAGGTGGCCGGCGTTGTGGGTCTTTCCGGGAAGCTGTCCGTCAAAGAGATGGGCTGTGTTATTACTGGTATGGAAGCTGTGTTAGGTCCCTGTGGTTACTGGTGGACCTTCGAAGCCGCTCATATTTTTCCTTTGGTCTATCAAGGATACTGGAATTCTTCTCAATTTTACAATTGGGGTTAATATTATTGCTAGTCACCGGCGCTCACCTATTTTTCCGTATGAGTACCTCCTACGCCCACATCTCGGTGGGGTGTCCGTCTATATCAAGAGCCTACATCCTGGGACAGAATATGCTAGAGGAATACCGGACCATTCAGCGAGATGTTTGTTGTTCGGTGAACGGTGCGAGAAGAGGGGTAAATGCGGTGAGGATGTGAGGGGTATCTGCGGTGAGAAAAACGGGAAAATGAGGGGTAAAAGGATCGTGTGATGGGGGGCAGAAATGGCGTGATTGAGTTTGGAATACTCGTGGATGAGTAGTTCAAGTTTTTGTATTTAAGAGTCACCTTGTGGACGATTGTTGGAAGGGCAAGCCAGTCAATAGTGCCTTCTCTATATACATTATTCTTTCTCCTCGATACAAGTATCCAGTTCCGTGATTGATACCCGGTACTAAAGATAAAAGGTTATGAGCCCGGGGAGCGCATCAACAAAAGAATCAATCAACTGCGACAGATACCCCGAGGATCAAAGCAAATCCACGGCTTCAAAGAAATACCATCCTGACTCGAACTATGTCTTCCGGATTGACAGGTACCAGCTCCAGCAGTAGCAGCAGCACTGGGGATATGAAGCATTCGAGTACAACCTCCCTTACCCAGTCGATTGAGAAATTGGATGGCTCAATGGCAACTGGGCAGAGTAACTACCATGCCTGGCGATTCAGAATAATACAGATTCTGAAAGAGAAAGATCTTTTAGCTGTGATTGAAGACAGCACAGTTAGCTCAGTAAAGGATGATCAAGCCTTCACGATCATCACACTCAACATCAAAGACTCCCAAATACCCCATATCCAAGACGCGACCACAGCAAAGGAGGCATGGGCATCGCTTAGAGAAGTCCATCAAGGTATCGGCACCAATGGTAGAATGGTTCTGATGCAGCGTCTATGGGCATTAAAACTGCTAGAGGGACACGATATGGCTCAACATCTAAACCAATTCCGCGAATTAGCAAATCAACTGCGCGGCCTATCAACAGTGGGCAAGGAAGTCGATGATAGTGAACTTCTTACCATCCTGACCCTCAGCCTACCTGAGTCCTACGAGCCACTAGTAATGGCACTGCAATCCCGCTCCGATCCCATCACTTTCGATATAATGGCTGGACGCCTTCTACAAGAATCAGCTAGGAGACACATTGGGCAAGTATCACAAAGGATACAGGAAGGCAACACGACAGTAGGAAGTCAAACAGCATTTAGAGCAAATCGGATCCCACCACCAACAAGGTTTAGTCTGCCCGTAGGTCGATCCGTGATTCACTCCAATGGAAGAGGCCGGGGTGGTTTTCGTGGAGGATCAAGAGGGTTCCATAGCGGAACTGTTGGGAGCCAAAGTAGAGGTAGTGCTGCCACCAGAAGAACCCGAGTTCCAGCGGGAACCAAGTGCCACTATTGTGGTAAGGAAGGACATTGGAAAAATGACTGCTTTAAGCGCAAGTCAGACGAGGCGGGGTCAACAACAAAATCAACAAATGGTACGAGGGAATTTACTTTTTTAGCGGAAGGACCAGAAGCTATGCCTCAGATAGGATGGATTATAGACTCAGGAGCGAGTCAACACCTGTGCGGAAACCGGACTGAATTTTCTACCTATGTACCGGTTAGCGAAGGGCGAGGAATCACCATTGCGGATGGAACCAAAATTCAAGCCTGTGGATTAGGCGAGATTGAAATACACACTGAGGGGGGAAGAATTATCTTGACAGATGTTTGGCATGTTCCGGATATTGGCGGAAACTTGATGTCAGTATCCCGTATGGTCGATGCTAGATACACCGTTGAGTTTGTTTTAATTGAGTATGCGAGTACGAGGCAAATTCAATTGACTATTTAGACAAGACAAAAAGAGTGAAGACGTGAACGAGCGAAGATGTACGACACACATAAAACAATAAGGGAAAGATCCAGTCTTTTATCCCACAATCACTCAACAACAATAGAAAGACAAGAAAGACACTAGGAAAAGTTTTCCTCCACATGACACAAAAACAAATAGTAGCTTGTGACATAAGTGCCTCAGATGGTCTTTAGTGAAACAGCGCGAAACAGAAATCATGCGAGACAGTTTGTAAACAAAGTATGAAACAATATCTCAGGTTACACGTTTCAACACACTCCCCAGTAGAAGGTCAAGCGAAACATGAGAACTAACCAAAGTGAACATGTAAAGTGAAAACAATGAGACTGTAGGAAACTTCAACAAAATAACAACACTAGGTAAAGAAACGAGAACAGAGGTAGGACAAACGATCACCTTGGAGTGCTTTGGTGAAGAGGTCAGCGGGATTTTCCTTTCCGCTAACAAACTCCAGTTCCAATCGACCCTGTTCGTACTGCTCTCGTATGTAGTGGTACCGGACGTCTATATGCTTGGAGCGTCGATGTAGTGAAGCGTTTCGAGTAAGGAAATGTGAACTGATGTTGTCCCCATAGAGGGTTGGTTTTGTCTCCGGATTGCTGATTTTAAGTTCAACCAGTAGACTTTGTGCCCATGCCAGAGATTGAACAGCGGTGGTCAGTGCAATATATTCTGCCTCGGTGGTCGACAGTGCAACCACTCCCTGCTTGGCACAGTTCCAGGCGATCGGACATTGTGCATAGAAAGTAACCGACCCAGAAAAGCTATGACGGTCACTAAGGGAGTTTGCATAGGAGGAATCGCTATAAACCCGGAGGAGGTTATGTTGTGGATCTTTTAGTCGCATGTAGGTGAGTTTAAAATCAATAGTATGAGCAAGATAGCGGAATATGTTTTTGGCCATGCGCATATGGCTTTCCGAAGGGTTTGAGAGGAATTGGGAGAGACAACAGACACTGAATAGGATATCGGGCCTTGTAATAATGGCAGCATAAAGAAGACTACCGATGGCTGATTGATATTCCTTGAGGTCGGCAGATGGTTCGTGTTCCTCACGCTTGAGGGGACGCTCAGATGGTGCAAGCGGCGATACAAGTGGTCTTGCACCAGACGGTAGGAATTTGCTGATAATGCGGCGAAGGTAGGCTGCTTGAGAAAGGAAAACACAATTGGTCTTCCATTCGAGTTCGATGGAGAGTAAATGGCGTGGCCTTCCTAGGTCATTGGTGGTAAAGTGGCTGCTTAGCCAAGCGGAGAACCCATTTCCTGACTTTGCGACGAACAGTAAGTCATCAACATGTACCCCTAGAAACTCACCCGACTGGTGATTGACATAAAGTGCAGGGTCTGCGCGAGAGGGAATCAGTCCACGCTGTTTGAGGATGGCAGCCAATGTTTCGCCCCAACAGCGAGCCGCTTGCTTGAGGCCATAGATACTTTTCCGCAAGCGTAAGACCTTTCCGGCACCAATAGCAACCATCGTCGGTGGTTGGATATAGATCTCCTCATCCAGTGGGGCATTGAGGTACGCTGATTCAATGTCATATTGAGCTGTATGAAGATTATGCTCAATAGCATGGGCAAGAAGGATTCGCAGAGTATCAGTTCGAACAACAGCGGAAAATGTTTCATCGTAGTCGAGGCCGGGAACCTGTGTAAAGCCCCGTGCGGTAAGTCTTGCCTTATACTTTACCAAGTTTCCATGCTCATCTCTCTTCTTCTTTAGGACCCATTTGGTGTCCACGAATCTTCCATCTGAATGCGAGGCCACCTCTTCCCAAGTATTATACCTTTCGAGAGATGTGATTTCCTTCTCCATTGCGCTTTTCCAGTCAGCAGCTTCCGAACTACGCAGTGCCTGAGCCACCGTAGGGGAATCCTCATCGTCCAACCCAAGCAGTGCCATCTCAGCCCACTCACCATACCGTGCGGGGAGTTTGATTTGACGACCAGAACGTGAACGGGGCTCAGGCACTGGTGGATTCGGCGGGCGGCAGATGATAGACTCTTCCATAGGCGTGGTGCAAGGATCCTCAGTCGGTCGTGGATCTTCAATACATGGATTTGATCCGGATATCGCGCCACGATTTGGGGAGACAGGCGGAGAGGTAGGAAATGTACCCGGTGGTGGTGTGCTGATGGAGGGTGGTTTGACTGACTCAACCGAAGACTCTTCTGGCACTGCTGACTCAAACAGATTCGGGTAGCGATCACGGAGTTCAACCATTGTAGCCTGATGCCAGGGAACTTCACTTCTTGCGGCTCTGGAATCTGTCATATCCGTCGGGGATTGCACTTGCGTTTGTTGTTCGGCTGTAGTCTCGATTGTGATAATCTCCGGTACTGACGTAATTACTCTAGGTTTAAAGTCACGTGAGATAACAACTCTTCCGAGCGAAGGTATCCAAAAGCGATATTGATTCCTCTGCTCCCCATATCCCACCAAAAAACCTTCCACAGTGCGTGCCAGGAGCTTCCCTGCAGTTCTTCTTTTTTCCTCGGGAATAAAGACATGTGCCAGGGACCCAAATGCTTGCAGGTGGCCGACATCTTGTACTTCTCCCATTAGAACTTCGAGAGGTGATTTGCCACCGAGGCTTTGGTGTGGCATCCGATTCTTTGTGTATATCGCATGAGTAAGTGCTTCTCCCCACATACAGAGTGGCAACCCAGAGTCGAATAGCAGGGCGCGGGCTGAACTTGTCACAGTGCGGTTAAATCTTTCTGCCATCCCATTTGTCTCGTGAATGTAGGCAATACTCAGTTTGTGCTTTACCCCAAGCTTAGCTAACCCATCCTCGAACCAATGCGAGGTTAACTCCCCCGCATTGTCAGTTTGAATTACCTTGGTTCGAGTATCATACTGACGTTCGGCCAGTGTCATCATATCTAGCAGGGCCTTGGGTGCCTGATCACGGGTTTTCAGGAATCGGATTTCCGCACGACGGGAGTACTCATCGATGGCGGAGATGAAGTAACGGCTACCACCTGGTGTAGGAACACTGAAAGGGCCACAAATATCGCTGTGGATTGTGTGGTACAGAGTGGAAGTTTTCGTCGTTCGTGCTTTGGGTATGGTGCGGGTATACTTGGCCTTGGAACAAGCATTGCAGTCAAAGATGCCCTTGACTTGTGGAACGGTTGGAAGCCCTTTTGTGTGGGTTGGTAATGTGGCGAAGGCGGAAGGTGGTAGGTGGGCAAGCTTTCTATGTAGTTGCATAACACTAACAGTCCCAATTACAGATGGGATGCGAATAATCTCCAGTCCTCCGTACGGAATTGTTTCGAGTACTGTTTTAGTATCTACCATAATCCTTGTACCTTCCAGGTTACCCGTCTTCGAAGCACCAGCCTCCGCCATGCGTCGCCATGAGATTAGTGAGAAGCGCAGAGCAGGAACCACAAGTGTGTTGTGAAGGCAGATCTTGTGAGTAGTTCCATTCGCAAGTAGTGCTGTAAACTCTGCCGTCCCTATGGCTGTTGCGGGGAGTTGCTCACCATTTCCAATAGTTACCATTACCTTCACGGGTTGCGAATTGGTAATACGGCTTTGGTGAGGGGTCATATGTGAGCTGGCCCCACTGTCTAGGATCCAAGAATCCGGTGGGAAATCACTTTCCATTGCCGGAAATGCATATCCTGGGTTTAGGTTCACATCGTCCATCGCAGTTGCAGCCGAGACCTTACCACCGATATCCCGTTTCTTGGTACGGCAATCGACCACAAGATGTCCTATACCACGGAAACCTTTTGACTTACAATAGGTGCAAATCTTTTCCTCCTTCCTGCGTATTCGATCGCTCTTGTTGGGACTCGTTGTGGCAAATGCTGTATTTGTATCCGCTGGCTGTTCTTGTGGGTACAGGTCTAACAACTTCGCACACACATCCGTGTAGGTCGCTGATTCCTTGGTGGTGAGATTGTCCACCACGTTATCAAGGGACGTAGGCAAAGAGGTGAGAAAGAATGCCCCTTTTGCGACAGCGCTGTTGGCGAGCGGGAGGAGGACAGCTTCTAGAGCATCATGCGAGGTCGAATCTGAAGCTTTTGAGCGGGTAGTAGCTTCTGATGCGCGTTCGAGTAGGCGTTGCCAGAGCTCATCGTACTTTTCGATATGGGCTGAAATTTCACGTTTATTGTTACACCGCAAGGTAACAATTGTCTTCAGCAGAGTATGGAGACTGGTTGGGGTTTTCCTATCAAACCTTTCTTCAAGTTTGGCCCAGGCAGTTGGCGCATCCTGGGCAGTGGAGATTAACGGCATAAGGCCACGATCGATATTGAGCAGGAGAAAACCTTTGGCGCGCTGGGAGAGACGGATCCAGGACGCTTCAGAAGTGGTCTCTGTACTGTCCGGCTTCGCTGTCTTTCCGGTTACTACATCCCAGACCCCCATTATATCCAGGAAAGTGGTAGCAATTGAACGCCATGTATGGTAGTTTGCTGCACCACGTAGTTTTTCGATTTGGGGAATGTTGAGAGACTTGGAGATTTCGGCCATTGCGTTCGTGGACGGAAAGTAGGAAGTGGATATTTCTGTTGAAGCGTATTCGGATGGTTCAGAGCGCTGAACCCGGGCTCATAACCTTTTAATTGAGATTGCGAGTACGAGGCCAATTCAATTGACTACTTAGACAAGACAAAAAGAGTGAAGACGTGAACGAGCGAAGATGTACGACACACATAAAACAATAAGGGAAAGATCCAGTCTTTTATCCCACAATCACTGAACAACAATAGAACGACAAGAAAGACACTAGGAAAGGTTTTCCTCCACATGACACAAAAACAAATAGTAGCCTGTGACATAAGTGCCTCAGATGGTCTTTAGTGAAACAGCGCGAAACAGAAATCATGCGAGACAGTTTGTAAACAAAGTATGAAACAATATCTCAGGTTACACGTTTCAACAGTTTGGACCAATAATTTGTACCGTGAGCAAAGAAGGCTCACGAAGAAAGTTGGGGCAACGCCATGGAAGTCTCTATTATCTGGAGAAAGGATCAGTAAGGAATGATCCACGGGACCTATTTACTGCAAACCTAGGCGTTATGACCAACCAATCACCCACTGCGACACTTGCGACATGGCATCGTAGGCTTTGCCATCGGACACTGGACACGGGGTCAGTAAAATATCTCGCATCTAAAGTAAAAGACATGGAAGTCAGCAGTAATGAGGAACCGAATACTAGCAAGATTTGTGGGATATGCGCAATAGGGCGGCAGCATAAGGAGGCCGGAACCAAGACACGAGACAAAGCCGACAATATATTGGATGTTGTCCACTCCGACCTATGTGGGCCGATGCAGACAGCAGGTCTAGGTGGCGAAAGGTATTTTATAACCTTTATTGATGAAAGGAGTGGACGGGTTAGTGTATCACTACTACACACAAAGGATGGCGCACTTGCAGCTTTCGAAGGATACCGAGCACGAGCGGAGAAGTCTAGTGGACGAGATATTAAAGCACTGCGGAGTGATGGTGGGGGAGAGTACGTCAACCACAGGTTTAAGAAATATCTGAAAGGAGCTGGCATTCAGCATATTATCAGTCCACCGTATACACCATCGCAGAATGGGCTCGCTGAACGCGTGAACCGAACACTAATGGAACATGCGAGATGTCTCCTCGAGGATGCAAAATTAGACAAAGGATTTTGGGGATATGCGGTACTTACCGCCGCCCACATACATAACCGGTTACCTTCGCGAAGCCATAATGACATATCTCCAATGGAACACTGGACCGGCAAAATCCCCGGAGTAGGGCACTTGGGTGTCTTTGGCGCTACGGCCTGGGTTCATATACCAAAAGAACGGAGGCAGAAGCTTGACCCGAAGTCAATAAAGTGTATCCTTGTGGGATACGAAGAAGATCCAGGGTCCCGAGTATACAGGCTATATGATCCTTCGAGAAAGAAATTAGTCTTATCCCGCGACGTTATTATTGACGAGACACCCACCGGAATAAGTGTATCAGACAGTCGCGATACAATGACAGTTGGATGGGAGAAAGACCCAGATCGAGCCCTACCAAACGCAAGGGAAATATTAGAAGATGGCTTCCAACCATTAGATACCATTATCCCCCCAACCAGTAACCAAAGCGAAAGCCAGGGTATGCAAGACACGATTACTGTTCGACCTCTATTAGCGCATACAAATATACCTCAATCAGGGGCGCTTAATCTACCGAATCCTGGTGGGCAAATTGGCTCAGAGCCACGAAGATCACAAAGAATGAGGAAGGAGAACGCACTAGTAGCTTCTCAGCCCGAGTTCGCACTTCTCGCCGGTAACGAGACAGCCGAACCCCAAACACGAACTGAGGCACTCAGTTCGGCTGAGAAAGAACAGTGGCGAACTGCTTGGAAAGCAGAACTTGCCTCGTTGGCGAAAGATAATACGTGGGTAATCGAGAAGCTACCAGAAGGAAGAAGTACAATCGGTTGTCGGTGGTTGTTTAAAAAGAAGGACGATGGTCGATATAAAGCCCGGCTAGTGGCAAAAGGGTTCAGTCAGCAAGCTGGAATTGATTACGAGGAAACTTTCGCTCCGGTAGCCAAGTTCACAACCATACTGATAGTTCTCGCATTAAGCTGTGAAAATGATTGGGAGATGGACGGAATGGATGTAAAAACAGCATTCCTCAATGGTGAACTAGACGAGGAAATATTCATGGAGATCCTGGAGGGGGTAGCTGTTCCGACGAACAAGGCTGCACGTGGATATGAGAGGCCCTTAGCGTGTCGGTTAAGAAAATCTATATATGGACTCAAGCAGGCCCCGCGTGCCTGGTATAGCCGCATTTACACTTTCTTTCAGGAGCACAATTTTATACGAAGTGATTATGATCACAGTCTTTTTATAAACTATGAACAACAAATAATCCTTTTACTCTATGTCGACAATCTAGTTGTGGCAGCTCCAACTCGAGCATTGGTTGACTGGATTCGGGACAAGTTACATCATGAGTTCGAGATGACGGATCTTGGACCATTACAGACTTTTTTGGGTTTGGAAATAGAGTGAAACCGGCCTCAGCGCACACTGCACCTATCGCAAAGGAAATATGTTCGTAAAATCCTCTCACTCCACGGAATGGAACTTTGCAATCCAGTTCTTACCCCTGCGGATCCGCATGTCCGGTTGGAAAAAGCGCATGAAGGGCGCGAAGTCAATCTTGAGTACCGGAGACAATATCAATCGGCAGTGGGCTCATTAATGTATGCGATGTTAGGATCTCGACCAGATATTGCGTACGCTGTTTCGAAAGTGAGCCAATACAGCAGCAATCCTGATTCTACTCATTGGACTGCGGTCAAACGGATTTTTAGGTATCTTGCCGGAACGCCAAACCGTGGACTCTGCTACGGGTTGTATGGAGAAGGAATAGGATTTACGGATGCCGATTGGGGCTCGGGTGATGACCGCAAGTCCATTGGGGGCTATACATTTTTGTTTAACGGAGCAGCAGTCTCATGGACAAGTAAGAAACAAAGTACAGTCGCCTTGTCCTCAACGGAGGCTGAATACATTGCTTTAACACAAGGGGTTAAAGAATCAATTTGGTTACAGGGGATACTACGGGATCTTGGAGCTATAAGACATCTGGAGGAGATTAAAAATATCAACGTGGACAACCAAGGAGCAATTGCGTTGGCACGGAACCCGGAGTTCCATGCTCGCACCAAACATATTGATATACAATATCATTTCGTCCGTCAATATGTGGAGAACAAACGAATTACTCTATTTTACTGCCCTACCGCCGATATGACAGCAGATATCTTCACTAAAGCGCTGCCCTACCCTGCCTTCCTTAAACACACCCTGGGCCTTGGCCTCCTCGATCACACAGCATTCATTCTGACCGAAACCATTGGCCCCGGCCTTGATCATACCAGAACCTATGATTGCTACATCAACTCAGACCTCGAGGAAGATCGACAGGAGCTGACCCCCGGTGAGGGGTGGTATTGCTAGTCACCGGCGTTCACCTATTGTTTTCCGTATGAGTACCTCCTACGCCCACATCTCGGTGGGGTGTCCGTCTATATCAAGAGCCTACATCCTGGGACAGAATATGCTAGAGGAATACCGGACCATTCAGCGAGATGTTTGTTGTTCGGT
>Ga0307509_10007025_pt1 | contig 14897 bp, 16 predicted proteins | sample 10_EM_MG_FD_202245 | JGI IMG/M metagenome (GOLD analysis project Ga0307509, IMG submission 202245) | Populus trichocarpa ectomycorrhiza microbial communities from riparian zone in the Pacific Northwest, United States - 10_EM | ecosystem: Host-associated > Plants > Roots > Unclassified | place... | reverse complement strand
TCGAACTCACAAACATTTTTTAAATGAACAGAGAACTGGAGCCTGAGGTGCGCGCACACTTCCAACCAGCCGCGGGAGATTCAGTGTATATAAAACCAAACTATCCCGCAATCAGAATCTGATATACGGACAATCTAACTCAAACCAGGACTGTATACGGTGACATTGCTTATGCGAAATCGTGGTGTGGATTCAAACATCCGCGAGGGTCATCTGCCGCCTATGCCACATGGTGCGAGCAAATCAAGGCCAATATCATAGCTCGCTCTCTGGACCCTGGGCGCCTAAGGGAATCGGAAGTTGATTCAATTATATCGTTTGCTCGTGGCCTTTCGCCAGTCAGGGAGCGCATTGAGCTCATCAAACGCCAGCATCACGCAGACGACGTTTCGGAACTCATCCGGAATCTGAAGATCCTGGTCAAAGATTCGGCCAAGAAACTGCCGATGTCCAACCAGCGTCAAAGGGCTGAGGGGGATGGTCGTGGCGACGTTGCGGAACCTCCAAGCAAGTGTTATCCATCTTTAATCACTTAGCCCCGCAGTAACAGGTGTTGCCAGTGGCTCATTCCGATTGGGATTCCCCGTATTCCCCACGGGCTGTGAGAATCCATATTGTTCGTCGAACGGGAGCGCTGGCTGCCCAGCATCCTTTCCTCGGCCATCTCTGGTGTGTAAGAGATTCGGACCGGGGAATCGCCTGGGGGGTCCTGACTACCCCGAGCATCAGGGATCTGCTCCGGGTGGTAAGAGGGCAAGATGTCATAGAGGAAATCAACTGCCCCCGGTCTCTGATCGGTGCGACAGGTGAGGGTGCTACCAAACTAGGTCAGGACCCCAAAGATCCTCTCCCCCTGTGCCAGCTCATATTCTTGAATAGAGATGACGACATTCGTGCGTGGCTTCTCGCTAACAATAGCCACGATCCCCTGGACCTCATGGTTTTTGAGTCACGTCCCGAAGATGGCGATGACCTGGACGAGACGCCCGAGCCTCCCAATGGGAGGTACCCTTTTTTCCACCGCGACATCTGGGATGAATGGGCCGGTGCTGAAGATGCGGCGCGGGAGATGCAGGAGGAGGAGGAGTGGATTGACGAGGATGAATGGCTATAGGCCGAGCAAGAGGGAGCAACTCGGGCGCCTCCTGGTGCTGGCGTTATCGTTGTGGACGCCGGAGCGGTAAGTATCTAGACTGAACATAGACTCAGATCAAAATAAGATAGCTAATGGTCAATGTAGGACCAGTCACCGGGAGTCCCGGGCCCATCAAGGCGCCGGAGGAATATTCCATTGCAAATGGAGGAGCCGGCGAGCTCTAATCGATTTGCACTCGGGTCGGGGGTGCCCTCTGGTATGTCTTGGCCTTCGGAGTGAGAGATGCTGCAAAAACTCCGGAAATTTGGGCAGGAGAACCCCTGCGCAACGAATTTCCTGTCGAATCCTGGGCTCGTAACTTTGAGGCTTCAAGGGAACGATGGCGCCGAGGACACACCACCTGCCGGACCTATGATTCGCGATCAGCGCCCAGTCTCACCTCCGGCAGCTCCGGCCGCCAACCTCGATCTCTCGACTCCTGAGAGAACAATAGAACATCCCTCTCCCACGACTCAACTGCCGCCCTCAACCACCAATGTGGCCCCGACACAGCCACCAGCATCCGTGACACCCCCGGCACGCGGATCTTCAATTCAGAGTTCTGAGCGCGCCCCAGAAAACACCCCATCCGCACCTGGAATACGCTGTTCTGGAAGACATCGCCCTGGTGGAAAATAATTGGAGATTTCCTAGTTTCGAGTTTAATTCTTTTTTCATTTTTACCCCAAATACCCAAATACCTTACTATATACTAGATCTTGTTTTCTTTTTAGAGTCCTGAATTTTCTGTTTCGGAATCGTAGCTAGTACTCGTATGTGTTAGGACTCGAGTAATGATACCATTGCGCACCCTTGCTTCAGCATCTCACATCCTTACGTCCCCTTATGCTAACGTCTGATACCTTTTTCCTGATTGGGCATGCCTCGCATTCACGGTCCATAACTAAGCTGGCGTCAGCCAACCCAACTACGGGGTGCATGACGTGAAAACTGAGATCTAGAGATTTAGTGGTGTTGATTCGACGTCCCGCGATGAGGTTTGATATATCTAATCAGCTTTAGGCGTGGTGGGTGTCTTGCTAGAATTAGTGTCGCTAACGGATACTCCTTGAGGCTAGTTTTGGCTTAGGCTCCAGCGACATTAGCGACGCCTCCTACATTAGCCACGCCTTGTATTCGGTCGAACCTTTTCATACCAGAGTCCACATGAACATCATACCTGAACTTGTCCAGAGTACGAACATAATGTCAAACAAGTAGAAAACCCCTTTTTGCAGGCGAAAAGATTCTTTCAATACCGAGTGATAGTATGTGATCCCCCCCACAAGACATAGTGTATAAGACCTAACGCGTTCCATTGAACAACAACCACAAACTCCTAATCTTCACAACACGCGGGATACATTACACTTTTCTACGTCCTAATTCCTATCCTCTCCGAAGAAACCTTGGCCAATCGTCCAGTACCGTATTCCACAATGTCTAGACAACCTCAAGGCAAGTCACTCAGCCAGCCTGCTCCTCGAGTAGGCAATCTGTACCGGGGTAGACGCGACGCCGTACCCGCCGATAGGGGATCCGGATCAGGAACACGGCGGACCGAATCAGGCAGCTCCCATAGTACACGAACATTGCCGGCCGAATCGGCCAGCTCCCACGGTGCACAGTCGTCAGGTCGGAGTTCTTCCCCACCACAAATCACAAGACGTCTTGTATCACGACCTGCGAAGCGCCCAAGAAGGAGTACATTACAGACTACGGCGTATATAGAACCCGAGGGGGAACCTGACGCACAACCACATATAGAGACAGTTCGTCTGAGCGATGATAGCAGCGATGAGTACCAGAACTCGCGCAGATCTGATCAAACTGAATCGGACACAGAACCAGACGCAGAAGACAATGACATTCCAGATGACGACACTGCACCAGGGACTCGTCGCCGCTCACGAACTGCGGACAGACGACAAGCAAACACCCGGGTTTCGACTGTGCGAGTTTCGACCACCTCTGGATCGCAGGGGGCAGCGCCAGTCAGGCGCACCCCAGCTGCTCCACGACGTATAATCCAAGGTAGTGCGTACACTCCACCAACGTTCACATCTTCCAGTGTACCACCGTATTAGTCTCCGCTAGCCACCCACAGTGTCACTACGTCTGGAGTCAGAAGCTCGAGTCCTCCCGGCGATCCGAGAACGCCACAACACGAGCACATCTGGCCGGGTACTAACTCACGGCGAAATATAGCCACAGGAGCTGAGGCTGCTGTAATAACGCGGGCCAAGACTCTCATTCTCCAGTACACCCTGTTTGTTAATCCACTACCAGCGCCCGCTACTTTGATGTCCGAGGTCCACCGTTCTTGGCTGAAGGCTCTCGATGACATATCCGACGCAGGAAATATTGAAGCATCGGAGGCAAGCATAAAAATAGTAAGTGGACGCTGATACTCAAACATCACGCACACCGCCGGGGGTGCTTACTAAATGTGACAGATACGCGCGAGACACTCTGCAGTAAGATCTCAGTTTGTTTTCGACGTAAAGGACCACATTAGAAGATTGTACGATCTCCCGGGAGACCCAACGGCGATTGCGCGTAGAGTGGACTACCTCCTTGAGAGGGATAGATTTATGTGCTCCCCGAGAGGGTATGAGGTAAGTGTGCGCTTTGTGATAGCCCGGCCACAACTAATGCGTATGAACTTGACACAGCAAGTAACGAATCGATTCCTCGCGCCCCAGATCCCCGAGGCAATATGGGGAAAGTACTTCAAGGGCAAGAAAATGTTTGGGATTTCCGAACCGGATTTTCTTGGTCGGATCAATGGCACCATGGTTTGCTTAACCTGTGCCATACTCTGCCATACTCTGCGAGCGTGGCAAACAGGAGTCTATCTTGAAACATGCGACTTCAGGCCCGAGGCAGTAGGAGGTGAGCCTGACCCCGAACCCGGCATCCTCTCGTTCCGGCTAGGATACTAACATGACGTTGAGCTCGGAAGACCTTTTTGGACGCCAGCGCCAGACGTGGGCCTCTTGCCCAGACTGGGTACAGACTATAATCCTTAAGAACATTCGCGAGACTATCAAAGCCAAGATTCAGAAGGAGCATAGGATACGGGAAGATCGCTGTGAAGGGTTTACTGACGACTGGGCTGCAGTCGCCGCCGAGGTTCAGAGTCAGCCGTCGAGTCTGCCCCCGCCGTGTGGGACTCCACGGATTCAGAGTCAGCTGTCGAGTCGGCCCCCCCGCGTGGGACTCCACGGATTCACAGTCAAACTTCCAGCAACCTGCGTATTGGGACCCTGGCGGGCGCCCTGGATAACCGAAACGATTCCCAGGAAACTGTCGCGTCTTCCGATTTCAGCCAGGCATCGGCCACCCGGCTCCTCACCTTTCTCGATTCCGATCTGCAGACGCCGGACGGCTCACAGCAGGTGGCCGTGGGGCTAACTTTGGAGAATACCGTGACTCCTACTACATTGCGACACCTCGCGCTCAGCCTTGATGATCTTGAGCCGCCAGAGGAGGCCGCTGCGGATAGCGAGCTGTGGGATATAGAGCAGGAGCAAGGTGTGAGCAGTGATGCGTGTAGTTAGGAGATTGAGAATGAGTAGCATAGCTGTAATAAATGATATTGGGATGCGGTCGCTCTCACATGTGGGAAAGGGTACACGGATGAGCTTAGTAGTATTGATATGAGGACGTTAAGCTAAGTCATGGAATTTAGAGTAGAATTAATGAAAGCCACGTATCACAGGGGCGTCTCGGCTATCCGGATACGGTAAAACTCATCAGGAGAGCGTTAAGAATAAGAGAAGTCTGTAGGTGTAGGATCAGGTATTAGACTTAGTTCACGATGCATCCGAGAACACAAGGCGACGTCTGATAGAGTCACGATTGGATCAGGACGCGGCATGTATAGGGGGTGAGATCAGGAAGAAGTGACGAGACGTCAGGACCGGAGAGATCAGGATCGTGGGATCCGGACGAGGGAGGTGGGAGCAGAAAACATCGGGATGCGAGGTGGGAAGATGAAAGAAGCCCTGACGTTTGGTGAGAAGGAACCGGCGTCAGGGCAGGAGAGTCCTGGATCTGAAGGCGTCAGGGCGGGAGAAGCCTAGATCAGGCGACGTCAGAACGCAAAGGCGGTGCACCAGACGCAGTCAGGACGCACAGGACGTAGGGGTCCGTGTCGGGATGGCGTCAGGACGGACGGCGCCAAGAAAGGGAAAATCAGGACGCGATGTCGGATCGACGTCGCGTCCTGATTCGCGATTAGCGTTCGGGCGCCATGTGCGTCAGACGCACAGGACGCATAGGACGCAGGATATTATTTTTGCTGATGTACTATCCCGTTCAAGCCTGGTACCTCAAGCATCATACGTGTCTTGCAGTGTATGATTCTCAAAATTATACCAGTACCAGATTAGCTCTTTGTAAGAATCCATAGCGACCAGAAAAGCAAAGTCTGTAAGCAAACTACCCTGTCCGAGTGCTTTGGTAATTATTGAATCTAGACAAGACACAGTAAGATATTGAATATATTTTATGGACTCTTACCAACTTCTTATAGTAGACTGCTATCGCTGTGGCAAAGTGTTGTGATTTCAACTTTCAAATCCCAGCCTACCTCCACATACCAAATTCACCTTTCTGTATTTGGCGTACACTTCTCATCTTAATCCAAATTGTCCTGAGAGTTTATTCATTAAACTTATAACATTCACACTTACAAGTATGAACACCACTCAGTCTCAGGGTTCCAACTCGCGCAAGTCGGTCTCTCCACCAGCGGATATTAGTAATGTATAGCCACATGGACCACAACCCTCTACAAGATGGGAATGTCCAGCACGCTATGAAACTAACCACAAACATCAAGATGGACGGCCTCTGTGTCGTTATTGTGAATGCTGGAACCCAGCCCCATTTCCAGATGGCACAATGCCTATACACCCCACAAGACCTGTGCACAAAGTTCTCACCACGGCTAGTATCTCAGATCAACAGTCAGCGCATCTTGGATCGCATCTTTTGAGACCATCATTCCCTCCGGACGAGGAAGTGCTTACAGCATATAGTGGCTACAACCTTCCACCAGCTCCAGAGTCTGAAGCTTTGAATTCTGTTTGTACTATCAATTCTTATAATTAGTTTTTACCCGAATTCAGGACCGAGCAACTAATTTAAACCTTTTACTACAGCGATCATTTGCTTCTGCCTTACCTACTGGCAAGCTCTCTCAACTTACCTCACCATTTCCAACATTGAGAATTAATGCCACCGTAGTGGAACAATGGCGATTACCATTAAAGCCACACTCCAAAGTCCGCCCTCAACTTCCAATCCGCAACTTCTCACCCAATATCACTCCCAGCACAGCCCCTACAGGTACCTCCTCCAGCTCTAAACGTAAGCCCAAGCCTCTATCTGGAGGTGTTCCTACAACCCAGGTACCGCAATGGCAGTTGCAGGTAATTTGGGGCCCAGGCCACGATCATAACAATTTTGAATCTCAGCGCGCTGGAACAAAGTTCAAGCCATTTGAACTTATTGGTGAACAGATTTGGCGCCCAACCCCCCTTATTCTACATGAAGTTGTACAATGCCCCAAGTCAACTACCAGTCTTGACTGGCCAGACTTTTTGTGCTTTCGTGTTTTAGATAAGACTACTCCATGGGAACAGTGGTCCAATCTCTACATCAAGGAACACTATGGACACAAGCCCCTGATGCGTGATTGCTACCTTACTCATAATTGGAACAAGCTGACAAAATCTCCAATCTGGCTTCTACGAGAGGTTCGGAATTCAGGATCTTTGCGGTCAATTCTACTTCAATGGTTCTCATTACTAAAAGACAAAGTTACTATTGTTTTTGAATATATTGACAAGGATTCTGTTCGGGCTGATACTCAGGTATCGGAAAGACTTAGTGATCTAAGTCTTGAATTTTCTGATCAAGAAGTCATAAGAACTATCTCTTTCGATTCCCCTTCACCAATACCTACTCTTCAATCCTCGTCTTCCTATCAGCTCCCTTCCTCTCCCCCTCATCAAACTAGTGTGACACTCTCTCCTCAGGAGTTCAGGTTGAATGCTGCTGGTTCCTATAGGGTAATACCACCACTAACTCCCCTGCATGAGCTAGAGCCTCCCAATTATCCATTATCAGACTCGCTTCCAAAAGCAAGTTCAGAGTTTGAGTTTCCTACCGTCCAACAACTTATGGCCACCAGTTCGGGTTTGGCTCAGGATCCTAGTGGCATTTTAACCTCCATCACCTTACGCCCCATGGCCCCCGACTCCTCCTCCTCGGCACTCTCAACTATTCCGGATTCTCCACAAATGCTACTGTCTTCCTTAGTTGTAGTTAATACTTCCCAAAACCCTATTCGCTCCACATCCAAGGTTAGTAAGATTGATTTTCTCTTTATAATCATAATTTGTGTATTAGAAGATAGGTTGTAATTTTCTTTATAGCGTAGTCGGCTTCAGCTACCAAGTTCATTACCACCGCAAGAGTCTATTATACCACACTCACACTCTGAGGCTCTAGGTTCCCGAGTTCTCCGTCCATGAGAGGGTAGAGAGCAGGCCCCTAAGCGGGTTCGCTCTGCCTTCTCCTTGAACCAGCCCTAGTACATTTCCTACAACTATTGTTTCCTATTTCTGTTTCTATAAGAACTTTCTTGAAAGGCTGAAGATGCGATGGAACGGTTTTTCCTCTTTACTGGTTATGTAACTGCCTATGTGCTTTAAGCGGTCTCACATTTTTTCAACATCACCGATCATCTTTTTTTTTTCTTTCCCCATTTCTTCAGCATGTTCTTTATCTATCCCCTATGATACCCATGATGGCGCTTGAGTTAACTGCTTACAACACTCTGATGGTTGAGGGATTTGTTTGTTTTTCAATTTAATTTTTTATTTTGAAATTTGAAGATTTGTGCGTTGTGGCGGTTTTGTGGCTATAGGCCGCCGTACTCTACCGATCATAGCCTATATTTGTGACCCGAAACACTCTCTACTCACATCTATAGCGGGGGTTGGCTCTTGGGTAACCTATCGGCCACGTGCAATATTAGTGCGACAAGAGATAAACGTGAACCTCATTCAGGGGTGTTTTCAAAGGAGTATAACCAACCCAATAGTTGTCCAAATAATTTGAAAAAACCGTGGGAATAGAGCAGAAGTGAATTAGAATAAGAGTAGGGGTTTTTTAATCCGCAAAAGCATATGGAATAAATGGTATCCTTATTTGAAAAGCTCAGGTTTTGGTGCAATCTTTGTAGTCTTGGCATTAGAATGCTACATGAATATGCTGACTAATTATAAAACACACTTCAGAATTTAAAATAATATATGAGTATATGGAACAATATGGATTACAGAGATAACAATCAATAGGAGAGATTAACAAATGTTCAATGAAACTGATTAAAAAGCGAATACAACAAGGTTGTACTACAGGCCGACTGAGTGGTCAGCCGACTAGAGTAGTTAATGAGGAACCAGTGGGTGGAGCCCATAGTCTCCTCGGGAGTAGAATCCATCGTGGTGAAATGCAAGATACTGAGATTCTCAAAACCATTTTTTATAGTTAATAAACTTTCTTTTATCTGCTTGATTATTTACTCTACTTCACACCCTATCATTGACAGGCTTGGCACTGTTGTTTGCACAGCCACAGTTGCCTTTCTCTGTGCCACAAGGTTCACCTTCTTCCATTTCTGAACCGTACCGTATCACCAATTAGGCTACAGCACCTATGGCAAAGGGTGCCCAATTATGGTTGAATTTGGGATAAATTTCACCATTGCCGAAGAATGCTTGGGCTATCATATGCCACTCCTCATCTATCTATAAAACAAAATAAAAACACTCTATACAACTTATCCAGGACTGAAGGAATCTGTAACTCAAGGAAGAGGGGAGGGGGGGAGAAAGGAAATGGGGGAAAAATGAAACAGGCGCATGGTGAGAATTTAGGACTATACAGTAGAAGAAAATTCATATGGAAGAATGAAAACTGCAGGGGAAAACCTGAACCTTCGGACAATAATAAAGCGATTTCTCCTCACTAACCAGACCCTAATGCACCCCGTAAGTAGAAACTAGTATCCTCAGACGGCTAGGTTAGACGTGTGGTTATAAACAGGTGTCGTAATATATGTGTTCGCATCCCAGGGGATTTTCCTTCGCTATAAAGGACGATGTTCAAGGACAGCTTCGATGAGCAACATGCTCGAAAAAGGGGAGGTGAAAGTCTCTACAGGGCGGTGTCTCCTGAGCCTGAGGCCGTGACACAGGTGGTCGCTTGGTGAAGCTTCAGGCGCTCAATGACTTGCCGATTGCCCTGCCTAACTGCTCGCATGAGTGGAGTTTGACCGGCATGATTTATATTGTCGAGGTTAACCCGTTCCTTCTCGAGTAGCATTTTTATCACTCCCTCATGTCCATACCCGGCAGCACATCAGAGCGGTGTGTCACCATCGTTATCTCGCTTCTCGTGGTTGACCTCTTCTCTCCCAAGTAACATTTTCACCACATTCTCATGCCCATACTGAGCAGCAACCAAGAGTGGAGTACAGCCGTGATTTTCTGGCTTATCGGGGTTGACCTCTTCTCTCCCAAGTAACATTTTCACCACATTCTCATGCCCATAATGAGCAGCAACAAAGAGTGGAGTACAGCCGTGATTTTCTGGCTTATCGGGGTTGACCTCTTCTCTCCCAAGTAACATTTTCACCACATTCTCATGCCCATACCGAGCAGCAACCAAGAGTGGAGTACAGCCGTGATTTCCTGGCTTATCGGGGTTGACCTCTTCTCTCCCCAGTAGCATTTTCACTATATTCTCATACCCATACTGAGCAGCAACCAAGAGTGGAGTACTGCCGTGATGGTCTGGCTTATCGGGGTTGACCACTACTTGCGCGAGTAGGATTTCCACGATTCTTTCACGTCCACTGATAGCGGCCTTTAGGAGCGCCGTTTCGCCCAAGTGATCTGGCTTGTTGAGGTCGACCCCACCTCGCCTGAGTAGTACTTTCACAACCTCTTCATGCCCATCCCCAACGGCCCTCTGGAGTGGTGTTAGGCCGCCATAATCTAGCTGCTCGGGGTCAACATCGCTCCGCTCCAGTAGTACTTTCACTACTCCTTCATGCCCACACCAAGCTGCCCGCATGAGCGGTGTGTTGCCCTCATTATCTGCCTTGTCGGGGTTGACTTCTGCCTGCCGGAGCAGTATTTTCACTACTCCCTCATGTCCTCTTCTAGCAGCCCATGCAAGCGGAGTGTTCCCCCAAAAATCCCCTTTGTTGATATCATAACCTTCCATCCCTATCAAAGCAATTACTCCCTCCGCAATTCCGAAGAACGATGCGCAGTGTAATCCACTGAATTGGAAACTCATACCCGGCCTACAGTCATCATAATACCTTACTGATGCTGGGAGTGATCTGGCAGATATGTGGCTATCATAATCCTGCAAAAGCTCCAGTGCAAGTGATCTCGCGTGGTCCGAGAAGCCCCTTTTCGCATGGACTCCCCAGTATAAGGAACAATATTCTAGAAAGGGTGTGCCGAGGACGAGAGGAGAGGGATCGGTGGAAAGGGCCTTGACTTTTCCAGAATTCAGATAAGTCAAGCAGATCTCTGCCATTATCGAGTGGTGTCTTCCGAAAATATCCGGACGAGCGCAAAGATACTCTTTGAGAGTAAAATGGACGAGTCGCACAGTTGATGCCTCTTTATCCACGGAAATAAGCCCTTGACAGCAGCTCAGTAACGTCGATATCGAGGGGACGTTCTGGGAATTGAAATCTGTGGAACCAAGCTCGGCTGCAAGGGCGTAGCAAAGTTCGTCTACCTTCAACGGCCGCTCCGCATGACAGACCCACATCAAAGCTCCTATCCCGAGTCTGGATTTATCACCATCCTGCGCCCTAATCCGTTCGACCGTGGCATCGTACGCATCTCCTAACCCTAACCCATCTGTTATTTTGCTGAGCCGTTCCCGTCTCCGATGAATCGTCGATTCTTGCAAGATTGATTCAATATTCAGTGAAACAAGTAGAAATCTGGGTGTATCTATTAGCGAATAATGTGGAATGGGGGTTTGAGCGCTATTGACACCTTCTACTCACATTTCGGATATATTCCCAGGCATTTTCGCCAGAATGTCTGCCTCCAGAGTCTCATCCATGGCATCCGGAGTTTCGTCGTGGCTCAGTCTAAACCGAAGGTAACTGATGATATCGCCTTTGGCCGGACATACAGATACACTTGTCACTCGTCCAGCCAGGCGCCTTTCAATTTCAGCCCGGATATGAGGTCTCCCGGTCACAAATAGTCGAGCGCTCGGGGACTTCTCAAGGATTTCCTTCAACGAATCAAAAAGCCGAAATCGCTGCGCAGTCGTACATTCGTCAAGGGCGTCAATACACATATATGTGCGCTGTGTGGACGTGATGAGTTGCAACATCTTTACGATATCAACAAGTTGCGGTCTGCGCCCACCAAGTGCCTCTTTCTGCTCTCGCAAGGCCTGCCATATTTCCTCCGAAATCCCTCTCGTTCCGCCGACCATCTGCTTTAGCAAGGAGCCCAGCATATTGGTCGCAGACTGCTCGTTTCGCGCCGCGAAGTCGAAATAAAAGCATGTAACCGGCGTGCTTTGTCCTCTAGTCCGATCGCACAGCGTGTCCACCACTAACGAACTGTCATTGCGGCTTGTTAGTACGAGTTCACTTTTCTCTCCACAGAATAACCCTTGTTACCTGATGAATGTCTTGCCGACCCCCGGATCCCCATAGCAGAACAGAACTCCTTCACTACCCCCACCTTCCCCGGTCAAACCGGACCATCTTCCGAATCCCTCAGTTTGTATGAGCCATTCCCCAACATCATTGACACGGCGCTCTTGGATGTCCCAGTGCCGTAAGCCCGGATCGAGGGGTGATAACCATGCGAGGAGCTGAGAACGATCATCGGCAACAGTACAGTTGTTCCACACATTATTATAGGAGTGCGTAGTATTGTGGGAATCATGATTGATGGTGTATCGGGACATCTTTGGCTATTTATTGCTAGCTCTGTTGAGAAGGAGGTATTGCTGAGTGTCGTTAGTTTGTGATATTGCTGGCAGTGGAAGAAGTGCGAGCCTTGTTCAACAAAAGCGGGGGTGATCTGAGGTCACACCAACTTCGCACGTGGTGCACAGCCACTCTTGTTCTTAACCGAACCCCACTTAAGCCGCCAGATATGAATAGCAAGAGTCTAAAATTACCGTAATATTAATATTGCGCCCGTGGCTATTATATGGGCATTTCAGGGCAAGGAGTCCTAAGTGAGGGTTTCTACTCGCTGCAAGGCTAGTCCAAACAGCGAGGAAAGGACAATGTGGCCAGCAGGAGCTTTTGGCGTTTCTAGAACATTGAGTCCATTATGGCCCGTTTGCCTAACCTTTCTATTTCTAAAATTTGAGTGATAAAAGTTAGATGGTGGCGTCTCAACTGGAGTCGTTATCTGATACACGATGCAAAGTGCTACTCGTGGGAAAGAGTGGGGTTCGGGTTCCGCTTTCCCTACCCATGGCTCCTCGACGACAACATGGATTTCTCTAATAATGGCAGAAGACGAGATTTAGCGATTCCGGAGAGTATGTTAACATAAGTTTCAGAGTTAAGTCATAGGTGCAGTCATTCTTTCTTAGAAAGGAAAAGTTCGTTGGTTGTTGTGGTTGCTGAACGGCAAGTGTGAGCTCCACTTTTTCCCACGACTGAACTTCAACCGTTCATCCAAGACCTTGCCAGGCCGTGAGTCCTCGCCTACCACCCTGAGTCTCCTCCAATGCCATCCCACATTACTGGCCCTCGACGATAACCCCTGTGCACCGATGGTGGAATAGACCGGGTCTACCGTGGGTCATCGAGTGCAAAAAAAAATCCTAAGCGAGGAGCCAAAACGTGGAGTGTGATTACATAAGCAGCGCATCGCGGGCATGAGATATCCTCATTCCCTCCAAGATCTCCATCAAACCATAGCCACATCCTTATCTAACTATCATTGTTTTAATATTCTATCACTTCTGCACATTGATTCTATTCACTCTCTCATCAAGTGTTTTGGTGATTCCCAAAGCCAGTTCGGGGTTCTCTACCCAGGTAGTTACCCTGCACTTAGAGCCCTAAACCCTTAGAGGTATTCATCCCATGGGTTGGGAGGGTTGTTTTTCGAATATGATACCAAGTTTCTAGTCGATATGTCAGTTTTGTATGCTAAAAGACATTACACACACCAATGTTTTTTCGACCCTGGGGCTGAATGCGTCTACTAGTATTACGACAGAATACTCATACCTCCCTTAGGTTAACAGTCGCCTTGAGCCCCAACTTGAACTTCGAGTTGGATAAACAAGAATTATTTAAATCCACAAGACATAATTGCTAGAGATAAATTCTGCAGTAAATTTTAGCGTTTCAGGCCATCCGAAGGTACCGGTGCAAATTCCCGCAGGGCAGCTTATGTAATTAAACACCCGCTTTGGCTTAGGCTTGGTTAGTAAATTCATTTTTCTCGCAACGTACATGACCTGTCATACCCGCTCAGGCTGAAGGGGTAGTGGACAGAAATAATGCACAAAGGTGAAATAATAATAAACAATTATAGCTAGATAAGGATGTGGTTTTGGTTCGACGGAAATCTTGGAGGGAATGCGGGTTTCTCACGCCCCGATAGGCTGCTTACATAATCACACTCCACGCTTTGCCTCATTCTGGCTTAGGATTCTTATTTTGCTCTCAATGTCTACTTGACCCGTAGGAATAGACTGTGTCAGGGTTCAGCGAGGCGATACCCTCAGTGAGGCGTTGCAAAGATCTGCTTACAGATGGTTCGATTGTTACTTTTCAGAAACCAAGCATCCCGGAGACAATCGCACTCTCCTTACGCCAAGCGAATAATTCCGATTCCTTCCGTAAAAGGTGTCTCGGTAGTCTTCACAAGTGGCGCACAGGGAATTTTCCAAAAACACCTACCCTACATTCCACACCAAGGCGCCCGTCCCACAATAATACCGATAATTTTCTTATGTTCCCCATGTGAATTATCATACCGTATTTACTCGTTAAATCAACCCTCAGGGATCTCAACACGAATCAGAGAAAGTAGGTTAGCGAGGTGACTGTTGAAGTGTGAGGGTGACGCACTACTTCTCGGTTTGTGGCTATCGAGGGATCATAGTTGCGTCACTACTACTCCGATATTGACTGTTTTCTCTACATGGTTTCCGCTTTGGTGTTTCTATTTTCACATTGTTCTGTCATCAGTATTGTACCTTTTCTGTGTATTTAAACCCACGATTGTGCACATAGTTTCCAATGAAAACCACTCTTAACTCACCAACATCAGCAAAAATGGATCCTGCGTCTGATCCGTCGGCGTTGCGTCCTGACGCAAGCGACGTATTTTCTGCATCCCCTGCGTCCTGTGTGTCCTGACTTGCGTTCCAACGTTCCTTGCGTCCTGACGCAACGTCACATCCTCCCAACGTCTAGACTGCCCCAGACTCTCGATCTCGTCCTCCTCGCCTCTTCTCCGCGTCCTGATGTATCCCGCCCCTCATCCCCGCTATCACAACTTCCATTAATTCGCTGCTTCCACAGACGTCGGCCGGCGTCTGGGGCGGCAGCACCTTTTTTTTTTCACATCTCACCTTTCACGTCTCACATCTCACGCCTCATTGGTCTGGTGAACTAATGATCTGGGTTTCAAGAAAGTCGCTTCTA
>Ga0307509_10007023_pt1 | contig 14900 bp, 17 predicted proteins | sample 10_EM_MG_FD_202245 | JGI IMG/M metagenome (GOLD analysis project Ga0307509, IMG submission 202245) | Populus trichocarpa ectomycorrhiza microbial communities from riparian zone in the Pacific Northwest, United States - 10_EM | ecosystem: Host-associated > Plants > Roots > Unclassified | place... | reverse complement strand
GAGTATGTCCCGAGAGGATGGCTATGGGTAGCGCCCACTTAGCCAACTATCGGCTACATCTCACCGGGGGAGCTTGCATGTCAATTTATCACATTGGATAGACGCGTAGATTAAATGATGGACTGCTTAGCTTGTATAGACGAAACTGCCACTGGGCCAGTGAGTCCACCACCTAGGTATTGACTCCGGTTGTTGTCATAACCGTTAGCCACTGGTGTGACTTCGATAGGAAGAGTTTTTCCACCTGCGGTTGTATTGGAGATGCATTGCAGAAACTCATATCCCATTGACGGAGTTAAGTGTACCCGAGTTGGTCCGACACTTCCAGCTGGATAATTCCTGATGGAGGGTAGACCTCGGACAAACCCTGAGCAGGACAGGGTGCTCGCACAAGGTCGCAGTAGTGGTGAATGTCAAAGGCTTAAATCTGATATCTACTTAAGTTTAAGCGTTTGGCATTCTACTTCGATGACCAACTTTCCTCAAGAGAACTTATTGAGTGAAGCTTTCAGCTTAACCATATTAAGTTTAACCGTTTTGATTCTTCGTGAATTATTTACTCTATCTTTATCTTCTACATTGAGTTTTGGTGCGGTCGCAACCTTAGAGTTCACCTCTCTATAGGGTGCCCCTGTTACAGACCGCTACCCCACCGGAAGCGGTTACATTCCCTCATTCTGAAAAATCATAAGCTTTCCTAGTCCTCATAATCAATTTCGTCCATATCTCTGTGCCATAGAAGCTCGTCATCGCTGGTGGGGAAGTAGTCCTGCTCAGAGCTGCTAGAATCGTATTCTTCGTCATCATAGGGTTCCCAGAAGTCATCTGGAATAGCGGTGGCGGTACAGGGTGTAGAGGAAACCTCCATCGGTTCCCAGGAGGTCTTAATGTAGTGGGAGGTGATCTTGGGTGTTGGTTCATTAGGGTGGTTTTCGTCCCAGTATTCCTGGATAAGTTCCAGGGCATGGTCGAGGTTCTCGATAGGCTCCCAAGAGTCGTCGGTTCTCTCATAGCCTTGCCAGTGTACCAGGAATTCGTCTCTGTTGTTCTGGCGCCTGTAATCGAGTATCTGCTCTGCTTCCCATTCTTCTGCATTATCGATAAGGATAGGGGCGGGTTTGTCCATCCTTCTGGAAGCAAACCTATCGGGGTCGTTCTCATTATATGCTTTGAGGGAGGAGATGTGAAAGTATGGCTTCTGTCTGGCCATGCGGCGGGGTAATTCGAGTTTGTAGTTGTTTGTATCTTCGTCATGTGCTAGGACTTTGAATGGTCCAAACCATCGAGGTTCTAGCTTCTTGGATCGTCCAGGAGAGGCGGTGTAAGGGCGTCCTATAACAAGAACTCTGGATCCTGTTTTGAAGGGCTGTGGTGGGGGTTTGCGGCGTTTGTCTGCTTGTACAGTCTGCCGGAAGGTAGCATGCTTTCTGGCCATGTCTACTTCCATTCTTGTTGCCTCATGGGCATTTAGAATCTCATCGACAGCTGGTATCTTGCTGGCGGATCTCTGGACAGGGTGGAATATCTTCCAAGGGCTTCCATATAGGGCCTGGTAAGGGGATATGTGTAGGGAATCGTGGGGTGCTCGATTCATAGCTGCTGCTATGGCCGGGAGTGCTGGGGACCAGTTGTTCTGTCTTTTGTTAACGAAGTTCCTCATCATCTGCTTCTGGGTGCGAATCCTGCGCTCAACCTGGCCATTAGTTTGATGGTGGTATTGGGTGGCCATCCAGACTTGGATATTAAGGGACTTCATGATCTGAGACCAAAACTTAGAGGTAAAGCGTGAGTCCTGGTCCAAAATGATACTCAAGGGAAGACCATGGACATCGAAGACAGCCTTTTTGAGTTCATCAAAGACTTTTTCAGAGGTGGCTGCATCTTTAAGAGGGACGAGATGGGTGTAGGAGGTAAATCAGTCCATAATGACCATAATAGTTGTGTATCCATTAGATTTGTTGAAGGGGCCAGCGAAGTCTATGGCGAGGGATTGGTAGGCTTCGTCAGGTGTAGGGAGAGAGAGGGCTTTGCCTAACGGAAGTGTAGTAGGCTCGTTATTGATTTGGCACTTGTCACAAGAGCGACAGTAGAGGACGAAGTCTTGTCGCATTTGGGGCCACCAGAAGAAGCAAGCGGCGTAGGAGTAGCATTTGTTAGCTGAGAAAAGGCCTAAGCTTTCATGAACGGATTGGAGGATGAAATCCCAAAGGGATACTCCCTCATCAAGAGGTCCCATAGGTATGTAAAGGTTTTGGTAGCCGTTGGTGTTCTGTGCCAGTAGGAGGCCATCGGAGACTGAATAGTGCAATTTGTTGCCAGTTTCCTTGACTTTGGCGTAGAGGGGATCAAGCTCTAAGGCCTGCCTGATTCGATCACGGAAAATGCCATGTAGGCGGGCATTGAGGGTATCGAGAATGAGTTGAGCTTGACTAGAGTCAGTCTGGTTATCGTCAGGGTCATTGTAGAGAGGCCCGAAGGCCGGCGAGGACATAGGAGGGCTATCGAGAAGAGGGTCTTCCATTCTAAGAGATGGGGCTCGTTCAGAGAGGTATGGGAGATCGGGGGGAGAGTAGGAGAGTTCTTCCTGAGGGGTGATAGGTCCTTGGATGGCTGCTCGCTTTCCTTTGGCCTTTTTGCTCTGCTTCCGCTTCCTGGGATCCTTAGGCCAGTAGCTGGCCTCTGCTTTTTCTTCGCTGTGTAGCTCACTGTCATCATTAGTGCAGCTCCGCCAGCTCGTTTCCGAGTGTTCCTTTTCATGTTCTCTGGGAGAAGGAGGTATAACCGAGTCTCCCCAGTAGCTATTAGCGCTATCGGTGGGTGAGGTGCTTGGGGAGCTCGGTGGTGGGTCCTTGCGTTTATTTGAGGGGTTTTGGGAGGTTTGACAGCGGGTAACAGTGAAGCTGGCTGCTGCCTTCATAAGATATTCAGGGCTAGAGCGAAGAATAGAGTTATAAGATGTAAGGGTAGAAGAAGGCTTCTCATCACTAGCGTAATACATAGCGTCTTCTGAATCAGTGGGGTAGTCAAGCGAAGAGGCGTAGTGTGTGTCAATAGAGAGTGCTCGGATATTGGGCAAGGCTTCTGTCTTAGAGCCTTGTGAGGTGGGGTCTCTCAGCGTTATATCTGTAAAATTCAGATTTCCTTCATGAATCCTTGACAGGTAATCTGCTAAGAAGCTTTCCGCTCCTGGTTGGTATTCTATTCCGAAATTGAATTGGCTAAGGAATGTTAGCCATCTCTGCTGTCTTCCAGAGAGACTCTTCTGTGTCATCATCTTGGTAAGGCTTTCGTGGTCTGTTACCACTGTAAAGCGTCTGTTCCTCAAAAGGTACTCAAATGATGCTATAGCCTCAACAATTGCGAGGGCTTCCTGATGGTGGGTAGGATAAGCGTGTTGTGATGGTGTGAGTTTCCTGCTGTGGAACGCTGCAGGCCTGGCTGCATCTCTGGTTGGTCCTTGACCAACCCATGCACCAGTTCCGGTGGGCGATGCATGAGTGAACAACCACACCATATCTGGAATTGTATAGTCAATCGGTCTTAGAACCTGGTGTTTTTCGGCTGCTCGTTTTACAGCCTCAAAGGCTGCATCATGAAGGTCAGTCCATAGCAATTCAGCATTTCCAGTGAGTTCAGTAAGCGGGGCTGTGATAGTTGCAGCATGAGGAAGAAATTGTAATATATAGTTAACCATTCCGTTGAAGCGCTCCAGTTCTTTCTGGTTCTTTGGTCTTGTCCAGTCCATTATTGAACAAATCTTTTCTGGTGCAGGATGTAGGCCATTCTCATCTATCATATGGCCTAAGATCTCGAGTTTTTCGGCAAAGAACATCCTCTTCTTTGGGTTCGCATAGAATCCTACTTTTCTTAGCTTGTCGCACACAGCTGTGACATGCTGTATGTGATCTTTAAAGGTATTGCTGAAGATAAAAATATCGTCAATGTAAACCCAGATATAATCTCCAAGTTCTTTGTAGATGAGATCTTCCATGACTCTGACAAAGGTGCCAGGCACATTCATGTCTCCTTGCATCATGACTTCGCTAGTGAATGAGCCAAACGGGGTCTTTATGGTATTGTATTTGACATCGTCAGGGTGTACTCTGGTCTGAAAATAGACATCGCTGAGATCTATCTTGCTTCAGAATTTTCCTCTTGCTACTGCGCTGAGGATAGTCTGCTGATTGGGGATTTGCGAGTGGTCTGCTTCTGTGTTCTGATTCCTGGATCGAAGATCTACCAGTGGTCTGATCCTACCATCCGGTTTTGCTTGAATGAACATGCTAGCACCTCCTAGTGCTCTTTCCCTTTTTAGAATGCCAGCCGCCATCTGCTTGTCGATCTAGTCATTGAATCTACCAAGTAGGGCGTCGGGGCATTTGAAGACTGGTGTCTTAATGAGTTGGGTCGGGTCCTTTAGGACGATTCTGTGTAGTATGGGGCGTAGTGGAGGTAGTTCTTCAGGTATTTCCTTAACGAAACCTTCAGGGAAGAGGGAAGGGAAATCGCGTTTCTCTTGGGGTTTTGCGATGGCTAATCTAGCCTGTGTCGATTTTCCATCACAGTATATCCTAGCTTTGTAGTCAGGGAAGTATATAGTGCTTTTTCGGCAGTTTATCCCTGCTCCAAACCTGGCGAGATCGTCCATGCTGATTAGCACATCATAATCCGAGACTGGAGTGACCATCATGTCCACTTTAGAGATCTTCATTCTTCCTATTTGGATTTCGACATTGCAGCCATAGTTGCTAGTAGATCGTGATCCTTTGACTGCCATTTTGAGGACGACGGGTTTCTTTTTTGCTGTATAAGGGATGTTGTTTGTGGTGACAAATCTATTGCCAATTAGGGTTCCACCAATCATTCCTGTATCTGCTAGGGCTCTGGCGGATTTCCCATTGATGAGAATTGTGAATTCGAGGGCTTTGCAGGGTTGGGTCTTAAGTGGTATGCCCACAGTGGTTTTGAACGACAGGACTGAGCCATCTTCATTCAGTTCTCCTGTACTGGCAGATTCTGCTTCGGATTCTTCATCCTCTGTATCCTCAGAGGCGCGAACATGGTTGGTTTTGACTTCCTTCTTTGGGCATTCATTTGCCATGTATCCGCTTTCGCCACAGTAGAAACAGGCTCCTTCGGCCTTTCTGCGGTCTATCTCAGCCTTGCTGGGCTTCTTATTCTTAGTATAGGTCTTCTTCTTTGCTGGGGCTTTTCCTTTGTATTCGGATTTGATAGCGGCGGGTTTTCAATAGGTAGAGGTATTCTTTGGTTTGTGTGGCGTGTCACTGGTGCTTGAGCTTCCTCCAGTGCTTTTGAATGCTCCGGTGTTATACATGGTGGTGCCGAATCGTTCTGCTTGAGCTATGAGATCATTCATTGTATCTGTGGGTCTGATCTGTTGTTCCACATTTCCGCGAAGCCTTGTATCTATAGCATCTAGAAATCTCTGTTTGTAGGCATATTCTGTGATTGCTTCATCATGTAGGGCTGCCTTGATGTCTTCTAGATCGTGAACAACCTTTGTGATGCGTCCTGGCTTTCCGCTGGAGTTCTGGTGTACTTTCTGCCATTTCCGGTACAGGTCATCTGCGTTGGTAGAGGATTCGAAAAGCTGTTTGAATTTGTTGATAAATTCTTCAAGCGTTGGAGGTTGTTCTCTGTCCTTCATGAATGTGAGGAAGGCTCCTTCTGCTCTGCCTTCTGTAAAACCGCCATACCAATCCACTATGTCTGGTGTATTAGCTTCGGTCATATGGTGTCTGGATAGGTATCGTTCAACTGATAGGAGCCATCGCTTCAGTTTGTCTGGCTTAAGGTCATCGCCCTTACCACTAAACTTAGCTGATGCAGGTATCTTGGGCAGCGGTATTCTGGCTGGAGGAGGGTCTGCCATAGTGGCTATCTCGGGTTCTGGAGGAGGTGGAGGTGGCGGTCCTGGCCTTTCAGGAGGTTGCCTGCCTCGTGGTCTTTCTGCTCTTTCAGGTGTGTCTGGGAATGCTCCAGGAGGTGTCTGGTCTCTGGAGGCTTGAAATGCGGAAGCCAGCGATCCAAACGCTGTTCCTAGATAGCTTTGACTTCTTGATATCCCAGGGCGAGCTGGGGATTGTTGTATGGGTAGAGTAGTCCCTGCTCTTGTTACAGTTTCTGCTAGTTCCTCTGCTTCGAGCTCCTGGCATTGGGGAGCTCTTTGGAGGAGTTGTTGTGTGGCTCTTTCTTCTTCTGAGTCTGTATCGAGATCACCTGGAAGGAGGCCAGTCTCTGATACTGGGCTTTCGAGTTCTGATTGTTCTGGTGGTGGTTCTGATAGGCCTGGCGTAGGTTCTTGTGTCTGTGGTGTCTGTGTAGAGCGTCCGTAGGACCTGCCTGACCTTGTGGTACTTCTGCTCCTTTCTGCAATTGTGAATGTAGCACCTGAGCCGGGAACTCTGTCCCTGCCGCTCCTGCTTCTAGCTGGTTATCAAGATATAGGAAGGGTGATCAATCCAACCGGGCGGTCCTCTGTCCTGAAGACCTTTGAATTCACCTGCTGAGGCGAAAAAAATGTAACAGGTTTACTCCTGTCTAACGAAAAGGTACAATAGAAGACTAGCGGTTGACCGGCAAGCGCTAGGTCTAAGGGAGGCTTCAAGAGATCAGGAGATAAAGAGATAATAGTTAAAGGGCAAGTGGAACTCTGAGATGGCCGTTCAACCAAGTATATTCATAAATCAAGAGTCTGCTGAAGTCTGCCGTTCTCCTGCTAGCCAGGAGATGAGTTTAAATACAAGAGTTCTCCCAGAGCGATAGTAATCAGATATCCTGCAACCACGATCATTACAGGGCAGTGCACCTTGCCCTGTATGTCCTGGGATCCCACATGAAACCTAAGAGTCATAACACTGCCTCAATACTATCGTCAGCTTAAATGACTGTTCCTTCACTTATGATCCTAAATAAAACAATAAACATGCAAAACTAAACTTAACACAAGCTACCGGGCCTTAATATAGCTCCGGGGCTGTAAAACAATCAAACTAAGCAAAGTAAGCAAAGTAATCAAACCAAACATAGGAAATCATGCACTCCGCTCCTGTATACAGTTACCGGAACATGTATACATGTTACAAAAATTAGGGCCCGTGCTTTAGTCACAATAGTACGGATCATCCGCTCGCTTGGTCCGTTTTTGTGCTGAGTCTATGGGGGAGAAGGTTCAAAAGATATTCCTGATACTCCCAGGATTGCAGGAAACAAAGTATTATCGTATTCCCCCTTGCCATTGTCGCAGCGAAACCTGACTATTGGATAGTTCAGGAACTGCTTCTCCAACCGAGCCTGAAATTCCTGAAATACAGACACGACTTCAACAGCTGTCTTACTTTGTAGAAAGTAAACCCAAGTCGAGCGAGACAAATCATCTATATACAGGATGAAGTAACGTAGTCCTGACGCTGACTATGGGGAGATAGGTCCGGACATATCGGAATGAAGCAGTGCAAAAGGCTGCATTGGCCGTCAAGCCGGTTTTCTTTCAACCTTCCTTTGGTGCTGAGACTTTAGACATACTTCACACGACGATGATCCTGTTTCCCAAGCCCCACTATAGGCTGACAGAGGTAGTAGTGTACTAAGAGTCCAGTGACAAAGGTGTACTAACCTTTGGTGCCATAGGTGAATTGATGGTAGGACCGCAGAGTGGGCTTGTACAGCCAGAGGTATGGGATTGACCATCACCGGTTGTGATCTTGTGGGAACAAAGCGATGAATCCTATCCGTGAGTGACCCTAGCCTACAATCTTCTAGAAAGCAGGCCGAGAGGGTAAAGGTAATCTTGTATATCTTGGACAACTGGCTAACACACATCCGAGAAGTTTGCAGCATTGGAACGAACAAAGCTTCGATTGAAATCTCCCTTGATGGCAGGGACAGGTTAACCATACCAGCAGCAATGGCTGGGACAGTGGAGTTGTCTCCCAAGTGAACCATCACTGGTTTGGAGAGACGTTGGAAGGTAACAAAGAGGTGTCGATTCTGGCACAGATGGTGAGATGCCCCAGAGTCCATGATCCAGTCTGTATTTGCACAATTGCTTCTAATTCTCGCTGCTAGTGCTTTGACTGAAGCATAAGGCACGCTAGCGGTCTCTCCTCCACCTGTTTCACCTTTTCTATTTCTCCTCACCAACCTATCCACTCGCGCTTCCTCAGCTTTTCTCTTGGTACAACAATTCTCTTGTTTATGTCCCCTCTTATTACAGTACCAACAGAGATAAGCACCGTCCTTGCTTTCAGCCAACTGTCTTTGTAACGACCCTACGACAGGTAGCTACAATCACTATCACCTGAGCCCAAATGGTATACCAAGGGGTAACCAGAGGTGGTATGGTCTCGTATACTTAGTATATATATAGCTGGTAAACCTAGGATAAGGCCTAGGGACTGGTTGAGTAGCCTTGAGATACTCTACTAGGCAGGGTAACCTTTCGGGAGAACATTCACATAAGGTAAAGAGAATTATGGGAATGTTACGCGCACCTCCAAGATGACTATTGTGGTCAACTGGAGGACTTCCGGAGTGGTTAATGGCATAAGAGGGCAAGGTTACCCTACCTTCGAAATTTTGTCATTATGCCCATGGACCCCAGTTACCCTACTGAGGAGTCCAAGTTACCCTACCTTCACCGGGAAAGTCATTTTAGAACTTAGAGGTCGATTGCCTCACATTCTTTGGGCTCTTGGATGTTCTTGGGCGCAGAGGCATCTGCGCGGGGAGGCACCACGCCTGTGTAAGGAACGTCTGAACATACTATTGAACATGGGCTGGTTTAGCTGACACACCCCTCTGGCCCAAGCATTGGGACGGCGCGTCATAGGCAGATGGCTGGATAGTTGCTCGTTTGCTAGTAAAAAGAGGTCATTGGAGCGGCTGCCGTAACACTGTATATGTTGTCGCCGTCCCTCCGACTGAATGTTGTTCGCAGGATATATAAAGGGAGTATGGGTAACCGCCAAAATGGAGGTCGGCCATATATGGTCTCTCGGGCACCTAGGAGTCTATTCTAACCTACGGGGAGTTGGGTAGTCTTCCTAGTGGTACTCAGGTAGTCTCAGAAGGCAAAGGTGCTTTTGAGACAAATACCTTAGTGACCAGCCAGGACCTTCTCCCTTTGATTTGTAGCATTACTATGGGTTGTTATTTGACTCTACGGGTATGAGTCTTATCACGGTAGAGTATGTCCCGAGAGGATGGCTATAGGAAGCGCCCACTTAGCCAACCACCGGCTACATCTCACCGGGGGAGCTTGCATGTCAATTTAGCATATTGGATAGTTGCGTAGATTAAATGATGGACTGCATAGCTTGTATAGACGAAACTACCACTAGGCCAGTGAGTCCACCACCTAGATAGTGACTCCGGTTGTTGTCATAACAGTTAGCCACTGGTATGACTTCGATAGGAAGAGTTTTTCCACCTGTGGTTGTATTGGAGATGCATTGCAGAAACTCATATCCTATTGATGGAGTTAAGTATACCCGAGTTGCTCCGGTACTTCTGGCAGGATAATTCCTGATGAAGGGTAGACTCCGGACAGCCCTGAGCAGGACAGGGTGCTCGCACAAGGTTGAAAGTAGTAGTGAATGTCAAAGGCTTAAATCTGATATCTACTTAAGTTTAAGCGTTTGGCATTCTACTTTGACAACCTACTTTTCCTTGAGAGAACTAAATTGAGTGAAGCTTCGAGCTTAACTATATTAACTTTTACCGTTGATTCTTCTGAATTATTTTACCTCATCTTTATCTTCTACTTTGAGTGTTTGGTGCGGTCGCAACCTTAGAGTTCACCTCTCTACGGGGTGCCACCGTTACAGTATAAAGTTAAGCGCACTCGCTTAACTCTCTTCTTGGAATTGTTGTTTTAGCCTACAGTTTGGACATTGATTGATTACGAGTCGCTTGTCTGGTACAAGAAGCATCGGGTGGAAAGAACAATGTCTTCAACTATGGCTGTGTCCCGGTCTCATTCTCCTCCTGAGCGTATGGCTGGTATTGAGCGAGAAATATCTCGAACCGCTGCAAGAGTAGACCTGAAAAGATTAGGTTGGCAGCCAATCTAACAGCTCCTGACATATGACATTGAGAATGACACTACCTTTGAGATTGAAATACCTCGTACGGTCAGAGAGATGGAGATTGAAGACCATTGCGCCTTCCTCCAAAGTTTCACTCATGACCCGTCAGTAGGACGGATAATACCCTAGAATAGATGACGGAAGATAACTTTCCCTGATGTCACAAAAGATCTCGTTGAACCATACATACTTGAGGAAATCACCCGGCAGATGCAAGATGCACAAAGCCATCTCCTCAACCTTGCTGAAGAGCATCATCATGCATTTGAAACTGAGATCGTGGAAAACGCTAATCGTTGGATCGAATACCAGCGAAAGAACTTCCGCCAGGTAGCTATGTCCGATCAGATGATTCGGAAATGAGTAGAAGCCTTGGAGCAGGCCACTGCCCAGGGGTACTCCATTGACGCTGAGAACGACGTGGTTATGAACGCTGCCCCTGCCATTCCTTTCACAATAGAACCCCCTCCTCATTGTGCTGCTGAAGTTGCAGCCTGCATGATTAATGAGAAATATCAACCTTGGTTGAACAAAGTGGGTGGACAATTCATCGCACAGCAAGAGCAGCTTACGGAATTGCAAAGGCAGGTGGCCGAAGCACATGAAAGTCGAACCACTCTCGAAGTGGCCTTCAGTGAGGTTGTCCGATCACGGGGAACAACTCCTTCGGTCAAAAACCTTCGGTCATCGTCCCGTCATCTCGGGGTTACGAAATCTAGCTCCATTTCGTCGGGGAAATCTTCAAGACAGAATTCTCCACAGCCGCCACCTCCCGAGGCTGTCCCCGCAACCCCCTCTCCCTTACCACGATTGTCGACAGTACATGCCCCTTTGGCGGTGGAACAAAATATGCCGGCGATATGTATCGAACGAGAACGACTCTTTGCGGTAGCAGGGCAAACTCCTATACCCACCACTCCACAAATCCCACGTGCCTTTGTTTCGGCAATATCACCACCCGCACCAGCAAATCCTTCAGATAATGTTGGCCCTCCGGGTTTTGCCCGAAGGTCAGAGGCGCCAGCGCCTGCGGGCATTTGTTTCCCTGACTGAAGGGTCGTGGCCGAAGGAAGCGACATTTGTTATGCACATAGGTTTCCATGTCTCAAGAGTGACTTTGAGCTGATCAAGATTTGGTTGAGACCTTTGAACGACACTCCTCTGCCAAAGTCAAAACAGAACTGATGCGGGTACTGTGAGAGTGTGAGGGACACTAGGCATAGTGACTGCCCTGATTCCTTCAGTGACTATGCGGTTAACGCGTGTGCCACTAGTCAACAACCTCCTCGCCCACCATCTAACCCATTACCTGAGAGAATGGATGAAGCCGTGCTGGGCGACGAGGGTTTTAGTGGGTATGATTCCCTAAGGGGAGGCCCCAGCGGCAACGCGGGTGGCAGTGCAGGAAATCATCCTCCCCGTGGTGGAAACGCTGAAGGCGGTGGAGACTCGGGTGATTCTGACTCCTCCCTTCCCAATCCGCGGAAATTCCTAGGAACAGGCAAGTCCCACTGGAATGATACGAGGAAGGAAAGGTATAATAGGCGGTATCATGAGCTTGCTGAGTATCTTCAGAAACAACGCAAGGGTAAGAAGTCAGCGCATCGACCGGAGAAACCAGACAAATTAGGTGTCGATCCGTTCAAAGGTGACTCTACCGATACTCAACACTTCATACAGGATTGAGAAATCAAACTGGACTACTTTAGGGAATCCCTCCGCAAGGACAGTGATAAAGTCAGTTTGGTAATCCCCCCTCTTCAAGGTCCTGCCAAACAATAGTACCAGAGTATATACCTTTACGTTAGTGAAGAGGGTGCCCGTCCAGAAGATATTCCCTTCAATCCGAAAAATGTCCTTCTCACTTGGGAAGGTTTTCGGCAATGGCTGGTGTCAAGTTTTGGTGGACACTCTGATCGGGATCGTGTTGTTAGGGAGTGGAATGATTTGACTATCAAGTCCTGTAAGATCGATCACTTTTGTGACGAGCTGATGAGACTGGCTTTGGAGTTGGGATATCGCAACAATTTTGTCAAAGAGAAAGCCTGCATAGGGATAACCACAGATCTTCGCAATGCATGGGCTTTGAAAACTCCGCTTCCCGACGAATAAGTTGAATATATCAATCTCCTCCGTCAAACCAGCCATCCGTTGGAAGACGTGGCTTCCTTTAACGGTACGGTTACAAGGGAAAAACATCATTCCAAGCCGGAAAAGAGCGATGATAGGCAATCGTCCGCTAAAAGACATCGAACGGATAGGAAAGGCTCGGGGCCACGCCAACAGAAACCCCGCAACCATGCGTCTGGGTCTTCAAGCCCTCTAGAGATAGAGCACATAAAAATGCATCGTGATATTCCTCAGACTCTGATTGACAAACGCAAACGGTTGAATCAATCCTCTCGATGTGGACAGGCCGGTCACTAATGGGCAAAGTGTCCTTCGGCTACTCCAGTTGTTGCGTCCTCACGATTTAATCGAAAACAAGGCACCGGTGAAGCTGGATACGAAGCCACCCAAGTCCCGAAATCGCGCCGCATTGAGGCTGCTCCAAAACCTGCAGTTAAGCAAGTTGTAGCCGAGGTCCACAGATCACCACCTCCAGATTTGAATATCTTGGAGATTGATACCGATATGGACGGCTAGGTAAGCTCTATCCCAAGAGGTGATAGGAATGCAAAAGCTAACTCTAGGCTAGCGCCTTGAAGCGCTGATGAGATAGAGGACAGAAATGAAGCAGTAATGTTCCACACCAGAGGTACAACATATTGAAACTAATATCTGGCTATAGGGATAGCGAGATTGGTTGAGTTTCTTTTGTTACATTGGGAATGGTTATGGTACTTTGTTTTGCCCTTTTGTTATATTTTCCTATGTGATTTTGCGAAAGTGTTCTTTGCTTATCTCATACTGTTTGGAATTTTGAAATGAATTTGGTTGGGTTTTGTGTTGATTTCGTTAGGCTGGACTTGACTTAGCAATTGAAGTTATTTTGCAAGTTTACCTGAGGAGGGTTGAATACCTGAAATCATGCTGGTGTGATAGTAAACAGCCAAGCTATTGAAACCCCGTAAAATTTATCAAGTGATAAAAGTTATTCACAACCCGTTGTGGCCGCTCTTGTGTCCAAAGGCAAGAGACAAAGATTAGCTATTGTAAAAACCGTACCAAATTCTTCTGGAAACTCACTAACCACAATGTTTGGGAACAAGAGACCCGATAAGCCGTTAAGGCTTGCAGGCCCACCGCCACATACAAGATCCATTTACATGAGAGTGAGATTGGAATGGAGTCACAATCAAGAGAGGCTAAGTGGTGAAGCCCTCTTATTGTTAGATAGTGGGGCTACCTGGGCTGTACTGAGCAGCGATTGGGTTAAGAATGCCCAAGTACCTTGTGTATGTCAGAAGGAACCGACACCAATTTTAGATGCCAGTTGAAACCACATTCCCGGCTCAGGTCTACACTATACCACTACGGTGGATATGTACAGAGGGGACCATATGAATAAAATGCGATTTGAAGTCGCAGATATGCCGGCAGGCAAAGTGAATGGTTACCTGCCAATGTCGTGGCTGAAGGACCACAACCCAGATATTAACTGGGAGAAGGGCAGTGTTAAGTGGCGTTCAGAATATTGTAAAGCCCACTGCCTAAGGAAAGAAAGGCGCTTAGAGTTCATTACAGAGGAGGAACTCTTAGCCGAAGACCCAGACTGTAACCGGTACAGGTTACCAATTGTAGGAATGGATTTCTTTTATGTATTTGTTTCAGGATACGAGTTCAGGAGACTTGTATGCCTTGTTAGTTTGTTTTATGTTTTGTTTTAGGATACGAGCTCAGGAGACTCGTAAGCCTTGTTATTTGATACTTGTATTGTTTTAGGATAGGAACTCCGGCAGTTTGTAGGTCTTGTTTATTGTTGGATTGTTGAAGGGTTAGGTATCGTTTGATGCCTTACGAATTGGGTATGAGTGATGCGATGTAACGGGGGCACCCTATAAAGAGGTGAACTCTAAGGTTCCGACCGCACTAAAGACTCAATGTAGACGATAAAGATGAGGTAAAATAATTCAGAAGAATCAACGGTAAAACTTAATATAGTTAAGCTCAAAGCTTCACTCAATTTAGTACTCTTGAGGAAAGGTTGGTTGTCGAAGTAGAATGCCAAACGCTTAAACTTAAGTAGATATCAGATTTAAGCCTTTGACATTCACCACTACTTCTGACCTTGTGCGAGCACCGTGTCCTGCTCAGGGTCTGTCCGAAGTCTACCCTCCAGCAGGATTTATCCTGCCGGAAGTGTCGGACCAACTCGGGTACACTTAACTCCGTCAATAGGATATGAGTTTCTGCAATGTATTTCCAATACATCCGCAGGTGAAAAACTCTTCCTATCAAAGTCATACTAGTGGCTAACTGTTATGACAACAAGCGGAATCAATACCTAGGTGGTGGACTCACTGGCCCAGTGGTGGTTTCGTCTATACAAGATATGCAGTCCATCATGTAATCTAAGCGACTATTCAATGTGATAAATGGACATGCAAGCTCCCCCGGTGAGAGGTAGCCGATAGTTGGCTAAGTGGGCGCTACATATAGCCAGCCTCTCGGGACATACTCTACCGTGATAGGACTCATACCTCTAGTGTCCAATAACAACCTATAGTAATGCTACAAATCAAGGGGAGAAGGTCCGGGCTGGTTACTGAGGTATTTGTCTCGAAAGCACCCTGGCCTTCTGAGACTACCTGAGCACCACTAGGAAGACTACCCTACAACCCGTAGGCT
>Ga0307509_10007022_pt1 | contig 14902 bp, 23 predicted proteins | sample 10_EM_MG_FD_202245 | JGI IMG/M metagenome (GOLD analysis project Ga0307509, IMG submission 202245) | Populus trichocarpa ectomycorrhiza microbial communities from riparian zone in the Pacific Northwest, United States - 10_EM | ecosystem: Host-associated > Plants > Roots > Unclassified | place... | reverse complement strand
TTTTACACATTTTTAGCAAATCTTTACTGAGACTAACTTTTGAAAAATTCTCAGCTGATTTGGCCACTGCACAGCCACTACACAGCCACTGTCCCAAAGTAGCGGCCTATAGGTGGCCGGCACCATATATAGGTGGGGCGAGCCCGATTGGGACGTGTATGTACGGAAATGGCAATACGTACGGAAAAGGGAATGCATCTCTAACAAAAATTTGACTTCTTATATTCCCAATTACGAAGATAGTTTGAATTTTGGCTTATAATTTACCATCACCCGCGGTGGGGTTAGCTAAAACTAAACTCAACCCTGTATGTAACGCCAGTGGAGGTGAATTTTGGGTGAATTGGAGCTAAGCACTGAATTCAATTAAAACTCCGCACGGACTTGTCGTGATCCCGTGATGTGATTGCCCGTCGCCAGAGCTTGCGATCGCCCTGAGCCCTCTGCCCAAGCTCAAACATTCTGTGGCTCTCTCCTTTCTCTTCAACATCAAGCGCATCACATCCCCAGCGCAGACATGGAGGTCAGTTCTCTTCTTCCTTGTCGTCTCATTCCGTATTCATTTCATCCAAGCAGGTTCTACTCGATTTCTCAAGAGAGTTCGACGTCGGTCTAATGGACAAGGTCGTAATGGCCTTCTACACGGGCGTTGGGCAGGAGGTACTTTATATTTTCTTGTGGGGCGTGCTCGATTGCTAATCTGATCTTATTTAGCAACAAATGGCGCAGCAGGTGCTCACGCAATTCCAAGAACATCCAGACTCCTGGACGAGAGTGCCGGACATATTGGAGAAATCCTCATTCCCACAAGCAAAGGTGCATCACGACTCGTCATTTAACTTAGTCCGATAGACTCATTCACGACCAGTACATCGGCCTGCAAATCCTTGAAAAGCTTATCACAACGAAATGGAAAACCTTACCAGATGGTCAGCGTCAAGGTCAGGGATTTTTCTCCTTAATACTTGTACCTCTGAAGCTGGACTTACATATAGGTATCCGGAACTTTATTGTTGGTATAACGGTCAAAGTTGCCTCGGATGAAGTGGCTCTCCGCAAAGAGAAAGCGTATCTCAACAAGCTAAATCTGGCCCTTGTTCAAGTATGCCTTTCAGTACTCTGAGTAATATACATAGCTGACCATAAGTGCTAGATTCTTAAACAAGAATGGCCTCACAACTGGCCCACCTTCATCACCGAACTTGTCGAATCTTCCAAAACCAACCTCTCTCTCTGCGAAAATAACATGGTTATCTTGAAATTGTTATCTGAGGAAATTTTCGACTTCTCAGCGGAGCAAATGACACAGACGAAGATAAAAAACCTGAAGAACCAGATGTGCGGCGAATTTTCCGAGATCTTCAAGCTCTGCTCAGAAGTCCTTGAAGAGGCACAAAAAGTCTCCCTCATAAAAGCGACTCTGGAAACCCTGCTCCGATTTTTAAACTGGATTCCTCTTGGCTACATCTTCGAAACCACCATCATTGACCTCCTTCTAAATCGCGTGAGTCAATCTAATAAAATCCGCATAGGTACCCTCAAATAACTCAATTTTCAGTTCCTTGAAGCCCCAGAATTCCGCAACGTCACTCTCAAGTGTCTAGCAGAAATTGCAGCACTTAATGTTGGTCCGGAATATGACCCGAAATTCGTCATCCTATTTGCCATGGTCATGACCTCCGTGAACCGTATGATTCCTCCGAGTACCAATATCGCCCAAGCGTACATGAATGCGGGCGACTCTGGACAAGAACTTGTGCTCAATCTCTCCCTTTTCCTTGCCAACTTCCTTTCCAATCATCTTCGTGCGGTCGAATCGGAACAAAACCGCGACGTGCTACTCAATGCCCATCTTTATATGGTCAAAGTATCTCAAGTGGATGAACGCGAAATTTTCAAGATTTGCTTGGAATATTGGCTGAAACTTGTCGCAGAGCTTTACGATGAAATACAGAGTTTACCGATCGGTGATTCGGGTCTTCTCATGGGTTTAAGTTTAGGAGGGACCAATGGTGCCCAGAATATGTTGAACGGCATGTCGTTGCGGAAGAACATATATAGCGATGTCCTGTCAAACTTGCGTCTGGTAGTCATCGAACGCATGGTCAAGCCAGAGGAGGCAAGCACCTCCTATAATTTTAAGCCCCCTATTCTAACCAGTTCTTCAGGTTCTCATCGTTGAAAACGACGAGGGAGAAATTGTACGAGAATTCATGAAGGAGATCGATACCATCGTGCTGTACAAGTCAATGCGTGAACTATTGGTTTACCTTACGCATCTTGACGTTACGGACACTGAAACCATCCTGACCGAAAAACTTGCAAAGCAGGTAGATGGATCAGAATGGTCATGGAACAACCTGAACACTCTTTGCTGGGCCATAGGCTCAATTTCTGGTGCCATGAGTAAGTGACTATCATTTCTATCACTTTTTGACCATTCTGACTCATTCCCCCAGACGAAGAAACCGAGAAGCGCTTTTTGGTAACCGTGATCAAGGATTTACTCGGACTTTGCGAGATCAAACGCGGAAAGGACAATAAAGCCGTTGTTGCTTCCGATATCATGTACATCGTCGGACAATACCCTCGATTCCTCAAGGCACATTGGAAATTCTTGAAGACTGTTGTCAACAAGCTCTTCGAATTTATGCATGAGACCCACGAAGGCGTCCAGGACATGGCCTGTGACACATTCATCAAGATTGCCCAGAAATGTCGACGGCACTTCGTGATGCACCAGTCTGGAGAACAGGAACCGTTTGTGGATGAGATTTTGCGCCTGCTGCACAGAATTACTGTGGATCTGTCACCACAGCAGGTTCGTGAGCAAGCTTGAAACGAACTAAAATGACAGTCCTGACGCTCATTTTTCTTGAAAGGTTCATACGTTTTACGAAGCTGTTGGCTACATGATTTCAGCACAACCCAACAAGCCGCAGCAGGAGAAACTCATCGCGAAGCTGATGGACCTGCCAAATAATGCTGTAGGTTTCTCTTCTAATGTTTGCGATTTTCCTTGCTCACAGAAAGGCAGTGGGACTCGTTGATGGCACAAGCGGCCCAGAACATGGACGTTTTATCCAGCCAGGACAACATTAAGATCCTCGCCAACGTTCTTAAGACCAATGTATCCGCCTGTACATCGATAGGCAGCTTCTATCTTCCTCAACTGGGTCGTATCTTCTTGGATATGTTAGGCCTTTACAAAGCTGTGAGCGGTATCGTGAGCGAGACGGTAGCTAAAGAAGGTAAGTTTGGCGTGTTTGATGTGAAGCAATTTCGTTGATGTTCGGGCTTTTGTAGGACTGATCGCGACGAAGACTCCCAAAGTCCGACAACTGCGAACGGTGAAAAAAGAAATTCTTAAGCTCATGGAAACCTATGTCAAGAAAGCAGAGGATCTGGACGCTGTCAACACGAACTTCATGCCACCTTTGTTGGACGCCATCCTTGGAGATTACAGCAGGAATGTGCCAGCTTCAAGAGATGCAGAGGTATTGAACGTGATGACTACTATCATCGGTCGGCTTGGGGTACGTCTTTCCTTATCTTGAATGGTCATCTGGAGCGGAATTTTAATAATCTCGTTCATCTCACAGCCCCTTCTTACACCTCAAGTTCCTGCAATCATGGAAGCCGTTTTCGAACCGACCTTGAACATGATTAATCAAGACTTTGCTGAGTTCCCTGAGCATCGTCTAGGATTCTTCAAACTACTTCGTACGATCAACCAGAACTGTTTCCCTGGTAATATCTAATCAACTTTCGCAACAATTGACACATCTAACACAAATTTTTATAGCTTTGTTGACACTTCCGCCGAACAATTTCAAATTGTTCATGGATAGCGTTATCTGGGCTATTAAGCACACGATGCGCGACATCGCTGATATCGGCTTGAGCTGTACGTCGCCTTTAATTACCGCGTATTGAGTTCATAACTAATTTGGGGTTTAGTATGTCTTGACATCGTCAACAATTTCGCGACTGCAGCCGACCCAACGGTGACAAGCGCCTTCTTCCAACAATACTTCCTCAGCATTATTCAGGATATCTTCTTTGTCCTCACTGACACTGACCACAAGAGCGGGTTCAAGATGCAGAGTGTGCTTCTTGCGCGTATGTATCAGCTCGTTGAAATGAACATCATTCAAACCCCATTGTTCGATGCGAGCCTTGTCGCTGACTCAAACATGACCAACACAACCTTCCTCCGTGAATACACGGCGAACCTATTGAAGACCGCATTCCCTCATGTCACAAAGTGGGTTCTACACTCCTACTCTAATTTTACTTTCCCTGACCAATCCGCTTTCACAGCCAACAAGTGCAAGTCTTTGTCACGGCCCTGATTGAAAACCACAACGACATTCTTCGCTTCAAGTTGGCCCTGCGAGATTTCCTCATTCAACTCAAAGAATTCTCCGGCGACAACGCGGAGCTATTCCTGGAAGAAAAAGAACTCGAGACACAGCAAAAGATGGATGCTGAGCGCCAGGCCGCAATGCGGATTCCTGGAATGCTCAAGCCAGATCAATTGGAGGATAAGGACGAGGACATTTGATCTAATGGATTGGTTATTGGGATCGGTTTGCATATTTCATGTTTTATTTCTGCAGCTTCTTTCCCTAAGGTTTACCCCCTTTCAACAATGTACAACGATCTGATACGTAAAACCAACATCATGCCCCCCTTTCCCCACCTTACCATCCCCATAATTTTGTACAGCTCCTCTGCTATCGTTTTTTTCCTCTCTCTGACGCTCTCAAATTCCTGTCTCGATATTATGTACAAATTAACGAGCAATAAATTCAAATAATGTAGAAGTAACTTTTTGACGCCGTCCTGATTTCTGAACAAGTTTGAACAAGTCACGTTGATGGAAGAGCATGTAATATACAACGCGACCTCCTCGAGGCTGATCTCCTTGATCACCAACTACTACCCGTATCCCTGCCTAATCGAATCCGAGTCAGTCCGTGGGCAAATTAACCTGCAACATGTTCAAAAAGTAGGTCCGAGCCGCCTTCATCCCCACAAATACCTGACTATTGTTCGATCCCAGATTTTCACCGTCCACGGATATTGCAGGGCACACACCCGTTAAGACATCGGTACAGAGACAAATCAGGGCGGGTCTGCTATCACAGTGGAAAATTGAACCAGAAACCCTGGACGCGATATGGCCAAAGAAGGAGGGACTCGTTCATGTCAAATGGTCAGTCCTGAGAGATAATACACCAATATACTTTTTCATATCTGATCTAAATTGCATGACATCGCATAGCAGAGAACATGTCTCGGTGTACACTGTCCAGTCCGAACCACTTTTCTTTCAACATTTCGATGGACCCTTTTACCCGACTCTACGGTTCCTTCATAAATGTGACTACTCCGTGAGCATCGCTGTTTGAGGTGTACGGAATCTAATTGGCGTCTATCTGTTTTGCGCGCTTGCAGATCCTTACATCCTTCCAAAAGTACAAGTGGATCGTGGCGCTATCCGATTTCTTCTAGCTGGGGCGCCCATGATGTGCCCGGGTTTCACATCCGCAGGAGGCAGGCTCCCACCTCCAGATGACACGATACCAGCAGAGCGCGTCGTCGCAATTCATGCGGAGGGAAAAGAACACGCAGTTGGGGTTGGTATCACCAAGCTCAGCACGGAGGATATAAAGAGGATAAATCAGGGTGTTGCAGTGGAGCCCGCGTCGTATCTGGGGGACGACTTGTGGTCTCTGAAGACCTTGTGACCCATATGGCGGGGGATTCTCTCCTCCTGTACATATTCTAAGTAAGTAATAGATAAGAGGGATTTCTACTTGATAGAAGGCATGAATTCTTGCCTTCGCACCATCGCCGTCTGATCGATTCGGATACTGTGAGTATTTAAGTAGACAGTTGTTCTTGTGATCAAATGGTTGTACTTTCTAGCGCGCCTCCTCGACCAAAGATGTTCGATTTATTCATTGATCTGCAATCGCTGCTAATAATATTATACTTTCGGATAGACTGCCGTATCTAAGGAAATCTCATCATTCAAGGTATCTGGACCTGAATCCGAAATGCCCAAACACCAGGCTATTGTGTATGACTCTTGAAATTTGAATTCACCTGAACCGCACCCTATATGAATTGAGAGCACTGGATTTGTTCATCAGGAACCCTTGAACGTGCCTTTCTTACTTCTTCTACAGAAATAGGAAGATGAAAACGGACGTTCTGGTGACTCAGGAATCGAGGGTACTCACGAACAGTTCATCAACATTAGAGTTTCTCCGGTTCACAGCGCGATGAACCGGCATTCTAGTTATTGTTTGGATGGCAAGCCAATTGAATACCAACGCTATCGGCGGACAGAAATAACCAAAGCCGGCCGGATACAGAAAATCTATGACGGACATGCATACCACCGAGGATTCTTCTACATTCATGTACTCGGACTTCACAACTGTCAAGTCGCGCAAGAAAAGGAAGAACAAATACCCCAAGACTCCCCCACAAGTGTCAGACTTATTCACCGCAGTCAGAGAGCCACTTAGACACTCGGAATGGTTCGCGCAATGTTTACGTCCGTGCCCATCGAGATACCTCCCGTTCAGTACCCTATTCCTAACAAATCCTATGTGTGTAGAAATATTAGAGAATGCATGGAAAAACATCTCTGTTGTTGATGCTTCGACCTGTGGGGCAAAAGTTTTGTGTCTTGGCCTTGGAAGTCCGAGCTCTTCCCAGATTGCCCGGGTTCAGCTTGCGTTTCTTACGGAGGTTTGTGAGCGGCTCAAACTCGTATGTCACCACCTCCGTTGCACTTCGGTCTTCGGTGCATGTCGTGATAATGGGTTTGGCTTGTCATCCTTATAGGCTCATGACATGGTGTTTGTATATGACCCTGTATTCACTACGGAAGATAAGGAGCTTTTCAAGGAGCTCCAGATGGTAGTTTTATCAGAAACCAGAGCACGTCTGGGTCCCTCTACTGCTTCAAATCCGTTGTTGACTATGTTTTCCCATCTCCTTGCAGAGCGTGGATTATGCGTTGAAAGTTCCAACAATATACTTTATGCCCCATTGTGACTTGGAGCTCTATGAAGCCGTTCTCCGAGCTATCTGGAATCCAGAAGACATCTCCAATTTTTTACTGGTCGGGAACCAGTTGGAAGAGTATATCGACAAGTGAGCTCGTGACACCCTTCGTTTTACTGATGCGCGATCATCGTTAATCTCAAACAACTGAAACAGCAGACCAATAAGCACGCTAGAATCAAAAGCTCCGTGCATGTTACGAGCAGGTGAGAACCATTTCGCGCTCCCACCGCAAGCTTTTGGGTCTCACGACAACAACCGTATCCACCAGTCCCTTTCCTAGAATCCCAATCACTGCCAATACCAAGCCCCTGGCCGACCGCGTTTAACAACACCTCCGTGCAATATTGGCGGATGTCGTCGCAATCAGATTTGCCCGACAACCTATTTGAGGAGCTGCCATGGTAAGAATGATGGCCGTGGAGACATGAACTTGTACAAATACAGCTAACTCCTCGGCCGATCATCTTGCCCGGTCATCGGGATTTGACAAGGTGTGATATAATCGCGCAAGATGCTACCTTATCAAATGAACTCTTCGAATGCTGGGTTAGAGTGAAAGAATATGATAAGACATGGAATGATGATGGGTTACATGTACCAAGGCAAGAAGGGAACTAGAGGGGAAGATATGAGCAGTATGTTAATATAGGGAAGAAACTAGCACTGTTGGTAGGGATTATATGAAGTGTGAAGCTGCTCGACTGGGAAGGGTAGTGGATCAATGTCAAAGGGGTAGAAGTACGAATCGTCCGAACTGTATACACGGGGTGATGCATGTCGCAGTCTACTGCGGTCAGGAGGGAGGGGAACGGATGCTGCGTCAACCAGGGACAGAGAGGAGCTCGATCGGCCAAGTGAGGGCGTTGTAGGCGCGTCAGACTCGTCATCCGACGTGTCTTCTATAGCATCTGGAACTTGGAGGTCTTCTAGAACGTCTTCGTCGTGATAGGGAAGAGGGACTTCATAGGGAGCTGGAACTGAAGAAACAAGAGAGGGGAGAGATGAGTCAAAAGGAAAAGCATGGAGGAGAGAAGACTGATATGGTGGATATGGCACAGGATATGGTACAGAAATTGAAGAAGGAAAATAAGTAGACTGTTGATGGAGGTTGTCTGACGAGGACATGGGTGACACTATCGGGCTGTATAGTGGGAATTCATCATCATCCACAGGCAGCGACGAATTTTGGTGGTCCGAGTCAGGATGGAAATCATCATCATCGTCGTCTTCGCCAAGCGTCTCTAGCAAGGAGTCTAACCACTGAGCTTCAGAACTCTTGGTACCCGAAGACGCAGGGGCGCTGACTAGCTGGCCAGCGTCTGGAAACATGAACGCGTCAGTTTCCGCAAAGCCTAATACCTCTTCTGCGTCGTCGTCTTCCTCGCCATCATCGTTGTTAAACGCAGAACTAACTTCAGGCTGGGATGTAGTGGTGAACGTGCTGTGATTTTGAGAAGGCGAGCGAAGAATCGAGTTTTTTAGCAGGACCCAACGGTGCAAGCTGCAGTTGTCCTTGCCGGAGATAGACAAGTGCAGCTTGGAACGGGCCAACGAAGATAGGTCAGAAGACATGGGCGAGGGTGGTGTGGGGTGGTGTGGGACAGGGACTACATGGGTACAAGTAAGAAAAGGGTCACGCGACAAATATGAAAACATACTCGAGGACGAAGCGTGGTGGTCACCAGTGAGGTATACGGTCAACAATTTCTGGTTCAAAGAGGAGGGAGCCGTTCTTGGAGATGCGAACGAGTTTGTTAACCATTCTCGTGTGTTAGGGATCGCCAGAGGGCGCAATGGGGGCACAGAAAGAAAAGAGAGGGACGAGCGTCAAGTTTTAGGCGGTCATGGTGGCGGAAGCTTGTTGGGAGTACAAGACAACCAGGGCTCGCTCTTTATATTCCGAACCAAACAAAGTCGCATGACTCACAAAGCAAACCACAACTGAACTGAACCGGCTCATCACGGTTATTTTCTTGCAATTAAAGTATTATATGTACAAGAAATGTCGTCACAAATAGCAATGTGCCCTCATCCTTCGTCCATCTGGTCATCTCTGTCATCTTTTACTGTTTCTAGCAATTTCTTGATCTTGTTCATGCTTTTCGGTGAGATATCTCGCGCAGCCGCAAGCGCTTGCGCTGACTTGACCACGTCGCCGAGGAGTCGGTATACCTTGGCAAGCTGGAATACGACATTTGACTCATCAGGCGTAGCACCTCTGAGAAATTCCAGGTCTTCAACTGCGGGCTGCAGAAAAAGCTAGGGTCAATCATGCAGGGTTTTAGAAATACGAAAATTGACTCACAAGGTACTTCCGTGTCGCAATACTAATTTTGGCTCTCCGATAGCGAACTAGCGCATTCGTGGGACATATCCTAACAGCTTCGTTGAATAGCGCAAGTGCTCCATCTCGGTCCCCACGTCGTTCGACAACCTGTGTGAAAACGGATGAAATAGGGACGGAACCCGTCAGACGTCGTCGCTTCCGAGTAATGGGCAATACATGAGTATTCGACGTACCATTCCAACACATCCCAATAGGACTGCGTTCTTTGGGTGGATTTCAGCTGCCTTTCGGAAGTGGTACTCCGCTAGTCGTAATTTGCTCATCCTCAGATAACAGGTTCCCAGGCCATACCTGTATTCATATCAAAATGATAAGCTCATCTCAGGCTTTGTCCAAGAAACTGGCGGAGACACTAACCATGCATTATAATGGCGAGCATCCGCACGTAAAGCCGACTGGAAGAAGTTGATCGCTCTATCGAGATCCTCGTCTACTGTCTCGTGTCCACTCAGTGTATACGCGTACGCGCAAGTAGGGTCTAGTTGAACAGCACGATAAAAGCATGTCATTGCCTGCTGTCGGTCCTTCTGCAGGGAGAATAAGTTCCCTATCGTGATCCAAGCCTGAGGTGACTGAGGATTGATATTGAGAAGCTCTTGTCCGAGGAACGATAGCTCAACACTCCGCTGCAGTTGCCAGAGTAGGGAAGAGTAAACTTCCATATCCCATAGCCGATATGGTTCTTCTTGCCGTAGCGTTTTGAAGGCACGCTCAGCCTAGAAAGAACGTTTTATGTCAAGATAAGCACATCAACTTCTGAGGACCTATAACGTACAGAGGCAAAGTCCTGTTGTTCGTAGTGGGCCTTGCCAACCATAGCGATAACAGCACTTGATTTTTGCTGGGCGTGAGGAAGCTGTTCAAGCTCCTCGAGGCACTTCTGACAGTCGTAATGGGACAAAGCGCGGCTTGCTCGAGCAAAGCGACGCAGGAGCTCATAGAGATAATGCTCGGCTAGCTCGGCTTCATACTCTTCTTGGGCAAGTTGTTCTTGTGCTGACGTCCAGTTGCTCGGTGATGGGGAGCCTTCGGAACGTGGTGAGAGTGCAGCGGACGGCGGTGACGGAGAATAGGCTACCTCTCCAGGAGGAAATGGCGGCACTTCATCTTTATCCGATTCTGTGGATCGATTCCGTGAGTGTGTTGGTTGTCGTCGTCTGTCGCGGGTGGAATGCTATTTGACACAACGATCAAGTTAGAACGGCGATCACATTTGACGTTTAGTTGGGAGAAACAATTTAAAGGTATGAGTATTACCTTGGAAGAGGGCGGTTTCTGCGCTGTGCCGCTTAGTAGGCGTGTACTTCGGCGGGTAGGAATGTGGCCAGCTGCGGGCTGAGTATTACTCTTCCCTGGCGCGACATTTGTCCTAGAGGAAGTCGTTGACTGAGAACGACGACCGGAAGATGAGAAGATGTTAGCAAATGACAAGGCCGGGCGTGCGCGTGCCTTTTTCAAGGGGTCGTCCAGACTAGACTTGCTCGCTTTAGTTTTCAGGGTTTCGGGGTGCTGACTGGTAGAACGCAACTTCTTAGTTACGGGACCCGCTTCATCAGCGGACGATAGAGGTCTTGAGACGGTTTGGATTGGGATTGGGTTCGTTGGTTGTGAGCGACTTGTTCGATGGATTTGAAACGAGTTATCAGGTGGGTAGAACGATGAGTCGTTGATGGCTCTGTGAAAAGATGGGCGGTTTATATTGGTACAACGACCAGAAAATCGGTTACTCACATTGAATCTCGAGGGCCTGGAGGTGGGGCCATTCGGAATGGCTGCGGGTGTGTGATGTCTGGCTTCCACGTGCGAAATAGGTTACCCCCATTGCCAGTGTCTGGTGTAAAGAATCCTGCTCCTGTAGCTACCGGAACCGATTTTAGTTGGACATCTTCTGGTGGTACTCGTTTGATGGGTGGCGGTCGCGGCGGAAAGATCTCATCAATATCAGGAGCAGCGCCTGGTTTCAAAACATGAGTTGATAACGTTTTACAGAAATGACACGACATACCAAGGGCGCATAGTCCCTCAAAGGCCTCCCAAAGGTATGGGTTGAGCGCGAGAGCATCGAGAAAGCTACGTGTTGCCTTCTCCGGCATATTGCCTTTCAACGCAGTCGTGCCGGATCGACATCGTAATGCAGCTTCTTCCGGGAAGGTTCGAGATATCCTGCTGCTAGACGACGCTATGTGGATGTGATATATGAGTGGGGCTATGCAGGTGTTGAAAGGGTATCCGGAACGCACCTGCGGACACATAGCTTGTGTCACGTAGAGTCCCCTCTAGCGCCTCACGCGCCTGTCGGTGGCGACCCAAGGCGACACAGCACTTGGACTTTATATCCAAGCAACCCGTACATTGATCGTCTTGTGCACCATTGACAAAGTACAGGGCGGAATAGGTTTGGCCTTCACGGAGGAGAGTAGTGGCGTAGAGATGGCGCGAGTCATGGTTGGTGCGATCCATGGCGAAATATCTTTCTGCATGAAAGACTGCTGTCTTTGTAAGATCAGAGTCCAGACACGACCAGATGAGAGACTGAAAGCGCTGCGCGAGGAATGAAGGGGGTGGTTCTGACAACATGGCTTGTGCTAAGTCATATAGCGGAAATCTGTGCAGAAATCTCGAGGTCGGCGATGTTTACGCGGCGGAAGACGTGAATAAGTGGCGGAGGGAGAAGAAACAAATGTGGAAGAGCTGAATTCTGTTGATCTACAACACGAAACCACGTGATGTGTACGCGTTGTAACTTCTTCAAAGGTTCAGGGCACCATTAACTTTTTTTTTTTCTACTCTCCTACGAAAAAGCCATACGTATGCTACGTAGGTACCAGTACAATTCCACGCTAATGGCCGTGAGGATCAGGGTCTCCTTTTTGCTCTGTAAAACGTGAGATCAGCATCCCACGATACCCGGGGACATGAAAAATCTCACCTGGAACACACTGGATAGCATCGTCGATGCGGAGGATGGAGACAGCTGCCTCATATGCAGACTTAAGACTCTTCACCTTGCTCATTGTGGGCTCGAGGACACCCGCAGAAACGTTGTCGCGGACTTCGCCGTTCAGGAGGTCAAGGCCATAGCGTAACAGGGCCTTCTTGGGATCACCAGCTGGAGCATTTTGCGCCGCATTGTGATAAGAGCGTAATTTGGCCACTAGTTCAGTCGAGTCCTTAGCGGCGTTAACAGCGAGAGTCTTGGGGATAGAGAGCAGGGCGCTGGCGAACTCCGCAATAGCTAGTTGTTCCCTCGAACCCTGCATTGTATCACACAGCAATTAGCCGTAGTAATCAAAACAACAGAAGGGATTCTTACCAGTGTTGTAGCAAAGTTTTCTAAATAGATGCTCAAGGCAGACTCGACGGCACCACCTCCTGGAACTACTGCCCCACTCTCCAAGGTCCGCTTAATGATTGACAAGGTGTCATGTAGAGCACGCTCCATCTCATCTAACATGTAGTCATTTGCTCCCCGAAGAATGACGGAGGCAGAATTGACAACTTTGGTTCCTTTGATCAGAATAAGTTCATCATCTGAAATCCGCTCTTGAATGACTTCCTCCGCAAAACCAAGATAGCTGGCTTCGAACGTCTCCTCGCCTTCTAAATTCGCGAGACTAGAGATGAGTTGGCCTCCTGTGGCTTTTGCTATGCGGCGCAAGTCTTCCTTTCGACAACGACGAACAGCCATGGCACCGGCCTCGACGAACTCTTTTAGACATAGATCATCGATGCCCTTGGTAGTCAAAACGACGTTAGCACCGGTAGCCAAGATTTTCCGTATCCTCTCCAAAGTAATTTCAGTTTCCCTGGCAGGTTGTCAGATACACAAGTTTGAAATGTTAATCGCAAGAAAACACACCGTTTCCGAATCTCCTCAAGCTGCTCCGGATCTTCCACCAAAATCTGAACGCCCAATTGCATTCGAGCTTTTTGCAAGTTAATATCTAAGCAAGCAATTTTTGCACCCGTGATGCGCTTCTTCATCGCTAAACACGGTTTAAAAAAGAAAAGGATCAGGTACTTGAGATGTTTGGCACACATAAAACACACCTTGACTGGCAACTGTGCAATTCAGTGCATATCCCTTCACAAACATAGATTCACGGGCACTCTTTCCATGGGCCTTCAAGACGTTGACAGCCTTAACGGGGTATTTGATATCCCCTCGCAGATTGATAGATTTTACGGCCTGCATCGCATCGACAGCCATAGGCGCGAAGAGATCATCATCGCTAGAGGTACCAGGTCACCAGCTGCCAAAGAAAAGAAAGACAAAAATCAGACATACTTTCCAATAATCTTGCTCGACATCGACGTCTTGGCCACATTAATCAGCGCCTCCCTTCCAAGGGTATCCACTTTGATGCTCAACTGCTCCTGCATGAACTTGACCGCCTCCCTGCACGCCAGCCGATACCCAGTGATAATCGTGGTTGGGTGGATCTTGGCTTTGACGAGCTCGTTCGCGCGGCGCAGGAGCTCCGCAGCGATGATGACCACCGACGTCGTCCCATCGCCCACCTCTTTGTCTTGCTTTTGTGCAAGATCGACGAAGATTTTACCAGCGGGATGCTCGACTGCAAGGAGGGAGAGGATGGTGGCGCCATCGTTGGAGATTGTTACTTCCTACAGTAGAGGTTTAATCCCCCTTCTTGTAATGCACTCGGAAAAAGAGAGACGAACCCCAATATTATCCACAAGCATTTTATCCAGCCCCAGGGGACCCAGCGAGCTTTTTACAATGTTTGCGATTGACTGAGCAGCAATTACTGCATGGGATCGAAACCAAGAATCAGACCAAATCCTTCTCTAATTCAATGATTCTTTATAAAACTCAAGGACACACCATTTTGGTCACGAATATCCTGCCCAGAAACACGATCGCCTCCTAAGAACCCACCAGCACGAGGATCCCGTTGATACATTATCTAGTATCCAATGAATTGAAGAAGAAGCAAGGAAAGGGATTGATGCCGCGAACAACTTGGAAATCAAACTCAAACGCGTCTCGATTATGCTACGCGTATTTGGTCGCCCCTTCAAAACATTTTCAAACAACGCGGCACTAGAAATTAGTCTTCCACAAGCCAATTCGCTGATGAGGATTTATTACTGCAGATAATGGGTCTTACAGTAAGCCCTTCCTCAAAAATAATTGGAAATTTTACTCCGTGTCTGACGGTGGCATTGGGTAGATAGATATGACAAGAGAAGACACCCATGGCCACAATATAATATAAAATATATTTGAAGGGTTCGGGTTGCGTTGAGTATACGAAAAACAGAAAAATGATAAATAAGGGGAGGCTAATCAGAACAACGGGCTTGTGGGTGGAGTAGCAAAGAAAATAAGTCCGTTTAGATATGGAAGAAAGACATGAAACAAATAACTATTGTGAATGCTTAACCGGAAGATTACACAATCTAAATGTAATAAATGTAAGAACCGGAAAACAATAAATA
>Ga0307509_10007021_pt1 | contig 14903 bp, 10 predicted proteins | sample 10_EM_MG_FD_202245 | JGI IMG/M metagenome (GOLD analysis project Ga0307509, IMG submission 202245) | Populus trichocarpa ectomycorrhiza microbial communities from riparian zone in the Pacific Northwest, United States - 10_EM | ecosystem: Host-associated > Plants > Roots > Unclassified | place... | reverse complement strand
AAATAATTTATAAAATTAAGTTTTTTTAATTTTTTTCTCTTTTAATTTTTTTATTTGTGAGATTTAATCTCTATTCTTTTGATTGCTATTTGTTTTATTTGAAATAATTTATGAAATTAATTTTTTTTAACTTCATTTTCCTTTAACTTTTTTATCTGTTATATTTAGTTTTATTTTTTTAATAAATATTTTAAAAAATATTAATAAATTAATTTTTAACTTATTTTCTATGATATAATTAAAACTAGAAAATGTTTTCAAACTTATTTTTTAAAATACTTTTAAATATCAAAAAATAATTTATTTTTCCTTTCAAAAAAAAATTCAGCAAACAAATTGTTAATTTCATAACCTTGCATGTGTACGAGTTTTTTTATTTTATTAATTTTTTGATAAATCAAGTAATAGAAATGTTATAAAAATGTTTTTTCAAAGCAAAGAATGAAATGCTCATATGAGGATTTACTGCCCGCATGACTAGCAAGAAAATTGTATATATATATATATAATCGCCACGGCGGCTCGTATAAACGTGCGGCAATGAATTGGACACTTGTCATCTAAGGGAATTTGCATGATAACCACATATGATATTCAAAAACATCAGGAAAACTTCCACCTCTTATTTTCAATCAACGTGTCAAAGATTGTTTTATTTGATTGGTAATTAATGGGTTTCAATTATTTTTTTATGGGTATTAATTGAAAGGTGGGAATCAGAAGCAGTTGTTTGGATGGTCAATAAAGTATGCTTTCTCCTTTAATTTTTTATTTTAAATTTCGCTCCTTAAATCAGTTGTGACAAATGAGTTTTTAAAATTATACGGAAAAAAGCTAGATATTAAAAAAAAATGGTTTTGAATTAATTTCGCATACTTCTAAAACATGCATGTCCTAGATAATTTAATTTGTCGCTGTTCAACTTTTGTTTTTCTTCTTCAAAACCCCCGGCCCCTTGTTTTTTTTTTTAAAAAAAAGCAACCTATCAATTTATAAGAGTTAAGAAATTCATAAACCATTTTGTAGTTTGTTTGAGAGTGTGTTTTTCACTCGAAAATATATTAAAATAATATTTTTTATTTTTTAAAAGTTATTTTTAATATCAGCACATTAAAATGATCTGAAAACATCAAAAAAATATTAATTTGAAGTAAGAAAAAAATAAATTTAATTTTTTTCAAAAACGCTTTCGAAACACAAAAACAAACAGGGCAACCCCTTATTTTTTTTTTTATAAAAAAAAACCTATCAATTTATGAGAGTTAAGAAATTCATAAACCATCAAGTAAGACTCGAGTCGAAACCAATTCTAAATTCTAGATCTTAATTATCTCAGCTGCTTATGGAGTTATGGTTCCAATTAATTCTATGACAGTCATGAACGATTAATTACTGATGCCAGAAACTAGAGTGTTAAAAAAGGGATTAATTAAATGATATCATCCATGGACGAGATCCCAATAAATAGTTTTAAAACTAGAAGTTCATAAATATACAGAATCAAAGTTGAATCGAAGAGCTAGTGATATGGGGAAAAAATCAAGAAATTCTTAAATACACCCTTGAATCAAGGCTAGCCTGTTTCATAGAAAAAGAAACACATTTTGTCCTCCTGAAAGTTATTTTTTATTTTATAGAAATATATTATTTATTCATTAATTTTATAGCCTCAGTCTAGATCCTTTAATATATGAATTAATTATGAACGTCGAAAGAGATTGCTAAGATAGCATTTTAAAACGAAAAGAAATGAAAACAATCCTTTATATTCTTCTTGTTTTAAAATGAAAAGATTTAATATAAAAATAAATTTATTTTTATATTATTTCTAAGTATAAACATATTTTTATCAACCGGGCAATTAGCCGAGAAAAGACACTATGCAATGCTTGCATAACCTTGTAAAGAACGAAAGAAACAACAACAATGTCAGTTTCCACAATGTTTTTTTATTTTTCTAAACACTTTTCCGAAACTAATTAAACGCCCCTTCAGACACCGTGACCGCTGTCCGTCCAATATTAACACTGTTTTAAAGACCACTTGATGACTCCCTTAATAATGTTTAATCGTGCTCGAGCATATAATGCCCTCTGCCAAAGTATCTCTAGCGCTTAATCTTAAGAGGCAAAAGACAAAGATGAAAGCTCTAGTTTTCTCGAACTCCTTCAAAAATCTTATGTGGCATTGATTCCCTCTAATCATGCTCTTCTTTTTTATTTTTTTTCTTCTGGGCCTTGCGTCCCTGTCAATCTAGCATTCTCCAAAGTTCGACAGGGTACAAAATTCCACTTGATAGGACATTTTCTTTATTTATTTCAATGTGTTGGACCGAGTTGGCAAGCCGTTATGGTTCGAGATCTAACTAACTCAGCTAGCAAGCTATGGTTCGAGATCTATTCAAAATCTGGGTGGGACTTTGTCTTGTTAAAGGGGCACCATCTATATGAGATGCGAGTATTTTAAGCAAAGAATGATAGGATTATACACTGGATACTTGCTTGCAATTGCAACTTGCATGCTGCTCTATGTTCATGCACAAGCATCAGCACATTCTACAACTCGTCATTTTTCCTTGATAACTTGAGAAAAAAAGAACTTGTAACATCATGGTTTGATGAGTTCTGCCTTCCACAGTGTGCAGGTCAACATGATCTTTCGTTGATGATACATCAATTATAGCCCGATTCGGAGTGAATATTATTGACCACCTTTTTTTATACATATTCAGGTAAATCGATCTCACCATATTATAATTGGTGGGCTATGTCCTAAATGTGGAATTGCATAAACTCTAAACTATTTAACTAACAAATATTTAACCATGATCAATGATTAACATATTAATTAAGAGTTTTTTTTTTACTTTCGAGTCATGACTTTAAAATTATTTTTATAAATAATTAAATTATGATAAAAATGAACTAAAATGACTTTAATTTATAACAAATTATTGAAGAATAAATGTAGCATTAGTTATAATTTATAAGTTAATAGTAAAAAATCTCAACTTTTTATTAAATCAAGATTCGACTCAATTTTATAACAGATTTTTTATTTAATTCAAAAATTGTTTCTAACTAGATTCACTCGTAACTTCTTTTCAATCAATTTTTTTAAAAAAAAAACAACTTAAATTAATTTTCAAAAATCTTATCAAACATAATCTAAATCAATGTATTGATGATAGTTTACTTCAAAACTATACCTTGTTTTCTCCCTGACTGCTTTTATTGCTTACAAGGTGCTTACTGTATTTTTTTCTGAGCTATCGAAAATAAAAATGTCCATGTACACGGTTTGGTTCTAGGCAGTTAAATCATCAGATTCAATGATGACTTGGGGTGGCCAAGATTCTAACCAAGCTTTAGTCCATAAAAAGGAAAAAAAGAAAAATAGTCCATAGCCCAGTCCTCAGTAGCTGGACTTGAACTAAAAGCCTAAAAGCCCAGCTTCTAAGCCCATGATCCTGCGTCTGGCCATAAATCCCACCACCACCTGCACTCCCTGGCCAGTGGTTCTCTGGATTTTCATTAATTTCGACTACCTTCAGCTTGTCTGTTTTTTTTTAACCAATCCGAAAATTCTATAGCTACCTCGAGCGACTTTAATTTATTACAGGAATTTAAATCATATTACGAAAAATATACTAAGAAATTACAAATTATTTAAAAGTATTGAACACTAATACAAAGTAAAATTACAAGAAGAAAAAACAAGTAAATACTGTGGTTGGATAGAAAGAATGGCTTATGGTAAAGATGGTGATGAAACTAAAAGTTCAGTGTTGCAAGTAGCTAGGTTAAGCAGTACTTCTAGACCTCGAAAATCAGTTACAATTTCCAAAAAGAAGCAATGTATCCATGAAAATAATAAATATTTAAGGACAAAATATCAATATCGAAATACTAGAATTAATTCATGACAGACTAACCAGCAGCTGCAAACAGGGAGAATTACAGTATTGTTCATCCATCCAATATTACAGCAGAAAGTAAAAGTTTATTTGGGGGGGAAAAAAAGCTTCCGAATTCCCCATCATAAGTTCGACTAAAGACATCAAAGTTTCCTCGGTGTGGACTGCTCTATGTGGCGACAGGACAACATTGTCTAATGCAATGAGCTCACTTGGAACATCAGGCTCATTCTCAAACACATCCAATCCATCACCTGCGATCTCTCCTTGCATCATTCAAGCATCTCACCATCTATAACAGCCCCTCGTCCGACATCTATAACACTTCCTTGCTAATCATGTGGCGAGTCTGATCATTTAATTCACAACAAATTATGAGGACCTCGCAATTTGCCACTAGTTCACAGACATTTGAATAGCATGGATAGGGCACAGATGACTTCTTGGTCCTTGAGTTGTTCAAGATATTGCAGCCAAAGTGCTCTAGCCCTTTTGCAGCTTCTTGGCCAATGCTTCCAAGTCCAACAATCCCAACTTTCTTGCCTCCTAACTGAAACAACCTTGAACATCTTTACGAAAAACAAATTACAACCATCAATCATACATAGAAACAGGATATCAATAATCCAGTTGATATATGGATTAATACATAGAAACAGGATATCAATAATCCAGTTGATATATAGATTAATACATAGAAACAGGATATTAATACATAGTTCAATCCTTCCCTTAGAGCATAGAGGAAAATATCCTTTGTTATCCCACAACCCTTGTGTCACATACCGATTACCAGTCGATATCTTTCTCGGCACATCAATCAACAGCCCTACTGCTATATCAGCATCATCTTCAGAAAACAGGCTTCCACCATAAGCTACAGATATCCCTCTCCTACGACACTCTTGCAAGTCGATTTGGTTGAGTCCAGCACTTGTGGTGACAATAAGGCTCAGTGATGGCAACAGCCTTATAATGTTGGTGTTGAGTGGACAGGTTCCATGAGAGAGAACAGCTTGGATGGGTGCTCAAGAAGTAGTCTAAAGGAAGTGGTGAGTCCCATGGTGTCAAGAAATGGAGTTTTTGGGAGAGTTTGCCTCTATAATATTTGAAGACTAGCGGTGTTTCAAGGACTAGGACTTGTGGAAGGAGGTTTGATGATTATTTTCTTGACGATGATGATTCATTCTCAATTTAGGACTGGTTTAATGATGTTACTAGAATTACAGGCCTCTTTGGACTCCTATTATATTAAGATTGTAGAAGCTAAAGCTAAGCCGATAATGTGCATTAATCATACATCAATGACGGGTGAAAGTAAGGGTGTGTTGGAAAAAAAAGCTTCCAGATTGCCTACCACAAGTTCACACAGGGCCATGAAAGATTCTGAGGTAAAGACAGCTCTATGAGGGGATAGAACAACATTATCCAATTCAAAGAGCTCTTTTGGAACATCAGGCTCGTTCTCGAACACATCTAGCCCAGCACCTGCAATCTCTCCATGCACCAAACACCGCACCATTTCCTTCTCGTCAACAATAGCCCCACGTCCAATGTTAACGATGACACCTTCCTTCCCCAATGCTGAAAAGACATCCTTATCGATCATGTGGCGGGTTTGGTTCGTCAATGCGCAACAAATGATGAGGGCATCACTATTAGCTGCGAGCTGGCGGACATCGGAATAGAATGGATACGAAAGATGTGCCTTTTTCTTTCTTGAATTATACAAAACATTGCAGCCAAAAGCCTCTAGCCTTTTAGCAATTTCCAAGCCAATGCCTCCCAATCCGACAATACCGACTCGCTTGCCTCTCAACTGAAATTATCAATAACCAATACCACAAAGAATCAGAAAACAGAATGGTGGTGGTCACCAAAAAATTCTTAAACCAAATAACATGATTGATAATTAAGGGATGATCGTGATTCATGACCTTAGAACCAAGAGGGTAGTCTCCTTTATTGACCCAAAGCCCCTGCCTCACATACCGATCAGAAGCTGTAATCTTTCTCAGCACATCAATCAACAACCCCACTGCCGCATCCGCGCCATCGTCAGAAAACACATTGCCCGCGTTGGTTACAGAGATTCCACGACGGTGGCATGCCTCCAAATCAATGTGATTAGTACCAGCGCTGGCAGTGACGACAAGACGCACGGAGGGAAGCAGCTGGAGTAAATCATCTGTGACTGGAGCGGCACCCGAGCAGAGAATGGCTTGGATAGAGTCAGCATGTGCGGTAAGAAACTGGAGTAAAGGGAGAGGGGATTCCCATGCTTTCAAGAATTGATATTTTTTTGATAAAAAAGGTTGTTCTCCAATAACGGACAGGACTGGTGGTGGTTTTAGGAGTAGGACTTGCGGTAGGTCTTGGGGTTTGTGGTTTTGATCACTCGTGTTATCTTGCTGTTCTTCTTGATTCTCCATCAACGGAAATGGAAAATTCTTGATTTTTTTTTATGAATTAAATAGAGGGTACCCTATAAAGTATTTCAAGCTAAAAAATAATTGGCAAAACAAACAGAGCAGATAGCTTGCAAATGAGAAGAAAGGTATCTTCTGGAATCATGGTGCTGAACGAAGTGATGGTCACTGTCAATCGTGATGCCACGCTATGCTATGACTTTTCCTTTTGCTTTGGAATCTACAATCTAGTTTGTTTGGATGAGATCTGTTATTTTAAGAATTTTATATATATATATAAAAAAACAAAACATAGATTAACCTATCAACCCAGTTAACCTTATTTTTATTAACGATTACATAAATGTTTTGAATGACTAATATTCATATATACGAATTTAATAGAATATAAATTTAAACAATTAATATGTGTTTAGGGACTTTAATTTAGTATCAAATAATTAATATCTACGCTATGAGATTTGTTGGTAAATATATTATTTTACTCAATAATTGTAATTTTACAAAATTAAATTTATTGTTAGATTTATTTTAATTAAATACAAATTAATACAAGTGTTTATATTAAAAGAGATAAATATCTTGTTGTCAAATTATATACTTTAAATCTTAAGGATAAAAGAATAAACTTTTTTCATGAACTCTTAAAGATGAACTAAACACAAAAACACTTCATTAGATTTTTTTCATTTTAAAGTAAACATGAGTATTACATTCCCATCAATTATGTTCTCGACAATCACTTCTCTAGCAATAATAATTAAAGAAGAAATCTAATTTTACTGGTATAACATAGCATTTCAACGATGCCAGCAATTTAATGGAATGGTTTCTGAAGTGCAGAAGAGCTAGAAGGAATTCATTGCTGAGGAGAAAAAACAAAAGAGCACGAGGCTCTGATACCATGTAGGTTTTTGGAAGAAGAAGAATTTTCTTTCTATAGTTCTGGTTACGAGATATATAGTAAAGGAGGCCACCAAATCAGGAGTGCCACAAAATCAAGAAATCAAAAAAATAAAAAACGAAAACAGGAAACAAAAACTCCTAAAAATCTGAGACAATAATTCCATGTTTTATTTGCAAAATCAATTCCTTTTTTATTTCCTACAAATCCGACATAACTTATTTGCTATTTGGACTCATGGTATTTGAAGAACGGCAGTGGTTGAAGTGCTAGCATTTGCAGAATGTCTTGGGATTGATGCTGATGGTATTGTTCGTGTTCCATTGAGGGTTTTGGGATCCTGAGACGGGAGGCTTTTGTTTGTACAAATTCTGAGTTAGGAGATAGAGATTTAAGGAAAATTCTATGGAGACATGATTCACACAATGACACAAACCAATGTGCAGACTAATTTTTCCAAAATACAAGGCAATATTCTCATGGAGAAGGTGAAATGGATCCATCATGTGAAACTATGCTAACGAGTATTCAAAACAGAACATGATGGAAAATTTGTTGTCCAAGTCCTGATGTAGTGTTGTGATTGACAGAGCAAGGCAAAACTATGCATTAATTTGTGGACAGGATGTGTGCAGAATACAAAAGCCCCGTGCCATATTATCTGTTAGTCAATGGGGAAAATAAGAAGAAATAAAGCTGGTTTACTATACATCCTCTCCTTGTTGTATTCAAGGTCACGACAGGCATGATGGGTAATTTTGATTAGGAACGAATGAGGAAAGGAGTTCTACTTCAAACTTTGTCTGGTTTAGAAATGATTAGGAATTGTCCTTCTCCACTTTGAATAAACACAGAATTAAACAACAATCCTGCTCTGGCGTGTCAAGTTTTCGGAGAACAATCCTACTATCAATGTGGAACCAATAATCTACATACTGAAAGGTATACACGGAAATACTTCATCCATCTAAGGCTATCAATATGCAAAGCTGTGTAATCTAATCCTGCAATGATCATAAATAGAGTGCAAATACTTAGGCAATCAATGTGACCAGCATCCTCGTGGAGTTTAACACGTATGAAGTATAAGAAATTGACTATGTATCGATCTTCAATGTCTTGCTTAAAGCGTCATTGATAAACAACGGCAGGGATTAGAGGTTTAAAAAACTAATATACTCGACACTGATGGCCATAAAAAGGTTCTTGTGCAGAACTTTCCCCTCCAATACAGGCTATGCACAACTATCAAGTACTGATAGCACAGCATCATCTTTGACATCTCATTAACTTTCTCGTTCATTACTCAGTTATTTCCTGCACGCATGCAGATTGTAGGACAATTACTAGAAGGAAACAAACAAATTTTGCTCGAGAGTCACAGAAAGAGGAAGAGATTGTTATGCTTGTAGTTGACACCAAATAACCACACAATGAAACAAACATTCGTCAATCTTCTTCTGATGGAAAAGTGATTCCGTTTGCAAGAAAGAATACCACCTAAATACTTCAGTGTTGGTATGCCCATCACTGAATCTTTTCTCACTGGCACTTGTAAATTAAAATTATTTCTTACTTTATTTTTATTTGATTGGTCCACGTGTACAAGAAGGCATAGTGTAGAGGAAAAGTTGGATTTTTGGAAAAACAAAAGGAAAAGTGGGTAGAATTTTCAGTAATCCTTTTAATCAGGGGAAGGTGCCCGGGATAATCTGGCTTTCTCTTTTATTCCAAATTGATATGTTTCCTTTTTCAGTTTGTGATCGGAATCTTTTTCCTTAACAAAACTAATTTCCTAATTTAGCATACATTGACTACTAACATTAAACCTTAAAAACATATGCTAATAACTCAAACTGACCCTAACTAAGTCTCTTTCTATTTTATGATTTTAGCATTAAGGGCGTGACCAGCCAGCTCTTGGGCACATGACTAAGCCCCTCTCAAGACCTGTCTTAAGCAGGTCAGCCACATTCAGAGACTAGTGTGTTCACAAGAAATTAATTGTGTTACATCTTCTCAAAATAAAAATGTATTACTTCTTATTAGTGTCTTAAGCAGGCCATCCATTGAATTTTTCCTTCTCTTTTCTGGTAAAGATTATTATTCCTTAGTAGTGTATGAACAAATGCCGCAAGAATAAAGCATGACTCGTTGCAGATAGCATGGCCAGTGATATAGTACCAATCAATATAATGATCAAAATACATACCTAGTTGAAATGTGTTCACTAACAGGGATCTATTAGAAGAAAGTTAAAAAACTAACCTGCAAATAGAAGAGTTAATTAAAACATCCATCAATCCCCATATTCAGAAAGTAGTGGTTTATTTGAGAAGAAAGCTTCCAGATTCCCCATCACGAGGTCCATTAAATCCAAAAATGATTCTGGAGTAAAGACGGCAATATGTGGTGACAGAACAACATTGTCCATTGCAAAGAGCTCCACAGGAACATCTGGCTCATTTTCAAACACATCTAAACCAGCGCCAGCAATCTCTCCTTGCACCAAACACTGCACCATTTCCTTCTCATTGATGATAGCCCCGCGTCCGATATTTACAATGACACCTTCCTTCCCCAATGCTGACAGTACTTCCTTGTTGATCATGTGGCGGGTTTGGTCAGTTAATTCACAACATATCACAAGAACATCGCAATTAGCTGCAAGTTCACAGACACTTTCGTAGAAAGGGTATGAAACATGCGGTTTTCTCTTCCTGGAATTATATGAGATACTGCACCCAAAAGCCTCTAACCTTTTAGCAACTGCAAATCCAATATTTCCCAATCCAACAATCCCAATTCGCTTGCCTCCCAACTGAAATCACCACTCACAAAAGGGGGGAAATAACTTAAATAATCAGTTGACTAGAGGGTGCAATTCAATCGCGTTTTTTGCCAAGATAGAAATTTTCATCTCCATTTGTCTCATTGTCAAGAAATGGAATGGTTTTAGTCATCAAATTATGATTCTTAATATTCAGCAACAAAATTAAAATGACAAACTATTTAAATGCATAGGTGTTCTTTGCTCAAAGCTCCTCAACCCTCAACAATTATCAGTTCCTTTATCATGAGGCAACATTTTCTTTCTGATAAACAAAATTAAGAATCCACAGGCAATCAAGAATTAGCATTAAGAACCAAGAAGACAAAATGGATATAAAATAGAGAGGAATTTAATCTAAACCTTAGAACCAAGAGGGTAGTCCCCTTTAGTAGCCCAAAGCCCTTTCCTCACATATCCATCACTCGCCGAGACCTTCCTCAAAACATCAATTAACAACCCAACAGCAAAATCAGCCACGTCATCTGAAAAAACACTGCCTGCATTGGCAACCTTAATACCACGCCGGCGGCACTCAGGGAGGTCAACCTGGTTAAGTCCGACACTAGTAGTGACAACCACACCGACCTCTGGCAACAGCTGCAGGATGTCAGCGGTTATGGGTGTGCCAACAGAGGAAAGGATGGCTTTTATAGAGGGAGAGTGAGTGGACAAGAATTGGTGTAGAGGGAGTGAGGACTCATAGGCTTTCAAGAAAGTGAATTTGTTAGATGCAACGTGTCGTTCACCAACGTGAGCGAGGAATGAAATTGGTTTTAGAATCAGGACTTTGGGGAAATCTTGCTGGGCTTTGTGACAATCAGTTGAGACTGCCATCTTGAGAACAGAAGCTCGGGAGAGAAGGGGGTTTTTCTTTCCTTCTCTTTTGATAGAGACGAGGCACTCCTCGACAAAACCATGGCGATTCTGCCAAGTTATATATTTTAACAAGACACACATAGTGTCCGTTTGCATCGTTGTAATTTCTATTTTTAAAGTTTTTTTAAAATTCATATTTTTTTTTTATATAGTTTAGATAGGTTGAAGTTAAGAACATAAAAAAAAAAAATTAAAAAAAATTAAAAAAAAAACCTATTAAATTACAGTACCAAACACGCATTAATTCAGTATGTCACATAAGGCTTCTATAATAAAAGAAATTATTAGAACAATCCTTTTACTTCTTTCTATGCTCAGCTTCAAGCTCTACGAGTGGGAAGAAATTATCAGAATCCATCTCCAGAATCAATCTGCGAAGAACCACTGGCCATGCCAGCTCTAGACCAGTAACGACTGCCCATAGTTCTGCCTTGACAGAAGTGCACAAGCCAGTACTGCTAACCGCAAAACCCTTAATCCAAGACCCAAGGCTATCTCTAATTAATCGGACCTCCTGCTCCTGCCACACCTGGATTACCTTTACTACACCCGTCCAAGCTTAACTTCATCCTCTCCATGGGAGGATACGCCCATCCCACCAGTTTAATTCCTTAAGCTTATGTGAACTGCAATCAGCGAAGTCAATTGCCCTCTGTGAGTCACCTGTCAAGCTGTGGATTGCCTTTACAGTGCTTGCGGCTGCTGTGCTTCCTCCCCCCCAAAATCCCCTGATTACGCCGTTTCCAGATGTTCCATAATGCACACCCAAATAACAACGTCCATGCATATCCATTCCTATCACACTCACCTCAGCCAGGTTATTAATCAACCATGGTATCAGACCTGAGTCAAAGAAACTCCTTCTATTCACGTTCCTTAGCTAGGGGACAGTCACGCAACACATGGAGAATAAACAGCCTGTTTTTGTCTTTTGGTTTCGTACCTTCCATGAAATGTGTAGTTGGTTCAGAAGAAGATAATTTGGAGAGAAAAAATGTTTAGTTCACACAGTAAGGGAGGATGACAAAATCAAAGATGCTTTCTTCCTCGTTTACACTTTCATGGCACAAATAATTTAACAAATACTTGCAAGACCTGTAAAAGTCTCCATTCTTATCAAGGTCCATCAACAAAACCAGCAAGGCATTTCAATCGATCAGTCCAAAGAGATGCTACTTGGGTCGTACGTTGCATTAATTACAAACTCTTAGTTGTCGATTGTTATAAAGAAAAATTTTCATGGCGAGGATCATCCGCTACTGTTATCATATCTCTGAAGTTAATATAGTGTGTGCATATCTCTAGCATTGAATTTTTTGTTTTTCCTTTTCTTTTGTGGAGCTGCTCACGTAGATAACTAAACGAGGATTATGATGATTAAATAAATATATTAAATTAATTCATTGACTGACATAAACATCTTCAATAAAAGTGTTTTATCACATATTATTGAGAAATAGTAATGAAAATTACAGCTATTGTAGTAATATATATATATATATATATATATAAAAGATGATGATGATGATGATAGAATATTCATATCAGAGAATACCTTATATTAACGTTTAAATATTTTAATAAGGGAGGTAGAATGCAATTATCATATATATTTTTAAAAATAATTAATAGCTGTTTCGTGATGGCGAAGAAGGTCGAAAAAGCAAAACTCCCAACACCCATTTTTATAGCTATGTTTCAATAAATCAGAATAAGGTTTTTTTCTTTCAAAATAATGGTTTGAATTTTTTTTAACAAGAAATTAAGACAATGCCTTTGACTCCTTACATGCACAAAAGTTAAATGAGGTAGGGAAATTATTATAGATCAATAAACATTTTATTACATATTGTAATAATAGCTTTATTTTTAATTTTTTTTCTCTTTTTACTAGATATTTTTTTAACTTTTTTTTTCTTTTTCTTCATTGTTTTTTCTCTGCTATTTTAATGTTTTGGGTCTAATGTAGTTGCGCAAGCACCATAGATATAATATTGACAATTGAAAACTTCTTTTTTATAGTTAATTATTGTTATTTTTTTATCATTTTATTTATTATCGATTTTTGTAATTATATTATTAAATTAAATAAATTTATTAAAAACATAACATAATCAGGTTATTAATACGAAGTCTTAAATTTTTATTATTTCTTTAAAAATATTATATCACCTTAACATCTTTTTTTACTTTTAAAATAATTAACTCCTGCAACATGGCAAAAGACACCTATCCAGTAACTAACCATATTCTATCGTCACTCTGGCTCACTGGTGATGGCTCTCGCAGGTAATTCCAGGAATTGAAATTCTTGACACTTCATGCAAGAGATCATTGAAGTTAGTCCCTCAACGTTGCTACCATGCGTGACAGATACTAAAAACCCAACTCCCCTCCCTTCTACCACATCTAACTAATCACTAATGTATATCAGCTTGTAAAAAAGAAGGAAAATCTTGCATGTATAGTTGTCTGCCATTTCCAATTTTGACCATGCAAGATAATTCACTTCCCTCTCTGTTAAACATCACACAAACCAACCTCGGAGTAAAGAGCCAGCGAAATAACTAGGACAAGAAGCTCTACTATAATTCTGTTACTTCCCCCAGTTCCAACCTTCCGAGATGGTTGGAAGTTGGAACATCTTGGAGTCCATTACAGAGAGTAATAATAGGTGACTTTCAGTCGGCCGGAAAAACCTAAAGTAAGAATTTGAAGAATTTACTGGGGACAAGAATAGGAGAAAAGACAAAACATAAGACGTGCAGAAGGCATATATAGAAATGAGGATAAGATGGCAAAAGTGACTTTACACGCAGGGTATAACTTGGACATAAATACATCTATTATGGTTCTCCAAGTAGAGGCTAGTCAACTAGGAGTATTATAGGGTTCAAAAAGCGTTACACAGGGATTCGGGTCATACTGCATGATATCTGCTGCGCGCTCAAACTCCTCTCTCAGAACTTTTATGCTGAATTTATCCACAACTCTACCAAGGTCATGCGATATCTCAAAGGGGTCCTCTATGCATATCAAATGTCGATCATTCCCAATCCTCCTTGTCCAGTCCTTTTCCCGTTTGCTGTAAGAAAACAAACACAGAATACAGTTAGTCAAGTGTACGAAACATCTCAGCTGACAATAAGCAGAACGAAAATCATTTGACTCTCAGTTTCACCTACATTATGAGGGAAAAAAAAAGAGCTTTCTATCCTTTGCGATGATATGAAATAATTACAATGCATGTATATGTTATCACATAGCTGGCTTAATAAAAATCCTACAAAAGGATGCTGGACTGTACATATCACCTGATTATGCTTCCTGTTCGAACAGATATAACACCATTTGCATAATCATGACGATATGCCCAATAATTGAAAAATGCCCATACTAATTGAGCAATTGTTTCCTTGTTACGAGATCCAAAACCACGGAGTTTCTCAACTTGATCAAAGTAGGCACACCGAATATCATCTACAATAGCAGAGTATGTTGTTCCCATTTCCTGAAAGAGAGCAGCTCACAAAATTAAGGAACAAGCCAAGTTTACAGCAAAAGACAAAAGTAAGAAAACAAGCAGCAAATTTCACTTTGAAATGCTTTATTCAGGTAGAAGATTTTGAAGCTGGATAATGCTATTGTCCAAATATGTCCTAAATGAGTTTCCCGGAAATCATAACCATTTCATGATGGGTTCTTTGTGGGACCCATCACTGAGGTCACTCCAATGGTTGATGTAATCAACAAACTGATTCAGTGAACTTATTTCAGTAAGCATACATTACCCTATGAAGTGTGATCAGATGCAACAACATGGCAGGAATTACTTGATAAAATAAAGCAGAGAATGATATTAGATATCCTCTTGGCCTCGCTACTCAATCGAGAACAAATGTCCAGTACCATATAAGACTGAAAAGTAAATATTTTGGCAACACG
>Ga0307509_10007020_pt1 | contig 14904 bp, 12 predicted proteins | sample 10_EM_MG_FD_202245 | JGI IMG/M metagenome (GOLD analysis project Ga0307509, IMG submission 202245) | Populus trichocarpa ectomycorrhiza microbial communities from riparian zone in the Pacific Northwest, United States - 10_EM | ecosystem: Host-associated > Plants > Roots > Unclassified | place... | reverse complement strand
GTCTGATTGAGACCAACCTGGTATTCACCGCCATCTCGAAGGGGAACATCGTCGTTCGAGAACAAGGAAGGATGCCACCAAAGACTCTCCCACCGCTCCCATCAGCCCCGACCCACAGCCCCAGTTCTTTCCTCCCCATCGACATTCACAGCCGACAGGGCGGGTCCGACCCAGATCTTGCTCGCGGCGCGGGAGACCGTCGCCCTAGGGGGTTGGCCAAAGATGACCAGAAACGACCTCGAAGCAATTCCACTCCGCCTGATAGTAGAATCATCCACGACCGCAGTTTGCAACCGCGAACGGGCTTCCCACCCGTTAGCGCAAACAATTCTCGTGCATGGGGTATGACGCGCGGGTACTCCACTGGAAACGTTTCAGTCGACGTCACTGTTCAGGCCCAAGGCCTGATTCAGACGGGCGGGAGGTCCGCCACTCATTTCCTGGCCAATTTCAACCCACTTCGCCGACGCAATAGCGACATTCATTCCGAGGGATTTGCGCCTGGACGCTCCTCTGCCTCCACCCCGGTAGACTCACCCGTTATTCCAAGAGGATCCATAACCGACGGGCGTCCCCCGACCCGGCCCCGCAAGAACTCGCACCCACGTCCTAGGATCTTGTTCTACCACAAACACGAGCCTCATTACGGATTCACGAACTTTTCAACCCACCCTGTGATTTACCAAGGCAGGACGTACCCAACGAGCGAACACCTCTTCCAAGCATTCAAGGTACGGGAGGTCCATTGCCGAAGACTTTCCGGTGATGATCTGACAGAAACCTATCATTCTAGTTCACTCATCGACCTGGGCTGGCCGAACACATAAGAACGTGCTCTTCCAGGCCAAGCGTCGCATTTTCCGAAGCTCGGAGGTTCGCTCAGGAAGTCCGGTCAGACTGGGGTCGTGATAATATCAATGTGGTATGCTTCCCTCCTCGTTTCACCAACAGATATAAATCCTTACCCGTCTCGTGCAACAGATGAACCTTGTGATATACCACAAGTTCACGCAACACAAGGACCTCAGGCGTGAATTGCTGGCCACGGGAGACGCGGAATTGATCGAGGTTAGTGCGCCCTAATAAATCGACGTTTTCCCCAACAGACCTGACGACTTTCTCCACAGAACTCGGACAAAGACGCGTTCTGGGGCTGTGGGGCGGATGGAAAGGGGAAGAATGAGCTTGGGAAAGCTCTCGAACGTCTCCGCACCCGACTACGTGAGGAAGAGCGGCGATAATTGGAACCCGCAAAACTCCCAGACCCCTCGAGACTGACGCCGTGTGCTGTACTACGTATCGTTTCCGACACAAATGAGGTCAAGGATTACCCCAGGATTGCCTGCACACGTCACCGAGTCAAACGCGTGAGCGCTGGGTCATCCGCATGTACCTGATCGTGGCTGAATGTTCCCGTTTGAGTTGGCACAGCCGGTCGGCCAAAGTGCGCGCTTGGGGTCTTTCCTTCGGTTCGTGCGGTTCGGTTCGATTACCAAGGCCGCCATTCGGAAATATCCCATCCTATATATCCTCCGTTCCATCTGCGAAAGGCGAATCCCACGTGCCTTGGAGCCCCTCCCTAGATCTTTCATCGTCATCCTTCCCTCCCCTTCGCCAATCTTCCGCGTTCGACATGGCACAATTTGGTGGTGGTCAGGTCCAGTTATGCGATTACTGTCACCAGAAACCGAAATTCGCGTGAGTTCCGTCCGTTCTTTGATCGCCGAGCGTGGCTGACCAACATACGTACGAGCTTTTAGACCCCACAATTATTGCGGCAAGGTATGCGGTTCCAGAGCTAAGGCCACTGGGAGTATACCTTCAAATACCACTCCTATGTGCAAGGTAAGATCGATTCTGAGATCCTGATGAGATCTCGGTTGTTCATCTACCTTTAGCAATGTGGTCAAAGACCAGTCCACCGGGGCCACCAATTCTGTGGAAGGAATTGTGCCAATAACTGGCAGGCGATCAACGGACAGATCAATACCGGCGGGAACGTTCAACCTCAGCAACAAGTACAACAGTCGTGGAGTACGACGCAGCAACCCCCTCAGATACAGAACCCCCCAACCCAGAGTTCAAATCAGGGCGGCGGCGGCGACGGCGGTGGCCGTGAGTCCTACTATCGTTCCTCAGTGGCTCGGAAACCCAGCTTAGCGCGTATGGCAGTCAAAGGCTTCGTCAAAGGCCTCAAAGGTCTCGTCTTACAGAATTCACAGTCTCAGCAATCTCAGCCACAACAACAGAAATCCACCACGCCAGATCCCACGTTGATCTCCCCTCCGATCACCCCAATGTCCTCCGGGATGAGCGGGATGAGCGGTTCAACCGGAACGCCCACAACTCCAGGGTTGAACCAACCCTACTACACTCCCCCATCTCCTACGAGTCCTGGGCTTCCGGATCCCAACGCGAACGGTCAGACCAACGGATCGAAATCGAGAACGATGACCATCGCCACGAGCCAAACGAACTCTGGCGGGGGTGACAACAATGACACCGATTTCGACCCTTACGCAGACCCAAACCACGGTCAAGTCACCACTGGTGCCGTTCCCATCCAGGCTCAAGCACAGGTATCGATCCAGGTGAACTCCCCCGTTATGGGTGCTGGAGGACACGGGAATGGGAATTGGGACCCAAGTGACCCTAACAATTTCCCTTCGCAGCAATCGACTTGGCCAAAGTCGTCCTCGACGTGTCGGTTGAACGGATGTGAGAATCCTGTGTTTGTGGACCCAGTAACTCGTCGCGCGGGCGAGTATTGCTCAAAGAGACATCGAGAGTCAGTGTTTTTGTCTTGCTTTTGTTACGGTCCGAGTTCGCTGACACTTTGACAGGGACGCGACAGCCTTCGGGCAGGCCAGTCCGTGTATCATGTGTCTCAAGTTGCCCAGAGGCCAGAAGGACCACTTCTGTTCAAGGGCGTGTCGGGAGAAAGCTTTGCGCCCGTAGCCCCTTCGTGCTTGCCTCCGTTTGCCGCTCGATTTTGTTTTGTGTACGCTAGGATCGCAACCTGTTTTGTGGACATTACAGAGTGAGATGAGCACAAAGTGTCCGATACGACCTAACGATTCGGAAACGATCTATAATATGGAAGGGGGAGTTTATACAAGCGAGTCGACGGGTAGTAAGTAGCTGAATACGCAGGGAGTGGTGGGTTTTAGTCGAGTAGAGATACGCCACCCTGAGATCCCGTGGGTGAAGTAGTTGGGAGCTTGGAGTAGAGGATGAGGTACTTGGGAACGATTGCCTCAGCTCCTGACACGAAGACCGACGGTCCATCCTCGTGCTGCAGATTGAAAGCGTTAGTGTAAGACCGGGCAAAGGGAGCGCGAGTGACAACTTACCGACTGAACGATCCCGGAGAATCTGGGGGGTTGTACTCGAGGAGGTGGGAGGTTGACTTCACACGAGAGCATTACCCTATAGGGCGAGCTCGTGGTAGACACCGCGTGTTTATCAGCCAGCGATGGTTCCACGTAGGAATAAACGCCGGCTCCGCATCTAGTGGAGGCTCAGAGCGGCTCACGCGTGTATTAGAGTCCACTGACCGTCCTGAATTAGATTTGACTCCAAACTCGAAGAGCGTGAACGCGCTTTTGATGACCGCGCAAATCCCACATGACTGATAGTTGCAGAACCTCGCGCTGTTCGTGCCTAGGTCACAGATACATTGGGTGCTGTGGAAGGTTTGGATTTGACGAGGCACGCCGAGTGAGGTCAACGTGGAACTAGGGTTTCGAGGAGTCAGCTGGATATGATCCTCGAGTCGGATGGAACCAAACCGCACTTGTAAGTTTCACGGGCTTTGACGATGTTGCGCGGGGGACGAATCTCGAAGACTTTTCCGATTTTGACTGGTTCAGAACCTTTCCACTGACGGTAGAAGTGGGTGATAACTGAAGTACAGTCAGTGGCAATGGCTGGGTGGCAGGCGTTGGGTACATACGTGAATCTGCCTTGGGGTCTCGCAAATCCAGTTCCCTCAATCGTGTTTCATTCGACCTTGCGACGGAGCTATCGCACCCCAAGCACAAGTCTCCCACAGCTTGGGGTTGTTTCCTGCATTGGACACATGGATGCGCATGACCACGTTGAACGGCGTCTCTGGGTGGCCGGTGGAATGTGGGTGTGGGAATATGGTGGAGAAAAAAAGAGAGGTTACCTGGCGTGTACAGGCCCACAGTACCCGCTGAACGCGGACTTGCCGGCGACTTTGCAAGCAGGGTGCTTGCACTTCGGTTGTTGGACTCGTGCACAAGTTCTTCCGCAGTACGGATGAACGAAGCCGTTGTTCTCGACGTGCTTCGGTCGTTTTCCGCAGACCTAATTTTGCGAGGTAGGAACCGCCGACGGGGAGCGTGAGGAGATGGATGATGAGGGATGGGAGGGAGAAGGACGGAAGAAATGATCGTGACCGCTGACCTCGCATAAATCCCGTTGACCAGAGCTCATACCTCCACCGTTGTCCTGTCGATCTCCAGGGCTGGGTTGCACGTCTTTGCTGTTCTGTCGTGAGCCGGAGAGGAAGTTCAAGGTGAAGAGCGGCGCCATGATGAGAAACGCTGCGAGGAGGTAGATGTACATCCAGGAACGCGAAAAATCATGCGCCTGTCAAGATGATGCCGTGGCGACGCCAGGTTCGGTCTGGAAGGTGCATGGTTCGTCGCGTTTTGGCTCATTTCAGCTGTTCGGTTTGTTTCCCAGGACAGCTTGCACACGGCCTTCCCCTTTGATTGACGGATGACTGAAAGCGCGGCCACCTTTCCTCCTCCCCTTCAACAGGCGGGCCCAACTGGGTGGATTTCAGGGGCCCTGTTTCCTTGTCTGCTTCCTCATCTGTGGGATCGAACATCAAGGGGACATTGGGCGGACCGCTGGACCCCCTGGCACCTAACCGCGACAGGCAGAACTGTCTTCTAGGGACATCCATTGACAACCCGTGGGTTTCCAGCGGCATCTGTGCGGGTCATGATTTCCATCGGATGGGTCCTGGGCAAGATTACGTTCCATGTTCACCGCCTTCTTGTCGGTTCGACCGCGCCACGCGCCAAAACCGCTCATGCTTTGACTTGGGGAATGGCTCGTCATGTTCAGGTCGAACAAATCCAGTGCTACTTTGGCATCTCGCCGTATCCAGATATACGTCTGATGGGCGCTCTGATCTTGGTTACTTATCATCGCTCATAAATCTCTCACCCGTGACACTTCCGCCCCCGCACGCTGACCACCACGCTTTCTACCCCACCGAAGACCAATCCCTCAATATCGTGAACCATGAAATGGAAGAGTTTGTTTGGAGATTCAAAACCAAAGTCTTCAAAATCTACCCCTGCTGGCCTCTGTCCTGTAAGTCCGCCGTGACGCCGATTTTCGGTCGCGTGGCTGACGGTATCGCGGCTCCGTAGAATTGCAAAGCCAGCCCTGTGGCACTTAACCCCGCCACGGGTCAACACTTCGACTACTGTTCGAGGACATGTGCGACCCAGGCAACTCGCTCCGCTCAAATACAGGCTAATGGGAGTTCGCAGTCTACTCTCTGCGAGGTGATTTTGGACCGGGATTACCATGCTGTCGTTATCTGATCCGATTCTCGTAGCATTGCAATAAGAAACCAAAGTTCAAAGATGGAACTAAAGTCCATCCATACTGTGGTCGGACATGCTCGAAGCTAGCGAACAGTTCCACTCCAACGAGTCCTACAACCCCTGCGACCTCTGCGAACCCTACAACCCCCGCTATCCCCGTAACCCCTTCAAATCCCATGAATCCCCCGAACCCCACCCCCTCGGCGACCCTCAGGCCCGCTGGTTCGACAATAAACCGGTCAACCTCCTCAGGTAATCGGACATTGTATTTCTATCGGGACTGAGGTTGACTGGATAATTCCGCTTTCAAGGTCCAGCTTGCCAGACTCCTGGTTGTCTGCTACCCGTATTCGTCGACGGAAGCGGCGTTGCTGGCAAACACTGTTCGAAGAGACACAGACAGCAAGTCTTTTTTATTCCTTTTTTCGGACACGAATTAACAGGTCTGCGAGTAGATGGGGAGTGCGGGGCTGCATTTCTTGCCGCGCCGCTCCAAGGAGCGGTACATTCGTCATGTGTCAACCTTGTCATGACAGGGCCCTGCGTGTGGCACCAGTCATCGTTGAAGTGCCAGAAGACCACGACAATTACAAAAGCGGTGAGCGGAGAGTGTTCCACCTTTTGACGAGGGAAACTGATCCGTTCCCGTTTACAGTCGAGAAACAATTCCAACAAACCTGGAGGCATGGCACAACATGTCCCGAAGTCCGGGCAGTTTATAAGATCATCAACACCACGACGAGCCTGAGAAAATACGAACAATACCTGTACGCCTCGCTAGCTCTTGCGTCCGGTGTCGCCCCGGTTGACTAAATCCCTTGGCTCCAGTGATAGCATCGAAACAAAGAGAGATTTCGCATCCGTGAAAAAACCACGCGGAAACGAAAACCGCCGATGGCACGGAACACGACGGAAATGCAACATCGGAGACAAAGGAATCACAAACTTCTGCATGGATACGAAGTGCTCGTTGTGTTGTATCATCAGGACTTCGTTCGATATCAAGTTTTTCAAGGGGGCGACCGGTTGGGGGAGGTTTGGGGCCGGGATCTACACTTCGTCGACTTCATCAAAGTTCGTCTCCGCTCCACCGAATGAGTCGCTATTGAACGCGTATCTTACGTTGCGATTTTTACGTTCAGGTCGAACGACTATTCATACAACGAAAGCGTTTCTAATTGGAAGGCTCTGCTGCTAAACAAGGTCGTCGTCGGGAAAGGCATGAAACTGATTCTAGATGATCCAACATTGACTCAACCACCTACGGGGTACGACTCTGTGAGTATTTTGGATTATCATTCCAGTTAAGGGACGCTGATCAGAAGTTAGGTTCTCGCAGAAGTGGTCCCTGGAGGAGCTGTGAACTACGATGAACTCGTGGTCTACGACAATGACGCAGCCCGACCATCGTATCTCGTCATGTACGAAAGCCCTTAACTCATTCACTACTACCATAATAGTTTTCTGTACATTACCGTAGACACATACTTCAATCGTTTTGGAACCCGACCCTTTCTCGCGTTAGTGGTAAAGCGGATGCGTGGGGACTCAACGAAGGTGACATTCCGTGTCAGGCGCAGGACAGTGGGAACATCTACCCACTGCGGCCTAAAATCCGAAACAGTCCATTCTCAGTAACTAATCGGGATATTCTCTTACACAGATATGCTAAAACACCACAACGGTTAGTCATCCTTCCACCCTGCGAGCCGCTCTCACACCGGTTACGCCCGCGTCACTGGGAGGGTATCCCACGTAGGCATTGCATCGCCAAACTTGTACTCGACACGGGAGACATGTTCCCTAAGTTGGGACATCTCCCTTGGCGATATAGATGCGTCGTCTAGACTGATAATCGAGATCGCCGCGAGCTTCGCGCCCTTCGACGCCCGTTCTTTCGCCATACTCACCAGTTCGTTGATGCGGAACTGACCCAACCGTTTGATGTAAAGAGTGATCTCCTCCAACTTGGGACACAGTACGGCTTTGGAGGTGTTTTTTCGGGGATTCAAGGCGAGAATGAAAGGGAGGTTGATGCACCGAGCGAGGGTGAGGGTGCGAAGGTCTTCCATGGAGTGAAGGGTTTGGTAAACGCTCCACGTCTCAATCCGGGCGGTGGCGCGGGGCCGATAATGACACAGCGTAATCGCCAGCCATTGGTTCCTCGTAACGTCAAACTGGTCGAGAAGGGACCTCAAAAATCGGGTTATTCCAACGTTGGGCTGGTCACTCCCGTGTGTCCAGTGCCCGAATACGTGGAGCTCTCCGCTTGGTCCGTTGAACCGCACGGACCTCTGCTCCGAACCGGGGTGGAGGTGTGTTGCGGTAATATGAGAGAGATTGTGGAGGTTTTCGGGAGATTTGGGGAGGTAAGATGGGATCGGGGACATTCCGCCACTGAAGGTAAACTCCAGACGCAGCGATGCCCCAATCGGGATAGAGAGATGCTTGAGAAGAATGGAATGCGCTGGTTGTGCAATAATACTGAGCTTCTTGAGATGGGGGAGAGGGACCACCCGTCCAGAAGGAGCATCACTGGAGGAGTTCGGGATTGAATTGTGTAGTTGGATGTGGTGGAGGTTAGGAACAGACTCGAAGAAGTCCAGGAGCTGTGTCACAAGGATCTTGTCCCCAGGAACCTGGCGAAGGCTGAACGTCGTGAGGTTCGACAGGTCCCCCCACGGTAGGGGCATGGTGACCCCGGTCAGGCTTAATTCGCGCAACGATGAAAGATCTCCGTTGAAGAGTTTGTCGGAAGGGATGGGGGCTTGGCCGCATACGAGACTGATCTGTAATTTGTTGAGAAGCGGGATTGGACAAGAGAAGTGTTTGACCAGAACTGGGAGGACTTTGGTTGGCTTTCCGGTGACTGACAGGGTTCTGAGTCGATCGATGTGCGGAATTGCCAGAGCGAACGCATCCTCTCGATAGAACGTGTAGCGAGCCTGCCTGAGGGAGATCTCCAGGGGGCAACACTTTGAACGTTCGATGTAAAGCTTGGTTCTGCTGACGCTCATGCAATCCAGGTGGCTCCACAGCAGGGGACGCGACGCAAGGATTTCCCTCCAGCCGCGACATACGTGGGTCAACCTGATCAGACAATTTTCCCTGTCACCGTCTTCCCAATAGTTTGGAATCATGGAGAGGACATCTGGGGGGATCCTGTTGACAAGGGCGAGGGCGTTCCTCGTAGATCGAATTAGGCTGAGAACTTGCAATGCATCGCGTTCGAGAGCGTTGACCTAAAAGAACACAACACCGTAAGTCCCCATGCAAGTACAGATTGTCTTTCTTTCCCCTTTGCCTCACCTCAGCCTCGTTCAGAGTCATAGCGATCCTACACGATCGCGTTTCAGTACTTCAATGATTGACCGCCTAGGATCCCCGGACGAACCGTCCACCAAAAGCGGCCACCTGTAACTTTCTTTTGGTTGCGCACAAGAGCTGAGAGATAGAGAATCCATCGCCATCGATGGCGGTGGACATTGTGGCAATTCGGAAGGTCGACGGTGACTCGGGTTGCGATCGAACTGCGCTTGGTTGATTCAAACCAATCCTCAGACTGTCCTGACTAGCGAGCGCTGGACCTTTGGCTCAACCCGCACTGCACTCTGGCAGACACCAGACGTAATGGCGAGCGGTAAATCGAGTAGACTAACACATCATGCCACCCGCCCACACTATTCCCATGGATATATCGAACGGAAAAACTTTAATTCAAGTATTCGCCCCAAAATACGAACTCCCGTCACCCCTTGTGTTGCGTAGCCTGGTTCCTCTCTTTGAAAGATTACTAGGGAATTCCCTCCCGTGGTACCGAAATTTGGAATACCCTCGTAACCTGCGGTGCGCCCGCATAGAACGGAACTTACAGTGTTGGACAATGGCCCAATTGAATGCCGTGGTACTCAGGTGACTGTAATTACAAACGTGAGATACCACGCAGAAGGACCAGTACCAACCCGCACCTCTCAAGAGTGCTATAGGCCGAAACGACGTCAACAAAGAAATCGAGAGACACCTTCGCGTGCGAACGCCCACGAACGTCTGCTCGCTTGCACTGCATCCAAACCTGCAATGGGTCGCCACGACCCTCTGAATTGTCGTTGAATCTAAGCATCTTTGGCGGATTTACTCGGACGGTCTGTCCACCCGGAGGTGTATCCTTTACCAATTCTTTTCGCCCGGGCGTGAGAGCTGGGGGATGGGGAATTCATCGCCGGTGATAGCGGTGGACACGGTATGGGTTGGTGTCCACGAGGTGGATAGAATATTAGTTGGGTGGACTGGCAGTACCGCGGACGAACCAACTGACCTAACGTCCAATCCCGATATGTCTGGGTTCTGGATAGTCGCATTCTGTCCTCGACATGGCTGCGAAAATTTTGGGGTACGACATGAGGCAAGAAGAGACTAACGAAACGGGTGACAGAAGGGTCTATCGTGACGTTCGTGTGGTCTGGTACTCCTGTGAGAAGCACCCACCCGGTGCGGGTTTGGATCCACATGTGCGCTGAGAAAGTCTAGCGGGGAGGCCCTGATCGGCGCAAAGTGGTCAGGCCCTGCGCATAATCGGAGCATGAGCTGTTGGTGCTGGCGGGATTTGAGTGACCGCAACGCCGAAGGTTAGTGTCGGATCCAGCTTGCGAGGCACCGTTTAAGACACTACAGTGAAATCAAAAACAGCCAACTGTGCGTCACGTACTTTGATTAGTACATCCCACCCTCATTGCAGGGGTCCATTCTTCACACTCAACCTTGGAGATGGCATCCACTCGCGCCTAACGCGAGGTTTTGCAGGAGGGGCGGCGCAGTAACCGTGGTGGACATGAGGAGGCGCCTGGAATCCATCCTCCGCTGGGCTGTGGTTATCTTAGGGAGCCGGTGGTGGTATGTGGGAGGTGGGCGGGGGAAAGGGGAGGGGCGCGTCGGGCTATTCCGGGTTGGCTCTAGGATTCGACAGGTGTCAAGCGCGCCCCTGATGTGCTCAAAGATCGGAAGGAAGGGGGTGGAACGGTGCTCAGTGTTCCAAACAAATAGGACGGTTCTCGGACGGTTGGTGAACACCCTCTTGCCTGCGAGGTTTTCCTGGCCACGAGCCCAACATAGTAGCGCGTGACGTCCCTCCACTTGTAGTATATCCTTCCTTGAACACGAGTTGCGGGTGCCCCTCCCAAACGGAGTGAAGAATCGACCGGCCATCCTATAGTGGCGCTTCAGTTGGTGGGCGCGGCACCTAACTGTGGCCAGATGATCCATAGGTTTTCGTGGCGAGCGAGTTCCGCTGAGGAAGGTGGAATTTCTCCGGATGGGAGCATTGTCGCGAAAAATGAAAATATCAGAAGAATCCGCCCGCCGACCTTCATGCAAACCATAATAGTTCACCCACCACATGCTTCCGGCTCCGAGGGGTGGCTTCTGTCTACCTGGACACTATGGTTCTCTCAGACCACCGCCGGGATCGACGGGTGCTGGGCGCAGCACGAGACCAGGTCACCCTCGTCTCGTGTCGGGAACGTCTGTAGTTTCAGGTCTATAAAATTCCCAAGGCTCACCCCGACAGTGGCGGACCGCTAGTGTCCCCATCTTGACTGGTTCAGGCCTCGTGGAGTGTGTTGAAGTACTCCCGAGAACGCATGGACGTGGTAGTACGTCCCCATTCCTATGTCCTGCCGTAAAAACGGTATAGGTTACATCACGCGTTACACATAACCCTCGGATCCGCGATCTCGGGGCCCAACGTATTGGAGAGGTTGGAGTTGAGTGCGTACTAGATCCATCCGTCTCGTCTCATTCCATCAAGGAGTCCTTCCTCACCCCGAGATTCCGAAGGGAGCACCCCCAGAAAACTGAGTCACAAACCGGTGGTGAGGCGAAAGATCGTGGTAGAGTTTGTTTCAGCACCCCCATCACGTCGGGCCGTGGTCGCTATCTGTTTATGAAACACGCTGTACATAACGATTGCCGCCCATCGTTATCTGGGTTCGGATGGCCCTCGCAGCTTGTTGGTTCCGACGTTTTCTCGCGCTGCGTTGATTTCGAACCCATGGAATCCAGCTCCTCACAACCGAGACACCAAAACAACGCCCTCTCCTCGCTAAATGTGGCTATCGAGACCTTGAACCTCGCAAAGGAAGTATCTGGCGTTACCCCAGCCAAGGCCGTATTTGGTTCCGTCAGCATTATCCTCACAATGATAAGAGCAGGTTTTTTCTATGTTGTCCAGCGTGTTGGTCAATTGTAGGCTAATAGAAAGTATACAGGACTCGATGGTCAACCAGATTGATTACATCGAACTCGGGCTAGCGTGCGCTGACGTCTGCATCGTCCTCGACCGAGGGTTGGGTGGGAAGCGGTTGGAGGACCTGAATGACTCGGTGTGCGATGCGATTAACCAATTGAAGGAGTGAGTGACACCGCCCATGAATAGCAGTTTTGGTAGTCCACTGACGGCGCTCTGTGTGCAATCACAGGGCAGTCGTGGAGATCCAAAGGAAGATCATCAAGTGGGGTAAACGGAATGCGGCCTCTCGTCTGATCCGCGCAAAGCATGACAAGGAGACGATCGTTACCTGGAGGGCGGAACTCGATAGGATCCTTCTTGTCTTCAACGTGCGTCCCGTTGTTTTTGTGTTGCCATTATTAACGGTTTGCTCCAGACCGAACTTGTGATAAATACACACATAGCTGTTTCTGACGTTCGCCACAACGTTGTGAACACCCACACCGTCGTCTCTGATGTCCACCGCGAAGTGTTAAATGCCCGTGGCATTGTTTCCAACATTCAGCATGATATTGCAAACACCCACACTATCATTTCCAACATTCACCATAGTGTTGAAAATACCCATACCATTGTTTCCAAGCTTCACCACAACATTGTGAACACTGGCAGCATTGTTTCTGACATCCACCAAACTATGATGAAAGCTCAGGAAGGGGCTGGTGGTCAAAACCTGCTTGTAGGTATTGTTTGTATTTTATTCATTACTGAATGAACCCTCACCATTGCCTAGGCTCGGGTCAGGCCAACAATCATGGCTACTAATGCATTTATGCCTACCATATCTGGGGAATCCCCACCTCCACCACCAAGGGCCTGCTTTGGACGTAATGGGCTGATTGAGGAAATAATTGGTTTTACAGAAAGCCTTACACCCATTGCCCTAATTGGTGCTGGTGGAATTGGCAAAACGTCCATTGCCTTGACTGTCCTCCATGATGATCGAATCAAAAAACGATTTGGCAAGAACCGCTGGTTCATTCGTTGTGATCAGTTCCCAGCATCACATATCCATTTCCTCAGCCGACTCTCCAAGGTTATTGGTGCAGGTGCTGAAAACCCTGAGGATATGGTTCCCCTGCGACCATTCCTATCCTCAAGGGACATGATCATATTTCTTGACAATGCTGAGTCTATTCTTGACCCACAGGGGGCCAGTGCTCAGGAGATATATGATAGTGTTGAGGAGCTTAGTCGGTTTAGCAATATTTGCCTCTGTGTCACATCCCGTATCTCCACTGTCCCTCCACACTTCAGGCATCCAATCATTCCAGCATTGTCAGTAGAAGCAGCCTGTGACATCTTTTATGGGATCCACAACAGTGGTGGCCGGTCTGATATTATCAGTAACCTTCTCAAGCAGTTAGACTTCCACCCTCTCTCAATCACATTACTTGCAACTGTTGCATCACACAACATGTGGGATTATGATCGAGTGGCTAGGGAATGGGATACACACCTCACACAGGTACTTCAGACAGACTATGATGGGAGCCTGGCAGCGACTGTTGAACTGTCACTTGCTTCATCAATGTTCTGTCAGCTTGGCCCTGATGCTCGTGACCTCCTTGGTGTCATTGCTTTCTTCCCCCAAGGTATTGATGAGAAAAACACCTCCTGGCTGTTTCCCATCACCCCCAGCCAAACAAATATCTTTGACAAGTTCTGTATGCTTTCTCTAACATATCGAAGCAATGGGTTTATCACCATGTTAGCACCACTTCGAGACTACCTTTGCCCAAAAAGTCCAGAATTTTCCCCACTACTCCACACTACCAAGAGGTGTTACTTCAGGCGTCTGTCAGTATATGTTGATCCTGGCAGTCCTGGTTTTGAAGAAGCACAATGGATCACATCAGAAGATGTAAATGTTGAGCACCTGCTTGATGTTTTCACATCTAGTGATACAAACATGGATGATGTCTGGAATATCTGTGCCAATTTCATGGGGCACCTTTATTGGCACAAGCCACGGCCAGTTATACTGGGTTCAAAGATTGAAAGGCTCCCAGATAGCCACCCCTCCAAGCCAAGTTGCTTGTTTGAACTCTCACGATTGTTTGGCTCAGTTGGAAACCATGTAGAGCGTAAACGGCTCCTTGTTCATACATTGAAGCTCTGGGGAGAACAAGGGAATGACCTTCAGGTTGCTGATACACTAGGGGTCCTGGCTGTTACAAACAGGAGACTAGGTCTCTACACAGAAGGGATATGGCAGGCAAAAGAATCATTGGAAATTTTCAAAAGGTTCAATCACACTTCCTGGCAAGCATACTCCTTGCAAATTCTTGCTCGCCTGTTGTATGAGGATGGCCAACTTGATGCTGCTGAAGAAGCTGCATCCCAATCAATCAATCTCCTCCCAGACAGGGGTGAAGAATATAAGGTCTGCCAAAGTTATAATGTCCTTGGTGATATATGCTGCTCCAAGGGTGAGGCAGGAAAGGCCATCAGCTACTTTGGAACAGCACTCAGAATTTCTTCTTCTTTTAACTGGCATGATATACAATTCTGGATCCTTTACTCCCTAGCAGGCCTATTTTTTAATGAAGGCAGGTTTGATGATGCACATACTCATATTGAACTTGCCAAGTCACATGTGGTCAATGTCACCTACCTTCTGGGTTGTGCAATGCATAGGCAGTCCAATTTTTGGTATCTACAACACAGGCTTGAAGAGGCAAGATCTGGAGCTCTGTATGCTGTGAATGTGTTTGAGAAACTTGGGGCTGTAAAGGGTGTGAGGGTCTGTAGAGAGCTCCTCCAGTGGATTGAAGAGGAAACAAATAAGGCAGTTGCCTCTGATGAACTGGATTTCAATGGTGAGCTTCTGGATGCAGTGCTACTTCCTATGCCTGTTAACTCTTCATCCTTAGCACACAGGTCTGAACAATCACATCTACACTATCCCACACATACTCTCATGGGTCATGAGTTCTGAATCTGGGTGGGCATCCCATATGTAGTATTCCCATCTGTTGCCACAATCACTGTCCCTCTTTTTTCCAGGGGCCCACTCTGACAAAC
>Ga0307509_10007019_pt1 | contig 14905 bp, 9 predicted proteins | sample 10_EM_MG_FD_202245 | JGI IMG/M metagenome (GOLD analysis project Ga0307509, IMG submission 202245) | Populus trichocarpa ectomycorrhiza microbial communities from riparian zone in the Pacific Northwest, United States - 10_EM | ecosystem: Host-associated > Plants > Roots > Unclassified | place... | reverse complement strand
GGCTGTGTAAATCGCGAACGCACACAGATTTTGGAACTCCTCTCCTCTTACCTTTTATCACCACCACCAATCATTTCGAAGGTTTTTGAGAAGAAGAAGAAGATCCATCAGAAAGATAGATAGATAGATAGCTAGCTAGATATCATCTATCAATATCTATATCACCCGTTTATTTGACAAAGTAAAGTAATCATCGATGGCAACATTTGCAGGGACAACTCAGAAGTGTAAAGCATGTGATAAGACTGTGTACTTGGTGGATCAACTCACCGTTGATAACAAATTCTATCACAAGGCTTGTTTTAGATGCCACCACTGCAAGGGTACCCTCAAGGTTGATACCATCCTCCCTTTGTGTGTGTGTGTGTGTGTGTGTGTGTGTGTGTATCACAACTACATGCAGAAGTCTGCTCAAAGATACAGATATAATATTGACATCTCCTCTTTTACTGGATCATACATATTTATAGTCACCTTTTAGTTCAATTTCTTCACTTTTGTAGTACATTATTATAGAGAAGGTTGTGTAACTTGATGATTGTGTGCTTGCTTGTCGTGTCAAGATTAGATAATATACATGTCAACTGAAAGGATGTTTTTTTTTTTTTTTGAAGCTGATTTGCTTTCCAACATGATTATCCCAACATATATTGCCATAGCTAGTACTCGAACAATAGAAATTTTCTTTTTTTGTTCTGGGGATCCAAGTAATTGAGATCATGATTTTGCATATGTATTCATCTTTCCTTTTTTTCAATTGGATGATCTATAGATGGGGTTTTTTAGACTCTTTGATATTAAATGCTGTTTGTCCTAGTTGGTTGATGTAGGTCCCTTTTTTTGGCCATGAAATTTATTTGTAGATCCTCAGTTTTTGAGCGGTGATTGGGTATCCCCACAGGTTGTCAAGGGAAGGAGAGGTGGGGTTGAGAGAGAGGTCACATTTTCAAATCTTTGTCAAGCAAACAATGACTTGTGGATGGGTTAAAAAGCAATTCTTCATTGCTTTTGTTTTCTGTCGGTCTATTTGATAGTTGGGAAGAGAAGAATGGAGTTTTGTTCATTTTCAAACCACATAGTTGATTCAACAATTTCTCAGATATCAAATTTAAAACAGCAAAATGGTAATTTTGCATATACAGAGGTGTCTATTTTTGTAGTTAATTTTATGGCAATATTACATCATAATATGGAGAACTTTATTAGATTACCAGGGAGAGATACATGCAGTTATTGTCATGGTACAGGGACACAGCAGGACCTCTAGAAGGTTGAGTAAATGCAAATTGTCTGTTTCTTTAGTCCTTGGAATGTGTGAATCATATTGTTTTCATATTGAACTTTGTTTCCTGGTTTAACTGAATGATTTAAGTTGATATATTTATGCGACCTGCAGCATGAACACAGATAAGATAACCAACAGTGGCAGTTTTTTCTCATTTCCTTTTTTGCCATATTGATTGCTAGGTACCACCAGAAACATGGTTTAACTAAATCAGCATGCAATTGGCAAATTTCATGGCAATTGAAGTGGGTGTGAATACATAGGGAAGAAAACTTACTGTAAAGGATTTCACCTCATCAATCAAGATACATTGAAACTTATCTTTATTGGAAGCATATATGGATCATAATTGAGTTGCGTATTCATTCTCCAATCTCATGACTTTCTGAGTTACGTTTCTGCTTGTACCTCTGGGGGGTGAACCTGGGGCTTGTTCCCGAAATCAAAAGACATAGTATAGCCATATATGAAGTAATTGAGTGATGAAAAAAAGGTAATCAGAGAATGAACTAAGATATAGCAGAATAAGAATGTTGATAACTACACCTACTTGGATTTTCTGGTCAAACTAGTGCATAGTAGCCATATGCAGAAACCTATTATAAAGATTTCGGGCAGCTTCGGGATTAGGTTCCTAAGAAAACATGGTGCCCTTTTTCATTGTAAAACAGATATGAACTCGTGTTTTCTATGATGTTTTCTTCTTAATTGATCTAAACATGTTCCTTTTCACCTTTGCAGTTGAGCAACTATTCATCCTTTGAAGGTGTTTTATATTGCCAGCCTCACTTTGATCAACTTTTCAAGATGACAGGCAGCTTGGATAAAAGTTTTGAAGGTGAATACCAGTTATTAATTTTCCTGAAGCACATTACCCTGTGTAACATCCGCTTGTTCAATTTCATTCATGGGCTATTATTTTCATCTCCCTTTCCTAGGCACTCCGAAAACTGTTAGAGGTGACCGGTCTGCCGATCAGGTATTGAAACTTCATTACAAGTTACAACCATTTCATATTTGATTTATTAATCTTTAAAATGGTTATTAAGATGCTTCTTTTTGTGAATGAAACCGCACAGGTCCTTAGCAACAGCAAAGTTTCAAGTATGTTTGCTGGAACTCAGGAAAAATGTGTTGCTTGCAAGAAAACTGTTTACCCACTCGAAAAGGTAAATGGGGTGGTTTAATAATAGTAATAATGCATGTTTTGATAGAATAAAATCATTTTTTCCCACTAGGGCTGGAAGATGCTAGGCATTAAATTAAGCAAATAAATCTGTTCAGATCATTGCAGCTGATGGCTTTGCTTGTTTTGCACATGTTTAAAACTAATGAAAATAGAAAGCTATGCGACCAAGTATGTCCAAGAACTTTAAGTTTTGGGCTTGAACACAAGTCATATATTTTTCTATTTTATCTCAAAATGTTTTCACAAATAGACATCTTTGCATCACGTAGTTCTCCATTAATGCTCCAATTCAAGTCTGTGAAATCTCTACCCCATGTGTTTGTTTTCTAAGATTCTCAAATCTCAAGAGTGAATGTTTGATGTTGTGGAAAAAGAAAAATAGGGAACTATTCTTATAGTTTCTTGTCCCCAACTTTGTGCATCTTTCAGGTGGCAGTTGATGGGACATCTTATCATAAAGCTTGTTTCAGATGCGCTCATGGAGGCTGTGTCATCAGCCCCTCCAACTATGTAGCCCATGAGCATCGTCTGTATTGCAGGCACCATCATAATCAGCTCTTCAAGGAGAAGGGAAACTTCAGCCAATTCGGCAAACATGAACATCTTACACCAGTGGATGAGACTGCAACTGCTGAATGATACTGTATAATTTTCTATAAACTATTGTGTGATAAGTACTCAGAGAGCTTTATTTCCATGTAGAGTCGGATGCAATTTGCTGAAGTGCATGAAAAGCAATAACAAGCTTGTAGTATGTTTTGAAGAAAACGGTATTCATTTGCGGAGTTCCAGCTTGTTGCTGTAACATTTTGAGTGTGAGTTTCTAACTTATAATAAGCTGAGATGTGTTGTAGTCCTTTTATCCACAAACTATAATTTTTCTGTATTTATTTTCAAGCTGAAGCTTATTTATATGGATGCAGTGTCTTGTTTGTAACTTTGCTTTTATCTGGAGTGCTTGTGTCGCTGGCTTGTTCAAATTCTTATACAATTCACATATCTAGACCGTTAAAAGCTATCCAATGTTCCGAATCTTAGATTCATGTTCATAACAATTAAATCAAGCTCCTTTCATTTTTCATAACAATTAAATAATAGATTTGGATCATGATTACAAAATCAGTCAGGGCGCAATACCTAACGAATTACGTTGAAATTATTAAAAGCCTTAGTTTCATGACTGTCGTCGAATAATTTCTTACTGCTCTGCAAAAGATAAAGAGGTCATGCCAAGGCAATAACTTGCAGCAACTTAATTAACAAAACAGGCTGTAGTTAAATCAGTGTTGCCACACTCATAAAACATTTTTTAAAGTTTTTTGTGCCCTTCTTTTTTTTTTTTTTTTTTTTAATTTCAACATTATTTTAGAAATTATGCTTTGTATTTTTTTTTTAATTTTTTGCTAGGTTATATATTGGTTTTATGGATTTAATTTTTTTTTTTCTATTTCAACTTTCAACATTATATTTACTAGATGTGGGGCTTCATAACTTTTTTTTAGTTATTTTTTATAAATTTATCATAATCTCAAGATTTAAGTCACATGTTTAACGAATTAACCCTGGTTGACCTGAGTTATTTTTTTAGGTCAATTTTTTTAATTGATTTTTTTCTCAATTTCATTATGTATTATTGGGTTGGTTAGAAACTAGGCTTTTTTTTTTTTTTTCAATTTGCTTTATTTGTGGTTATACTGATCTCATGACATGGGTTACGGGTTTAGTAAGTTGACTTGAGTCAAGTTGATCTGAGTTAACTATGTTCATTTTGTTTGGGTCTTTTCTTATCGAATATTTTTAATTGGGCTTTATAGTTTTTTTCAATAGGGTTATCTTGATCTCATAAATTGGATTGCGGGCTAATCGGGTTAACCAGATTAGTATATACCTGATCTTGAAATGGCCAGGTTTAATATAAATTGCAAGAAGAACAAATTAGATATTTAATATTCATATTATTTATACCATTGTAGACAACATTATATCAATTAAACAAGAATTGCTAAGTTACATAAAAAAATATTTGATTATTTTGATTATGAATCATATGAAACTTGTAACGTTTGTTTATTAGATAAGATGACCAGAACACCCTTTACTAAAAGAGTGAAAGATCTAATGAATTATTAGATCTAATACATACAGATATATATGGAACAATAATGATTCGTTTCATAAATGGATATACATGTTTCATCATTAATGACTATATTCAATATGGTCTTGCGTATTTGATAAAACTTTGAATCATTTGAAAGCTTCAAAGAATTTAAAAATAAAATTCAAATTTAAATTGGAAAGGGTATTAAGATACTTTGATTAGATGTAGGTGATGAATACTTCAATCAAGATTTTCAAGATTATCAAAAAGAGAACGAAATTCTCTCATAATGGACATCTTCTGGAACACCACAATATAATAGAGTTTCTTAAAGGAGAAATTGCACCCTAATTGATACAGTGTATTCCATGATGAGCTATACAAACCTTTCACTTTCTTTTAGGATTATACCTTGCAAACTACTACTTACCTTTTAAAAAAGGTTCCACCAAAATCTATTGATACGACTACATATAAGATATGGAATAATAGGAGACCAATCTTATTATACTTAAAGATTTGAGATATGACACTTATATAAAGTGTCTTGTATTTGAAAAGCTATGAGTTAAGTCGGATAAATGTAATTTTATGGGATATCCAAAATAAATTATTGGATATTATTTATATCATCTCATTGAGCAAAAATATTAGTCTCAAAACATGTTATCTTTTTATAGAAGATTTTTCTTGAAAAGAGTAGTGAAAGGAAAATATAACCTGAAGAAGTTTAAAAACCATAAACTGACATCCAAATAGAACTTGAACTTGAGGCAATAACATTGGATGCTCACCATAAAGCTCAAGAGACATAAGAACTCCACAGATCTGGTAGGACATATCATACACTAATGAAATATAGACTTCTCATAAAAGCTGAAAAATAACGAGTTGCTCATACTTGATGAGTCTACAAATTACATGGAACCAATATCTGATATTGATTCTAAAAAATAACTTGAGACAATGAAATATAGAATGAATTCAATGTGCACCAACCAAATATGGACCTTGGTTGATCTACCTAAAGGGATATGACTCATTGGATGTAAGTGGGTCTTTAAAAGAAAACTAACATAGATAACAATGCATAAATATATAACACTAGACTAGTTACCAAAAGTTACAAAGAAAGACATATATGTTGACTTTGATGAAATCTTTTTGTCGGTAACTATGTTAAAATTTATAAGGATTTTGCTTGCTATAGTTGCATGCCATGATTATGAGATTTGTTAAATAGATGTTAAAATTGTATTCCTAAATGGAAATGTTCAAAAAGATATGTATGTGACACAACCTGAAAGTTTTGAATATAAGAAATTTTTCAATAAAGTTTGTTAGCTATAAAAATCCATTTATGGACTTAAGCAAGCTATAAGGAGTTGAGATATCTATTTTTTATAAGATAATTAAACAATTTTATTTTATAAAAAATATGAATGAGCCTTGTGTTTATAAAAAAAATAAGAGCTTAATGGGAGTAAAGTCATTTTCTTAATATTATATGTAGACATCATATTATTAACAGGAAATGACATTTCTTTATTCTAGTTAGTAAAGATCTGGTTGTCCAAGAATTTCTCCATGAAGGATATGAGAGAAGCAACCTATGTATTAGAAATAAAGATTTATAGAGATAGATCTAAAAGGTTGCTTGTATTGCTTCAATCCACATACCTAGACAAAATGCTAAAACAGTTTAGCATTAAATAATTCAAAAGAGGATACTTATCTATTTCGTATAGGATACGTCTCTCCAATGATATGTTTTCTAAAACACAAATTAAAAGAGATATGATTCCATATACTTTGGATATAAGATCCATAACGTATGCAATGTTATATACAAAACCAGCTGTATCTTATGCTTTGAGCATAACAAGTAAATACCAATCTAATCTAGGTGAAAAATCATTAAAAGATGGTTACAAATACTCTTAAGTATTTGAGAAGAACTAGGAATGTTTTTCTAGTGCATGAAGAAGATGAACTAGTAGTTTATGGTTATTTGACTACTGTTTTTAATAAGATATTGAAAATAAAAATTCTAGGCTAGTTATATTTTAATATAAATAATGGTGCTAAGTTGGAAGAGTTCTAAATAAAAGACCAAATAGATTCTACAACTAAAGTTGGGTACACCTTTATGTTTGAGGGGGGAAAAGTTGTTTAGATCAAGAAGTTCACCATTGAACTAGGTATGGTTCCTAACATTATTGATCTAGTAGCCTTATACTTGATAACAATGGAGCCATTACACAAGCACATGAACCAAATTCTTATCGATGATCTAAAAATGTACTTAAACAATTCTATTTTATTAGAGAATCATAGAAATGAAAGATGTAAAGATAAAATAAGTATTTACTGAAAAGAATCTCATAGATCCTTTTATTAAGCCATTGTCACAGTAAAAATATTATCATCAAGTAGAGTGATATGATATTTGATATATGAGTGATTGATTTTAGTGCAGGTGGGAGATAGTTAGTGTATATACTTTGCATCCAATTGGTTGGTTACACGTGAAAATGACTTTGTTCATGTAAATATATTTAATTTATTAATAAAAACTTATTTATCTTTAATATTCATCGGATATTTGATTAATGAATCTAATATTTGATTAACGAGTCTAGAGTGAAGATAAAATTTGTGGGATAAAAATATTTTGCAAAGAAAATTATAAAGTTGTTATAATTATATAAAATTCATATTGCATCAAAGCATTGTTCCTAAATGTTCTTGGTCAATGCTTTATTAAGACTTAATATTAATTAGAGTTGTTAAAACTGATACATATTATATTTTTTCTTTTATGAAAGAAAACAATTGTTCTTATAAGTTGAGGTATAAGGGATACCTAGAACTAATATGTAAGTGCTTGTCAGATAACATATACAACGAATTAACGTGCATGAGAATTTTATATGGAGAGATCACATGTGTCTGTGAAACAGTTCACATGATAGTTGTGTAAGTGATCTTTATATTTAAAATCACTAAGTCATCTTAAATAAGAAGTGTTAGGCTTTGATTTTGCTACACATTATCCTAATTAAGGGTAACAAATTAGCAAATATTGGGTATAACAAGAACTATATAAAGGTATTTGATCAATTAATAGAGGAGCCATCACCCTAGGTGAATTAGAAAAAATATTCTATATGTTCTCAAGTAGGATTGATTGTAAATCATTATGTAAGGTGGAATGAGGTTTGAAAAGAGTTTTAAATCTTATTCAAATAATCAATGACTATGGTGTTGAGAACAAACATGATTTGACAGAGTAGACACACTTCATGTTGTAATGTCTAAATCAAAACATTGTTGATGAAATGATAATAATTACACTGAGAAATTGGCTACTGAAAAGTTAAGTTAAGCCACATATGACTTTCCTAAAATTCAAAGGGACCATTACAGGTTGCTAGACATTGTATTTGATATTCAAATATAAATTAATAAATTGTTGAATTGATAATAAATTAATTTATTCAATTAATTTAATTTAATTTAATTTATAATTATGATTTATATTTAGACCAACTTATTAGGGAACCTAATGGGTCACACACATATGAACCATTGATCAGAAATTAAAATGGGATGATTAATCAAGTGTGACTTGGTTATAAATAAGTTTTAAAAATTGAGGACTATAATGTAATTTATACAGGGAATTATAATTCTAGACCTAGAAAAATCAAATAGGGACTTGATTGGGTATATTTCTAAAATTATCCTGAAATGATATATATGATATTATTTAGGGGGTAAATTTATATTTATCATTTATAGGATTTTCAGGTTTTTCTATAAATTGAATGTTATGCCTCTTATTTTCTATGTAATAAATTGTAGAGCACAGAATACTTGAAAAATGCAAAAAAAAAAAAGAGTTAACACTCAAAGACATAATAATCTCTATCTCCTAAAAAGGTTTAAGAGTTTCTCGTTGGTGGTTCCTGTGGATTACTGTTAGAGGCTGGACACTTGGAAGACTTGTGGTGTGCAACAACCTGACCTTGAAGCAATTATTCAAAGACAAAAGAAACATCTGATATTCAAGTAATCTTCGTATAAACCCTAAACAACTCTAGATCGATATAACGGGATCATTAAGGCTTCTAAATTGTTTTTTAAATTATCGTTTTCATTGCATGAATGCGTTTTGGAAAACTCAACACTTTATACTCTGCAATATGCTCTGAGAAGATTACTGTTTCAAATGTATAATCATTGTATCAGTAATAGTTTATATTAGGAAGTTTCTGTGTTATTTTCTCCAAGCAAATAAGATGGTGAAACTAGTCATACCTTTTCCAAATGATAGAATAATCATAAACTCTTAACAACAATATATCAACAATCCCCTATACTATTTATTATCATCTCTCCTTGTAATTATAATTGAATATTTTCTTTTATTACAACCATCAAAATATCTTCGAATCAATTTTTGCATATCATTAACATGTTTTTTGTCATTGAAATCTAAATCAATATATGCCATCGACATTCAAATTAGCCAGGTCTTAATTAAAGGGCTTGTAAAAGAATTATGATAAAATCAATTCACTTTTCAATAATATTATTGAAACCGAACTAAACCAAACTAAGTGATCTAAGTGTTGAAAGAGTTGTACAAGCATTCCAGTAAAGCAATTAATTTTTCGACAATGTTATTAAAACCAAACCAAACCAAACCAAACCATTAATGTGATTATAAACAAAGTGATTTGTCTATGCAACTAGTTTGATTTGATGTTGAAGACTAAATATACAAAACATTCCATTAGATTGAATGAGAACTAGTAAAACTTGGTTGGCTGGACAAGTTAGGTCAACAATTCATTAAGATTTTTTTTAAAAAAAGAAAAACTTGTAATTTGTTGGGCTTGAATTTAACATCTTTACTCTTCTTTTTTTCTTTTTAATTATGTAATTACCATTTCACTATTCTTTTTCATTTTACATGTGTAATAAAAAATGCATTATAGTACATTGATGGTCGGACAAATAAATCCACTAATTGAACTAATAATTTATTAACTTGATCGATGAGCTATTATTTGGATCAGATTAGTGTATGTTTGTTTTTTATGTTATTTTTGCTTTTAGTGATAAGACTATCACTAAAAAAAAAAAAAAAAAAAAAAAAAAAAAAAGAATTTATTTTTTTTGTTTTTTTTTTTTTTTTTTTGTTGTGAAAATTTGTACTTCATAGCAAACACAAAAACAAAAATAAAAACAAACATACCAGAATCAAGGGCCATGATTGAGGGCCTCCATGACAAGCTTAGACGTCATATTAAACTGAAAGATTAAACCATTGAATTATTAGCATCCATCCCACTCTTTTAAAACTTGTCTCTCTTGTGTGCACCTTCACACTCTTGAATATTGTTTTGTGCTTGTCAATGCCATGTCGTGTGAGAGAACCTATTTTTGTTTGGACCACAACGAAATGGCCATAACCAATAAGGTGAAAGTAGGTGATATCGTCGTTATTTCCAAGTAATTAAGGTCGTAGGTGAAGCCGCGAAGGGACATTCTCCTCTCATATCTCTTAAATAATTTCCATGTTAATCAGTTGGTTATTGCTGTCGGTCCACCTCAACCTTGAAAAATTGTCTCTGGACTCTGGATAATTAAAATTTCCAAAGTCCTTGGATACCAGCCCATTTGACATCGGCTTTAATGCACCACCTGGGGCACTGAATGTTCCTTTTTAAGCTTCTTGCCACACTGTTTTTGTTCCCTTTTTTCCTTCTTTTTTTGGAGAAATTAGTTCCTCGTTAAATAGCTGGCGAAGTGCTGGAATATGTGTATCATGCTTCCATCGATCACATATTTGACTACGAAAAATGGACGAAAAAATGCTTGGTACTGTTTCAACTGTTTTAATTTCAGATCTGGTTTACTTTATTCCAAAATTCAATACGCGGATTATTTATTGCTAGTGTATCAAGCCCATCAGAGAATTTTGAAGAATCCCAGCAGCATAAGTCGTCAGTATTAATAAAAACTGGTATCAATGGCATAAAAAATATGCCAGAATCTTGCAGGATGAACTAACCCTAATGGTTAAGGACGTATATAGTCAAGTTATACGGTGTTAACTTCTGCCTGAGATTCATCCCATATACGGTGATATACGGTGTGATTTGCATGTTCCTGAGTTGGCTTACAAAGATCCCTCGGGGAAAGGAAAAAGAAATTATAGCCCACACCATTAGAATCTGAATTATGAACCATGAGAAATCTAACGATTTATTTGATTCTCTATTACAAAATATATTCTCCTGTCTTATGGGGGTTGGATGTTTGATTTGATTGATTAATTAATTACTTGGTACTACGAACACAGCAATAAACCCACCAAAATTATTGTACTATTAAATTTTGAAACAAAGTTCAATTTCATTTCAAAAGAGGAGTTCCTCGAGTTACAACCATGTTTGAGATGCCTCCTTTTGCTATACAAAGTATGCCCACATTAGCCAAATCTGTACTAGAAGAAAGATTTACTTTAATTTGTCCTAGTAGCTACCTGCCTCCATGGATATATCTGATATTAAATCTTGCAGGTTAAAGCAAGCCTGGATTCTGCAGTTGAGCCCATGTATTTGATCCTATGCAGCATGGAAGAAGGACATGATGAGACACAATTAGCTGCCGCTGCCAGCCTCTAAAATGCTACGGAGTGAGGGTTGCCATGCTCTTGATCTGGCTATGGCAGCAGAGTTAGCTGATGTTGTTGCCCTTGGTCTGTTTCTTTCTTTTTTAACGGTCACCTGAGATGTACTGGAAAATTAGTTTTCATGCATCCAAAACAATTAAGAGACTGATGAAAACATCTAGCAAGACTAGAAGGTAAGTCCTTAATCATGAAGGATGTGTGTGAATCATTCTTAACAAAAAAAATGGTTCTAGTTTCAACTAGTCCTGTTAATCTGAAGAAATATGCAAAGGGAATTCACCTGATTTTTCTTCTCTTGTTCAGATCTTCTTGCTCTTGTATCCACTCCTGATCCCTGCTTCTCTTTCACCCTCTCAGGTTTCTCTTCTGATTCTGGATCGTTTTTCTTCAGCTTTGCTTGTTTCTTTGCCCATAACCCTTTCGTAACCTCTGGAAGAAAACAAAACCCCAAAAAGAAAATAAGACTACTTATTTCAAAAACTGAGAGAGAGGGAGAGAGAGAGAGATCTTTCTTTCGAAAATTAAGCAAGCAAACTATATAGACTATAAATATGACAAACCTTGAGTGGTGATGAGTCTATAAACATGGCCAAGAACAAGAGTATCAGTAGGCCTGAGAAGCTTAATCCTCGTTACTCTCAGAGAATTATTGTTAGCGGTGCCGTTGTTGGGACATTCCCCATTGTTATTGGTTGGATCATACAAGGTGGTGGAGAGAAGAAGAGCAACGTAGTGACCAGGGTTCGTCTTCATGACCTCACTAGCACTCACAGGCCAATAAAAGTTTTCTATTTTTCCATTTGGATGTTGAATCACTAGAGTTGCAGCGTCAATGGCTTGACAATTCCCCATCTCTCTCTCTCTCTCTCTCTCTCTCTCACCTTACACTCTCTGTCAAAGAAGGTGTCTTGAAGAAGAAAAGGAGGATAGATGAAGAGGGGCGACGAGGGGAGTGGAAATTTAAATAGTTGGCTTTATAGCACCCACCCACCAATTTTGAAGTGTTTTTATCCATCTATGCATTGGCTTTTTCCTATTCTATGGTCCGTAATAGTTCTGGGGGCCACACCTAGTCGCAATGCGTTACATCAAGGTAATTAAGGTATTGTTTGTGAGGTTAAAAAATATTTTTATAAAAATTTGAATTTAATTTTTAAATTTAATTTGTTTTATATTTTTTATTGTATTATTACATGATATCAAAAATAAATTTTAAAAAAATAAAAAAAATATTATTTTAATATATTTTAAAGTAAAAAATACTATGAAAAATAATCATTATCACAATATTAAAATAATAAAGATCAGCATGCACTTAATCTAGTAGAAAGAAAGAAAAAAGGAAGATAAAAAAACAACTACTAGCTATAAACCGTCATTAACCTTCACCACAAGCCGCACCAGGAGAAAGAAGACACCTACGCCACCCATGTATTGACGCGTGTTGAACACGTGCCAATAACTTTTTAGAATAAAATATTAAAAATTCAACATAAAAATACCAAAATGCCCCTCTTAACCCTGTAAATTACAAATAAACTCGTATGAAATGACAAAAATACCCCAAAATGCATACCTTATTTTTTTTTCTTTTCTAAGAGCAAAGACATATTTTAATTATAGTCTAATAAGGGAAAAAACAAAAAAACTCTTGTTGAACAACTCTAGTTTTTTTACCTTAAGGACAAAGAAATATTTTTAATGTTTTAATATTTGTGAAGATACAAAAACAATATTGGTCAATAATTCTAGTTTTTGTTGATTTTGAAGGTAAAAACATTATTTTACTATCAAAAAAACAAAAAATAACTCAGATATCCTGGAACAATCTTTTAATGATCAATAAGCCACTGGAAAAGATCAAATTACCCTCGGACACCATTTTTTCCCTCCAATAGTAAAATAAAAATTTTATTGTAGCAATTTACAGTAAGATATTCTAGAAAAACCACATATTATATATTTGTGTTAAATAATTAAGGGAGAAGTTGATAGAGCCCCTGAATAAGAATAATTTGATAGATTGTTCTCACACGGAATGACGTGGTGAAGCGTGATTGGTTTAGTAATGAAGAGACAAAGGGAAGTTGGCCCAGAGGTGATTTTCAATCCCTAAAGACAAATACATCACATACTTTGGGCCCCATTCCAAACCAACAAATACAGCTAGTAAAAATAAAAATAAAAAATTATATGAAAACATGATAGCAGTTGCTAAGAAAATAAAAAAAATTATATATAAAATTTTTTATAAGAAAATATAATAGCAGTTGTTTTTTTAAATATTATTTATTTAGAAATATATTAAAATAATATTTTTTATTTTAAAAAAGTTATTTTTGATATTAATATATTAAAAAAATAATATGAAAACATATAAAAAAATTAATTTAAAATAATAAAAAAATAAAAAACGTTTTTAAAATGCAAATTGATCGGTTCCTCCCTCGGGTGAAGTTATGGATGAGTTGAAAATGGAGACATGGGCTGCAGATATGCCGTACCATGAGGATCCGTTTTGTCACACTTTTGAACAAACAAAGCAGGTGTGACTTTGATGTGCACTGACCAAACGTCACTTGATTATCTAACGACATGTTTTCAGCCATGAAGTTAAGCTTTACCTAAGCTGTTCTTCGACCGTTACAAAAGTATTAGTGGACTTGTGTCTATTTGTCAACATAAAACTGATCAATCCCTCCCACCTTTCTTGTCTTTTCTTTTTTTTCTTTTTTTTTTTTCTAATCACAATCCTCCACCCCTTTCTTTGCCACGTGAGCTACACGGCTAATAATGCCTAACAGCCGATTTGGAATCAAGATCAAGTCGCTTATGAAATTAAATAAATTTCTTTAAATTCATAATTTTAATTTTTTTATTTTTAATTTAATTAGAATTACATGGTATATCTTCTCATTAAATAATTTGTTTATAAACAAAATATGAGGCTGAGCTCACTCATAGAGTTTATTGCAAACCACGTATTTACCTTATATTCATCAAGATTGGAAGGTTATTTGTTTATATTTTGTATTGAAAAGAGTGTGTTTAGCTATCTATTCTCTCCTTCCCTCTTAATGAAATCTTCTTCTTAATCTAATCTTCTTCTTTTTAGCAGAAAAAAAAAGATATTATGGAATAAACAAATAAAATATAAAAAAATAAAAGAAAATGGCTCAACTTGCAGTTATCCATGTTAATTATCAAATCACAGGAATGGCCACCCTGCCGAGTGATTCAAGAAAACATATAAATCAATCATATAGTAAGTAGTTCAGTGGTAAGAGTTTGAAATCAAGGAGTTTGCTTCTTTTGTGGTCTCAGGTTCGAGTCTTATGGTTCCTAATATGAAGGTCACTAGAGGTTTAGATGATCGTTAATTTTAGGGCCCGTAAAATTAGTTAAGATATACGCAAGTCAGCCCGGATACCCATATTAATAATAATAAAAAAACATATAAATCTGAATGTCATTTGTTACCTTGCATAAGAAAAAAATCAAATGGGATTTTTTTTTCTATTTTTTAGCACAAAGTTGCCCCCACATAAACCTCTGCCTTATTTGATGAGTCATAAAAGGTATTCAAGAATTTTGCAACCACGTTTAGGACATTCAGATAAT
>Ga0307509_10007018_pt1 | contig 14908 bp, 18 predicted proteins | sample 10_EM_MG_FD_202245 | JGI IMG/M metagenome (GOLD analysis project Ga0307509, IMG submission 202245) | Populus trichocarpa ectomycorrhiza microbial communities from riparian zone in the Pacific Northwest, United States - 10_EM | ecosystem: Host-associated > Plants > Roots > Unclassified | place... | reverse complement strand
TGGATTGACGAAGCTACGGCATCAGTCTACTTGGACCGTGACATACTCGCTGGTCCTGCGCAGGGGGGAGCGGCTGGACCGCGTCGTCAACCGTTTCAGCAAACGCCTGTGCCCTGGACGTTCTTAGCGTCGGGATATTTCATTGGATTTATGATATTTGTGGGTTTCATCACATCCGGCCATTGGCAAGTTTAACTCAATGAGTACGGCAGGTTATCGTCTCGAACAGGATACAAGATGTAGTCAGCCCACCAAGGTTGGGATCGGTTCGACATCAGAATAGAGACAGAGGGACCCCCTATGGCCTGCGATCTTTGGCGAGGCACGTTTGGTCGCGTTTGTTCCCTGTTGATCTATCCTCAACGCTGTCTCGCGCAATCATCCGCCTGCCTACATCGTACCTCCTCCTAAAGTCCCTCTTCATCTGGGCCGTCATTCTCCTCCAAGCGTTTCGCCTGTTTCCAACTACCAACGCCGGTTGGCTCCGCACGATTGACACGCGAGTTGGTGGTCTGGAAACGGGAGAAGTATGCTGGTCGACCTTCATAGCCATCTCCACTGCCCTCTGCGTCAACTCCATTACCTCTGGCCTGGAGGGGCTCGGCAGGGACGCCACCCCTTTCAACTTGGTACGCACTTGCCACTAACCTTGCATAAAACAATTAGTAAATTTTGAAGTTCGGATACGCGTTCCTGCTTCACTTGTACTCTTCCCCAGGTACCAACGTCGTCCAAAGGGACGGTTTTGCGTCGCGCCCTACCAAGCATGGTCTGATCCCTATCGCAGTCCCTCTACTTCAGGTCCGTATGATGCGAATCTACCCCACCTTATTCTGATCAAGTCCATTTAGACGACGATAATACATTTACTTGGAATGAGGAAATCCTGGTCGACGCATAGGCTTATCCCCACCACCATGTGCACGGCTCTGACCATGATTCATTTCCACTCCGTGTTCTGGAGATCTCCAACCTCATACCCCCTCTTCAACCATTTCCCCGTCCTGTTGGAATCGATCTTGATTGCCTCTACGATCCTCGTCTGCGCTCTCGATGCTCTCACCCAGGTTCTTCTCGAGGGTTCAGTCACACGAACTATACTGTTTCGTAACGGATCTCTGATGCCAGGGTGGGAGGAGGACTGCTCCGTTGTAATCACACGCCTAGGGACAGCCAGCCTGGAAGCCACCAGTGTTGCAGGCTTGGGAAACGAAGTCGCAGGCGTGACCGTCTTCGATAAGTTGGCCCAGGGGCTCGGAAATGACAGCGATGACCCGACCGCAATGGAACTCAATCGAGCTGGGATATACTCTCCGGGCGAATTGGCCAATGGTCGAAAAATAGGTTTTCTCAACGAAGTGAAGAACGTCAAGGCTATCTCAGTCCACAATCCTAATAGCTTCGAAACTCGGTCGTTATTCTCGAAGGAACTGGGACGCTATGTCAAGGGTTGGTTGAGGGTGATGAAAGGAACGTGGATTCTCCTCAGGTACGGGAGGGGATCACAACGACCTGCTCCCGTACCTTCCCCGATTCCCCCAGAGGGCGGAGGACTCGTAGACGAAACAGCTTCTGCGGAAGGGGACGAAGGCGACTATCGACGATTCCTCCTTGGCGAGGCCATCTCGGATGACGAGGGTGAATACCACGATACCGCTCACACTCCATCGAGTAGTCGTTCATCCTCGGGCAGCGAAGAGGACGATCACCCCGCACAGTTGTACCATAACCTCGCCAGTGACGAGTCCTCAGCCGGTCCGGTCCCAGTTCTGTTGGCGCACATGGTCGACTCTTCTTCATTCCCTTTGACGAGACGGCGGTACCAGAGGCTTATCACGAACGCCGTACAGGATGAGACCCCGACTGTAGGTTCTCCAGTGAATTCCGGGGCGTCGAATCTACGCCGAAGGCGTGAGTTATCGGAGTTATCGGAGAACGACGGCTGGGACGAGAGCAGGATGAATTGTGTGATATGTACAGTGGGGCCGAGACAGGTCATCTGCTGGCCTTGTCGGTGAGCTGTTCGTTTAATACTTGGTACCCACGCGCACTGACCATATCCCGATAGGTGTTTGGCACTGTGTGACGGTTGTCGAGAGAACCTCGCGTCGCGGTCCTCGGCATCAAATCACAGCTGTCCTTGCTGTCGTAGACGGTGCGTGCTGTGTGGTTTCAGCCATTGACGTGGTCGGTCTGACGCTGTTTTAGAGTGGAAGGCTTCTCGAGAATCTACATACCATGAGCATCCCTGCGGGATTTACTCAGACGATATTGGATCGTATTTATGCTACATTATTTTTATGCTACATTATTTCCCTATCTCATGCACCGTGCCCACTCCGCGGTTTTCCCTGCGCGATCGGAAGTGTGACTTAGGCGCCGGTGATGTCCAGATGAAACAAGTCCACGTGTACTTTGAAAGTTCGGCCACCTCATCCATCTTGTCTCAAACCTCGACACACCACCTCCAGGCAACCCGACGGGCATGGCTTCAGTCATCATCCCCATAGCCTACCTCATCGTCATCTTTGGCGGTTTGTACATCTTCAGCGTTCTGTACAGGAGGCACATCGCTGGCAAGTCAACATATTATATTTGTATACGGGGAGGCTTTGATCTGACGTATCGACCATTCGCACTCTTCCTATAGGAAAGCACGTCGACCCGTATTACGAGTCACATCCGGAACGCGATGCCTACGTCACCCTTTTGCAGCAGGACCCTCCGGCACCGGAAGTTACGTTGAAAGCTGCTCTCGTGCGGCGGGCCATTGCGGATGTCTATCGGGCCGTTCGTTTCCGAGAGGATAAACCCGCACTCCAGAACTTGTTGCAGAAGGGTTTGGTCGGAGATGACCTCTGGAACAGTCTTTTGGCGGCCGAGAGGGAATTGGAAGGAGAGGTAAAGGAAGTATGCGCAGAAGCCAACACTTTTGTGGAAGGTTGGGGATCCCTCATTTTCCCTACCGCCAACGAGGTCATTGCCAACGAGAAGATGCGCACCATGTTCGACTCTACTATGAAGCTCCGAGCGGAAAAAGGTGAGTGGATGCCAATGCCTATCTGGTTCCTACATATTCCGGTCGAGCGAACACGTCATTGACCTCGATTCGGTTAAACAGAACTGATCTACGGGAAGAAGGGCAAGGATCTGTCTAGGGTTCCCATTCCCAGCTTTCAAGTCGGTCCGCCACCACAGACACCCGCCACCCCAAGTACACCTACCCTTGCCCTGCCCCCCGCCAGTCCTGCGACCCCCTCCACCCCACTATCTTCCGCCAACGGCAGCCTGCACCCCTCGAGCGACGTCGAAACTGCCCCAAACACTCCTTCAACCCCCTCGAAGGTACGCATACCTTTCACTGACATGGTTTTTCTCCTCTGACGTGGGTTACTTCGACAGCCTGGAAAGAAGGGCAAGAAGAGAAAATAGGCAGTTGACCCTTTATTTATCCCCCAGGGCCTTACTTTATGTCCAATACCTTTCTACCCAACCACCCGAAAAGTATTCTGTATAGTGTACACACCATACTATATGCCATCGACCTATTCGAGTTGTTTTGGGCAAGAGATTTCAGATATTTGATATTGTTGGGGGTCAGAATTACAATGAGCTGGAAACAAAAGGAGAAAGGATAACGAGAGTTGGACCGAACGCGCAAGATACAAGGAGGTAACGAAGGAGCGGGGGAGTACGGGGAGTATGCGACGACAGCGAAGAAGGTCCCTCGCTGAGTGAGAACGAATACAGTATAGCGTGTGTGCGAAAAAGGAGAACGAAGTATGCGGTCACTCAAGGGAACCCTTTCATCCTCTGATAAAGATAGCCTTCTCACCGACACCTCCTCGGGCTTTTCCTGACCTATCTACGTGGTCCAAACCAAGGCAATCCTCCGGAGCAAACTTGTGTTCGTAGATGTTGTCATCTAAGGGAGGACGGGTCAGTTACAATCCAAGGTCAAGCGGGCTTACGGACCGTCCTCGATGTATGATGGTTGTTTGAACGTGGCCATCTGTATCAGGGCGAACTTGAACCGTGAGAAGTCCTTATCCGAAGCCCCAAGGCGATGTTGCAAACGCTTCTTCGTCTCCAAGAATCGTTCGCCCTTTGATGCGGCGAAAGATGTTAGTGGGAGTTGGCGGCATTGGAGGTTCGAGACTTACGGGTTTGACAACAAACTTGAACGGAACCCCATGCGTCCTCGCAACATCCCTAGTGAAGTGGAAGGCATTGATGATCTTGTCGTGGTCCTCAGCCTCCAACTCCTCTCGGGGAATCTCCTCCGCGAACAGCTCAACGGGATCTGGAATATTCCCAATCATCTCGGATCCAGTGAACTCCTTCTGTGTCCTCCCGTCCTTCGCCACTTCAAACACCCTGATCCTGCCGGTACCCGCCGGCGTCATCTGTACCTGCTTTGACAGGTGCTCGGTCAGGTCATGGACCATACTGGTCTTGGGCAATAAGAACGGATGCGTTGACTCCTCTTTGTTGTGGATGCCGGTCCATGTCACCTTCAGACTCCGTTTGGTCTCGAGCTCGACGATACTCACGTCAAGCCTTTCGTAGAGGATTACCGTCGCGGATGGGGTGACATAGGAAGGGGAGATGATCTCGGTGATGCTTTGGTTTAAGGAGCGTTTGAGGATGGATTTGGCCGCGCCATTGGTGGCGTTGGTGGTGGTGAACCTCAGTTTTATCGGTTCGTGTTTGAGGTGGTCCCCGACCTTGGCGGCCATCTGATAAAAACGGGTCAGGGGGGTTCGGACGGTGGAGGTTGATGAAGAGGGGGGTAACCCACAGCGTCGTAGTTCTGCTTCTTACTCAGTACCAGATTAAACTCTGGCTGATCAGCGTCTGGCTCGTCGAACTTGGGCCTGAATAGCACCATCACCCGATTCTGCAGGAAGTCGTAGAATTGTTGTGGGTTCGAGTACAACCCCTGGGACTCTAGGTCATGAACTTCCTTGTCGGAGATGTCAACCTGGAAGCAGATAATATCTCCGTCTTGTATTTCACTTTGAGTGAAGGTGTATTTTGGCTTCATAAGCTCGATCATGCCGGGTTTGATTTCCTGGAGGAGAATATCGAATCAGCATGCCACACTGTGAATGATGCGCAGTCCCCCACCTCGAAGAGCTTCAATGGCGTCCCAGATGCCCACCTCATCCTCTCGTTGATGATTGGGATAAGGTCGCTCACTTTGCTCGCTCTTGGCATATGGATCTTGCCAATTCCAAAGAGCGACTGCCTCGTGGTGTCAAAATGCTTGAGGAAAACCATGATCGTTCCAGCATTATCCAACTGGATTTTCTTCGCGTATAGCTGTCAGCGACGTAACGTTCCGACGGACGAGATAAATACTTACCTTGGAAGGATCTGGGAGGATATCGAGGTACAAACGAAGGTCACTTTGTTGTCGCACGGCCATGTTGTTGCGGATCACCTCAACAGCTAGAGAATATAGTTAGAATTGACTGCGTGGAATTTGCACAACATACTCAATGAAGGCTCGTTCTCAGGGATATGCGTATCCGGTCGTACTGTCTTGTTCTGACGGTTGACCAATACCCATAACCTGATCTGACTCTCAGGATAGCTAAAGTGTTGGGCGACTCTCGACTTGAATACGCTGTACGTCTCCTGCTTGAGGACGCGGAATGTTGGGAGATCAGAGAGAGGCCAATTCCTCTCGTCGAAGACAGCGAGGTCGAAACCCTCGTGGCGGGAAAAGGTTTCGTCGGTGATGACTTTGGCGGTCAGGAACAAATGTTGCTCCTCTCTCTCCTTCTTCTTTGCCTCCATCTGGACACGCTCCTCGTCCAACCTTCGTTCTAGAAGTAAAATGGAATGAGCCAGAAATCCTCGACCACTAACCCAACACCAACTTACTCAAGTGCGGGGGAGTATCTTCCTCAGTGAACGGCGACAGGACTTCATCTATCGCCGTGTCGCGGATGTACACCAACATGTAGGCGTTGGTGAACCTCTTCATTGCCCTAACCTGATTCCTCTGTGTTTGGGGGACAACCCCGTTCAGTGGCTCCCCACCGTAGTTCTCTTCGAGAACTTCCCGATCCGTCACAGGCGTCACCCTATCGTCATCGAATTTGAGCCACCGGGTATCCCGATCTGGTTTGATGAGTGCGAAGTAGTGTCCGCCATGGAGGTCACCGGAATGTACGAGTACACCGTGAAGCTTGTACTTCGAGGCTTTGGACCTGTCGGCGGTCTCGTCGAGGAATTCGTCAAGGTCAATTTCGAAGGGGAATTCGAAGCGATCGTTGATCTTCAGGGAGGGTTAGGATCAAACCAACTCCAAGGGGGTAAATAGAGCGAACCTTGACCATGGCGTCACGTTGCATGTCATATTCGTAGCGCTTTAGCTGCAAGTGCAGCACTGGTGGAAGGGACTCGAAGATAATACCTTTCCGAGCATCCTGTAGTCCAAGCCCTTCAGCCTGGTACTTGTTTTCGCCATCCAGCATTTCTACAGCGACGTAATCCCGGAAAGAGTCGTATAGGGTTTTCATTCCCTTGACGTTCAATTGGATATCTACGTTGCAGATCGAGTTGGTCAATTCCCTTGTGCTCTGGTTTTCTCGGCCGAAGACGTTGTTCCTTACCATTAAATTCCTCTATTCTAGATGATTCGTAATTGACGTTGACGCATTTGATGTAACTTTTCATCTTTCCGACGAAGAGTTTTGCGATGGCACCCTCAGCACGTGTACCCTGAGAAACGGACGATTGTTTAATGCCGCCGGTTCGCTGTGCAGGGGTAGACCACAGACCTTCATCTTGGACTCTAGCTTGTCTTGCAATACCCTGTTGAACTCTTGGACATCGTGCTGTAAGAACGAGTCGAGGGACTTCCATCCGAAAGACTTTGTTAGCTCGGTTGTGCCTAACCGGATGATGGTGGGTGGTCAGTTTGGTGATCCGACTCGTCAAGGGAGAAGGCCGCACTAACCAACCGGTTGATCGGAGGTCTGTAGGTGGTAGAACACGCGTTGAAGGGCCAGCGGGACGCTCTCTGTTGGGTGTTCGTCTTCCGTCGGGATTTGGTAAACAGCCTGGACGATGTTTCAGAACGGGACGGGTCTGGAGAACAGGTGACTCGGTACCTTTCGGAAGTAGTGGGTGCAGAAGAGAGACTGCAGCAGGGAGTTCATGTAACATGTGGCGCCCTGGTTTTTCAGCCCAACGTAGCCCGTTTCCTTCTTTGAATCGTAGCTGAAAGGTGCGCTTTAGATCCCCGGGAGGGTGAACGATAAGAACCAACTCACTTCACGAAGTTATGCCACAGTACGCCAGTCGGATCCTCCAAGACTCTCACATAAACTGAGACCACGGCGGAGTCGTCCTCAATCGTTGCGTGATTGTGGCCAGGTTGAGGGTGGAACAATTTGCGCAGCTCGCTGAAACGTGTGAAACCCCAGTCGCACTCTTCGGTGATGAACCGGTGATGCGCATCTGAGAGGGGGGCGGTCAAAAATTGAGCGAGGGCGCCTTGCGAACTACGTACGGCTGACGGTATAGATGGTAGGATCGTGAGGGTTTGAGATGACCAACGCGAATTGGGCGCAAGCGTGCCAACCCTCTTTCACGCCCTTGGGGTTGGCATAATCGAGATATACAGAGACGGTATCGTTTGGGGGAGCGTTGGAATTGCCGAACGGGAAGAGAAGTATCCGCCTGAGTGGGTTTTCGGGTTACGCAAGTGTGGAAGACGGCGATATCGAGGGAGAACATACCACTTATGCCCGCCGCATTCAAACTCTGGGCTGGTTATCTTCTTCTCGAGTTTCTTCCAGCCCTGGAGCTTCCAATGAAAGACCTGGAACTCCTTAACGTCATGGCCCAGATCAGGCAGGTGTTTGGCGGCGAAACCTTCATCTGAGGGATGGGGGAAAGGGTGAGCGGTATGCGGGGCGCGTGGCGGGGATGCCCGAGATGGAACTCACGGTCGAGAACGGATACGATCTCTTCGGTTTCCATGGGGGGGTTGTGTGGATCGTTTGCTTTCTCGTCGATGATCTCCATGCCCTCGGTCTGTCGTTTGGATTAATAACGTATGGCGTCGGGTGATTAAGGTGACGAGAACGAACCTTGACCATGACTTGCTACGGTCTCGAGGTGGTTAAAGAGGATTCGGCGCTGTTGCGCGTAAGGGGTGGGCGAGAAATCTGAGGGAAGCGACACTGGACGAAGGACCGATAGCGAGCACGCGCTTTCTCCAAATCAGGCACATCTGACTAAGCACTCACTTCCGACCACCACCAGCGACACAAGAAATCTCCAGCTTGTTTTTTCCCTCATTTTTTCCTCATTTTTTCCTGCGCTTTTTCTCGTCCGAAAACCACGCACACACGATCCTTAAATTGTCTCGACAGGGAGATACTCGATGTTCTCCAACAGCCTTGCAGCTGCCCCACTGTCGGTAATGAGTCAAAATCGTGTAAGAGCAGGCATCCGTCCACCGCAGTGCTGACCACACGGGTCGTCCTGGCCTCCATGCGTCTGCTTTCCTGCGTGGCTGATGACGGCGGCGAGCGTGCCTTTGTTGGGCTGTGTCGGGTCAACAGCACCCCACGGCTTTGGCACGATCGACACACATTTTCTTCCGTTTGTATTTACCCCCGTTTGATCCTTTGCACATCCTCTATACACACCACTTTGTATACGCCGTCGCGTCTGTAAGCACGTTGAGCATGTATATGTTTTGTCTTACTTGTTCGACACCCGTTCGGCAAATCGCGAGGGTGTGCTATCTCCACCACGCCTCGAGGCCAACAACACGCTGTCGTTCACGACTCGGCTCTTCCCCTCGGCAGTCTGAACCCCGGCTAAGGGCCAGCCCCTCTGACCCCCACCCTTCCCAACAGCCTGTTTGGTCCCCACAATATCATGGGCAGTGGTCGGCCTGCACCAAACCAGGTCGACTACAACCCTCCATGGTCCCCTCAACCCTCTCAAGAACCCCCCATGCTCCAGACAACTACTCGCCAGAAAAAGACATCCGACCCAGCACGCAGGGTATCCAGAGCAAGTATCCTCCCTGACCTGCCACGAACAATCAAGACCCCCATCTCCAAATCTACCCAGTATCCCTCATCTCTATCCTCAGAATATGTCCACAAACCCTCCACTTCCCTCCGGACCAGCTACCAGACGTCATATATACACAACCCTGCAGATCCTCGTCCTAGTTCATCTCGGCACCCTGAACCCAAACAATCCAAGTCGAAGACACCAAAGAGTTCATTTAATCAGTTGACCTCACCTGTGCCACCAAGCATTGCCCTCGCTATGCCATACACCGGTTCGCTACCCCCGGTCACCAAGTCCACGGATCCTACCGTTCGCAGGTCATCCAAGAGCAAGGACAAAGATAGGGACAGGGACTTACGAGGTCGTGAACGGGACCGGCTACCTGATACCCATGGAAGGAAGACCCCCAGGGAAGCTAGCAGGGATCCATATGATACACGACAGCAGATCTATCACGCTGCAACCCTAGGCAGAGACTTCAAAGAGCGGTTGGATGAAAACGGTGCGCTTCCAAAGTCTTCCGGCCATCGGCGCCATCTCACAGAGGACGATGCAATGACCTTGAAGGTGAATTGCATTTTTCATCTCTCTTCTCAACCTAACCACTTTCATCCCCCAACACTAGTCTCCGCGGCAAGGGGAAAGTAACCGTCCAACGATCCTTCCTACTCAACCACCGGCGCAACCTTCCTCCGTTCCACAATATGCTGATCAAGGCCGTGGCTTGGCTACCCCCGCGGTGACCACCAAATACAGCCCACCACCTGCACCCCTTGTCGCACCCGTTTGGTTACCGCATCGGACCAAGAGCAAAGAGAAAAGCAAGGTTGGTCAGGAAGCATTGACGTCTGGTAGCGATACCGAACGCGAGAATCGTGGCATTGTGCGTCTCTTCGAAACTTGAGTCTGATAATCGGTTGACGTGGTCACAGCGGACCAATCGCGGGGGCGGTTCACAAGAAACACTCGCACCGTTGAAACCCAAGAAAGAGGTGCATATTACAACTTCGTTTTGCCTTGCTAACCGACTAACTTTCCTTCCAGTCCAAGATGTCGCTGACGGGATGGTTCACGAGGAAAGCGCCAAAGCCCATAATCGGTTCCCCGATGATGCCGACGCCAGCCAGTCACCTATTCTCCCCTCTTCCGGAAACTGTGTTACCTCCCCCACACTTAATCACCCTAAAGGCAGGGCAGGGCCCTTCCGATCCTCCTCTTTCTTACGACTCGTCGAACAAACCACCGGGTGTCACAGCCCGCACTCTCACCGCCTTGGAAACATTTGCGAAGAAACACCATCGCTCTCAATCTGCCCAACCGACAATTCCCTCCTCTGCTAGACCTTCTGCTAACGGTCATGACCCCCACGGACCGCCGCGTTCCCAGACTGTCCCAGTGCCGCAAACACCGGCGGTTGGCACGTATACTTCCAGTCAACCAGGTCCTGGAGTACACCGTTCCCATACCACACCTCTCGTAGCTTCCTCTCTGGCTTTATACCCGGACCAGTTCTTGCGGACTGGGCCTCCAGATACGCGAACGTATTCAACGGACACCATCCGGGGTCCACCGGTACAGGCGAATGGCCACGACTCCAACCAGCCCTCGACTCCCTACCCGAAGGATGGTTATTCCGGCCGGAACCGATCCAAGGATTCCATTATCGCCGGTCATACAGGTTCTGTATCCGGGACCATCAAGTCGAGGCGAAAGCCCGTCCCCCTGCACAACGTCAATCCTGACGGCACTGTGGAATATGCAGCGCCAACTTCCAGTGTTCCGGCTTCCGCTCCGATCCAGTCACATGGCCATGACACCTCTGCGCCCGATGTACAACGCTCGAAACGGGATAGCGTGGTACCAATCCCGGTTCCTCCCCCACAGCCCAGGCCTGCCCCACCGAACGGTTCATTTGCCACATCTCCTACACCGGTCACGACTACAACCGGAGTCCTTGGTGTGGAGCAGCAACCCGTCTCTGCAACTTCAGATGGCCCGCACCCTAGTTTGTCTGTCGCCGACATTTACCCTGCTGGGTACACAACTGTTGGGAAGCACGGGGAGAAGTCGGGGAAGGAGAGGAAGGAGAGGAAGAGGAGGAAGGACAAAAATTCGCCCCCGACCCACACAATGGACAGTGAACAGGCGGTTTTGACGGCCAAGGATTCACCATTGCTGGCGACTCCCCTCGTGACCACCATGCCGACACCATCTCATGTTCCTGGATTCCTCGAAGTAAACGGGGTCAGTTCCACAACCGCGTCACCCGGCGTGTCATCAAATCCGCCCTGGGAGCACCAGGGTCAGGACCAGGATCCACAGTCACAGTCACAGCCAATTTCTGGAGAGGGGACTCCTACACCTCAGGACCAGTCGTTGCAGGTTCCCTCCCTCGGGGACAGGTCTACCTCACACCAGTCTTCAAACAGTCCCAGTTCGCAACCTTTATCCCAGCGTCCATCCCCTAAACCCTCCCCAACAGGGTCCTACCTAACTGTTCCAAATCACAGCAATCAGCCGTCTCCGACTATGAAGAACGGAAAACATGATGCGAGGATCCAACAGGATGGGCCAGACACGCCTTCTAGTTCCTCAACGGTGATGGTGTCTACTCCGCCGATCAATTCCTCGCGGGCGACGTTGAAGGATGGCAAATCGACACACAGCAATTCGCCTGCCAGGAAGGATGACCAACTCTACCCGCATTCGGGCTCTCACCCTATCGGCAAGGGTTCGACAGGAACCGTGGACACGATTACGGACCCAAGGACGTATGAGAAGGGATACGGAAAGCTGAAGTCATATTCCTACTCCCAAGAGCAGGTCACGGGTTCTGGTTCTGGTTCCTCGAGGGAACAGCTCGTCCAACCCCCTGTTCGGTCAAGCACGGATCCAGTGGCCTCTTCAAGGACCACGACCCAGAATCACCCTTATCAGTCGTCTTCCTCGAGGTCAACGCAGCAACAGGACCCTTACGGCTCTGGGTACTCATTGTCCAAGGCTCCAAACCAGGCATACCCCACCGAACGACACGAACGGAGGAGGACCACGAGCCAGGACACCATTGAATATGACCCCAGGCATCGCGATCGCGACAGGGACCGAGAGCGCGAACGGGATCGTGACCGTGATAGGAGTTCTCGTAGGGACCGCGGTGGGCAGCACACAGGGCTTTCCATCCCTAACAACGAGGGTCCCTCGCATCGTAACTCGCCGAATATCGACGGCAGGGGGGTACCCACGACCAACGCCAATGGACGGTCTTCCTCATCGACGCACCCGTACTCGCAACAATCCAACTCCGCGACACCCACATACACGTATACATCTCAGACCCAACAGGGAACAGTAGGGCGTTCCTCGAGGAACACTTCCAAACCTACTGGGCATTCGCGAACAGCGTCCGATCCACTCAATATACCACAACCACCTTCTAATCGTGTTGCTATTTCTGGACACCTTTCCACGCCGGCTCCGACGAAAGAGCAGTTACCACCCTCCACGCCTGCCCACGAGCCTCAGCAGCTGAAGTCCGCTTCAACCCAGACCCTGACGATTAAGCAATCGAGCCGTCCGCCTTCCACCCACTCAACGGGCCAGGACTCGAAGAAGAAGGGAGGAGGGTTACTCAACCTTTTCAGGTCGATTTCAAACCCTTCCAAGACCAGAGATCCTCCCTCCGCCCCCGCACCTTCCCAGCCTGAACAACGACCGACGAAATTGAGGAGGGGTTCGAGTACGGCGAAACGTCCTACTGAACTTGAGACTGTAAAGTCTCCTGGGTCGAACACGACGAAGGTCGTAGAGTTGCCCGGCGCAGCGCCTCCTTCACACCAGCAGCAAACCTCCTATTCCACCAACGCCACGTACGGTTCCTATGGCACACAGCGGAGCCGGGACACCCAGAATAATCAGGATGTCAAGGGCGGCAGCGCGCAACCAAGGGGATTCCATCCATGGAAATTGCTCTCAAAGAAACATCGAACCATGTCCACTGCTTCCATGGACGCATTGGATGGTACGCTGGTAAGGCAACTCTCGGATTGTTTGCGTGGACCGTTCCTCACTTCTTTTGTAACCCAGGTCTCTCTGAGCACTCCGGATGAGTCTGTCCGCAGTTCAGCGACCTCTGGAATCTATCCACCGCAGAGAGACCCCATGGAGGCGGCACAAGAGTGGAGGAACCAAGAGGAGATGGATTACTTCGACCGTGGCACTGGTAGAAGGCGTAGACCCGGGGTGACCTTCGACGAACCGGAAGATAAGTCTGACCTGGAGATCCCTATCCCAGTGTCGACTACCCATCACCGACCCCCACCATCCAAGCGACTCTCAAGACTACGGTGATCGCCGCCCGATGATTCACCGCTGTTGTTCTCAGTCGATTTGGTTCTCTATCCTTGAACTTTCTCCCTCGAAACCCGTTTCCATTCTATGTTGCTTTACGCACCCCGTCCTGTTTGCTTTCGTGCATTCCAATCATGCGAGACCTTCGCGAATCTCACTCAGAGTTGTCAGTGGGGTTCCACACCATCCACTCGTGCTCCCCACCACGACCATCTAAAACCCATATGACTCCAATTCATATATGCCGCATTTCATTTCCTACCCTATCTATCTCGCTTTGCTGCGTCACTGCTCTCGCTGTCCCGTACCCTCCTTTCCATCCATCCAAACCACCCATATCCCTCCGCGTTGCTTAATTTCTTGGTAATATTTGCGTTCAAACATCCCTTGTCGCCAAACCAAATCAGTGTATCCTTATAGCTAGGTACCCCGTGAGTCGTTGCCCCTCTGTTATGTATTATACTATCTCGCTCGCTTAGATTCGGGTTGTGCCAGTGGCAATCAGTGTACATTCATTATACTACAGCATGCCTGCGTTCTCTCCCCCTAGACTGGAATACCACGGACAGGGTCACCTGTAGTGTGTCGGGTGAGGTTTCAGGGCCCCGTATGCACGATGACGACGAATCTAAAATGGTGGGGGGATTCAAAGGATGGACTGTGAGTAGTACTGATACTTAAGGTATGATGTCAGAACGAGTGCTCGAAACAGTGAGACTACAAGGGACTTACTGAGTCATAAAGGCGCGTCCAGCTCGATCCCAACGAAGTCTCTATAAGTCTATCGACGTGTTCGGTCACGAGGGAATGTGTGAGGCCCTGCTGGAACCTTTCACGTAGTTGTGCAGCGGTTTGCTCTCCTAGGGCAGCGAAACATGGCATAGCAGAATCTGGATGGTCATCAGAGCCTGATGACGGGTGTGCTATTCTGCGGGGAAAGTACCTTTCTGCATCAGTTCGACCATAGCTGAGGCGCAAATGTCAGCCAGCGAAGTCGCCCTCAGGGCACACTTTCCACTCACTGACTATCCGATCACAGTGCTTCCTCGCAGCCTCGAATCCATCTTTGAATAGCCTCTTAAACTCTCGAAAGTGTTCGCTATCGACGCCTCCGAGCACCTCCACGTACTCCAGCGGGAGTTTAAAAGGAGCGGCTTCGAACCCAAGGTTCCCGGGAGAATTTGATAACATGAACCCAAAGTCGATGTGGACCAGGTGCCCTTCTCGGTCCAGTAAGATGTTTCCGTTGTGTCGGTCCTTGATCTGGAGGAGGTAGGTGATCAAGGAACAACCTGATCGTAGGAATGTCAGCGACACGTCTTGGAAAGGGCGGCGACCCATACCAGCGAGTGACTTGGCGAAATTCCGCTGGGCCCTGGCGAATTTCGCGGAGGACGGGTCCCCATAGGACTTGAGACTGGTCAGTTAGGACTCGCACAAGGGTGGAACCTCTTACGGATATAAAATGGTCTAACAAGGTGACGTGTCCCAACTGTCCTTGGGCAAG
>Ga0307509_10007017_pt1 | contig 14908 bp, 4 predicted proteins | sample 10_EM_MG_FD_202245 | JGI IMG/M metagenome (GOLD analysis project Ga0307509, IMG submission 202245) | Populus trichocarpa ectomycorrhiza microbial communities from riparian zone in the Pacific Northwest, United States - 10_EM | ecosystem: Host-associated > Plants > Roots > Unclassified | place... | reverse complement strand
CAACCAAATATTGAGGTGATTGAAAAACAAAATCAAACTGAAACAAGTTACATTGTCTAATGAATAATCAACCAAATATCAAGTGATGAAATTGTAAAAAGAATAAACAAGAAAAAATTTAAAAAATCCAATTGTAATGAATAAAAATGAAAACAAAAATCCCAGTCTCTCGGGTTAGGAAAAGCTAGAGCTCCTAGGCCTCCAGAAAAAGGTCAAAGCACGTGGGCCTTTTTTTTATTTTTTTTATTTTTTAAGGGGTGGACAACTTAATTCTTTGAAGAAAAATAATAGGCGAAGTGTCGTCTTCCTTTCCTAGATTTTCAGCGACTTCTTGTCACTGGAAAATCAGGTTAATCTGTTTCAGACTAAGAAAAACTCATTTTCAACCATATTTCAACCTAGAAAAAAAAACATTCTAAATACCTTGTAAAACTCATTCATATCTTCTAACAACAAAAAAATTAGCTCTAAAACCCATAATCAACCCAAAACTAAAATTCTTTTCAGGTTTAGATCTATCATTCCAAGCAAGTGTAAGGGAAAACAACATCCTGAATAAACTATCTTCATAAAAAAACACTAATTAACACCAACATCATTCGTTTTCATGGTCGGAATTGGTCTCAACCGAGACTTTCTTTCTTTACCATTATAATCCATCTACTTTCTCTCTCTTCTCTCAAACCAAAGACCAAAAAAAAAAAATGATGTTTGGGACCAAATTTGGATTTCATAAATTGTTAGGAACTGAAAGTTTATAATTTGAAAACTTGGAGGACCAAAGTGTATGTTTAGCCCAACTCTTTTAGGTCCTGCTACCAGCAGGACCCAATTTGTTATCTTCACTTTCCTCCTTGTTTAGCTTTCGCTTTTTCGGTTTACCTCCACTTTTAACCTCTGTAAACTCCATTATAAAATCACAATAGAATCTAACCAAACCCTAAATTCTTAAAAATCCAGTTCAAAATATCACTAAATCACTAATTTTCCACTCAAATAAAAACAAACATTCAATAGCACAGTACTCGATTGTATCTCCTTGTGGATTAAAAACTCATCCAGGTCTCTAAAAAATCTGGAAAAAAATAATTTGAAGTAAAGAAAAAATAAATTCTATTTTTTAAAAAAAGCATTTTTAAAAACAAAAACAAACATGTTTTAATAAGAAAATTCAAGCCAACCTAAAATGAAAAAAAATATCATCAAAATATTTTAAACGGAAAAAAAATTAAAAGGAACAAAATTAGTTGTTGATGTATTGGGTGCTGCTCTTCTATGCGCTATTGATGGTGCTACTATAGAAAATACTTTATTTGAAGATGATGATGATGCAAATACATTTTATACTTTTAACCCAACTCAAGCATTTTAACATTTGAAAAAAAAAATTGTTATTGATCCGCTGCAAAGCGCATGCCAATATGCTAGCTATTATATTATTACGTTACGGTTATTTTTTAAAATATTATAAAAAACATATTGAGATAACATTTTTTATTTTTTAAAATTTATTTTTTATATCATCACATCAAAATAATACAAAAACATCAAAACATATTAATTTGAATTAAGGAAAAAAATAAAATAAAAATTTTAAATTTTTTTAAAACATTTTTGAAACGCAAAAACAAACATGATTTAATAAGGAAATTCAACCCAACCTCAAATTAAAAAAAAAATATCATCACCCAACTTTTGTACAATATAAAAAAAAATCCCATCAATTTATTTCTTTTACAGTATGAAAAAAAAAATTAAATAAGAGAAAAAAAATTGAAAAGGGAAAAAACATAAAATTGAAAATATCATAGAAGGAAAAAATTAAAGGAAATTGCCAATGTGCGCTGCTCTACTATGCGCTATTCATGGTGCTATTGTAGAAAATATTTTTTTTTTAAGATGGTGATGGTGCAAATACATTCTGTGCTTTTAACCAAACTCAAGCATTTTTACATTTGAGAAAAAAAAATTGTTATTGACCCGCTGCGGAATGCGGGCCACTATGCTAGTTATTATATTATTACGTAACGGTTATTTTTTAAAATATATTTTTTAAAAAATATATTGAGATAATATTTTTTTTTAATGTTTAAAATTGATTTTTTATATCATTACATCAAAATAATACAAAAACATAAAAAAAAATTAATTTGAATTAAAGAAAAAAATAAATAAAAATTCAAATTTTTTTAAAGTATTTTTGAAACTAAAAAACAACATGCTTTAATAAGAAAATTCAACTCAACCTCAAATAAAAGAAAATATCATCACCCAACTTTTGTACAATATAAAAAAAAATCTCATTAATTTATTTTCTCTTATAAAAAAATTAAATAAGACAAAAGAAACAAAATTTAAAGTATTGGGTCCTACTGGCTGTAGGACCCACAACTATTGGGTCCAACTGCGGCAAGATCCAACATTTTGGACTCTTGGTAGCAACAAGACCCAACCTTATTGAGTTCTGCTGAAGCATCCAGACGCAATATCCATAGGACCTAACGCTATTAGGTCTTACTGGACAACAAGATGCAATGTCATTGGATCCTGCGGGTAACAGGATCCATTTTGTCTTTTTTTTTTTTACTTCTTTAAAATCAAAAGGGAATTAAAGTCGTCTGAATTTCTCGCTCGATCAAAAAGATATAAAACATATTAAACCTTAGTTTCTTTGACATTAGTGGCTTAGCTCTTCGTGCTTTCCGAAAGCTTTTTTTACAGAGAGAGTGCTCAATAGAACCCAACGTTATTGCAGTCAAACTCAGCAGAAATTTGACAACATTCCTCGTAAACATTACAGTGTTGTTCATAATGCAAAAATTTTATGTCTGCAGTATAGTATATAGTACAATGAATTTATATTCACAATAAATACACAGTATTTTTTTCCATGCCTTTTAAAATACAGTATAATAGCAGAATTTAGTCTAACAATAATCTTGATACAAGTAATTATCCTACACTAAATTTGGTACACAAAAAGAGACAGTGGAATTAATTATACATCATTGAATGGAGAAAACTTGAAAGTTAGTTTGCCCCTCGTCTAATAATAACAGCATGTTTTTACGTATCCTTTTGGCAGCGCAGACATTGCATTGCATAACACTGTTGAGGTAGCATGTCTTTTTGCTATAAAAAGCATTTGTGAAATGGTCAAAAGTAAAAGACTTCTTACTACAAGAATTTGGTGAAATTAGTACCTGATTATCATAATAACCAGAAAAATCCTGTAGGCTGTAAGTTTGAGGTGTCTTGTTGCTTCCTATTTTGAGGCCAACTTTGTACCAGATTTTTGCCTTCGTAATCTTCCCCTCCTTCCACACCAGTTCCACCATTTCATATAAATAAACCTCTCTCCTCCTGTCCCTTCCATTTTTTTAGCAGATCCTTTATGTTTTCTCACCCTCCATTTTCTCAAGGGTTTTTTTTTTTAATGTGTGTGTGTAGTTGATCGATCAATTGAAGAGAAAAATCTCATAGAGTTAATGGGAAGCAAAACGGAATCAAAAAGGTGGATGCTTGAGAGCATTGAAATTGATAGGATGCGGGGTGTTCCTGTTAATGATGAACCTAAAGCCACCTTACCGCCCAAAGAACCTGCTGATGCATTCATCAAGAGGAGTGCAAGTAATCTTGGGGCATCCCTCAGAAGGACTACAAGTAGTGCCTTGAGGAAGAGTGGGGTTCTCTCTTCGAAACCTCCTCTCCCCAAGATAGAAAGAACAGCATCATCAGCTTCTAGAGGACTTAAAAGCCTAAGGTTTCTTGATAGAACAATGACAGGAAAGGAAATGGATGCATGGAGATCCATCGAAAGGCGTTTTGATCAATTTGCAGTTCATGAAAGGCTCCCTAAGGACAAATTTGGAATCTGCATTGGTATGCTTTCGAAATCTTTCGTTGTTGACAGCATGCTTTTTCTCCTATCTTTTCAATATAAAAAACACAAATTGAACTTCATTCCCTTTTTTGCAGGACTAGGAGATTCAAAAGAGTTTGCAGGAGAAATATTTCATGCAATTGCCAGGCGTAAGAATATATGCCCCGCAAATGGGATAACAAAAGATGAGTTGAAATTGTTTTGGGAAGACATGACTAAACAAGATCTTGATTCTCGTCTTGGAATATTTTTTGATATGTAAGAAATCCCCCTTGTGAAGTCTAAACTGTTAAAGGGTTAACTTTAAGCTGACATAATGATTTAATAGGTGCGACAAGAATGGGGATGGGAGGCTTTCGGAGTTGGAAGTGAGGGAGGTGTGGCTATATTGCCCTTCTGCATAATTGTTATTTTCCTTTTCTTTTGTTTTTTTTTTCTTCCTCTTCACATCACGATATTTCAATTTTCTGATTTTATGTTTTGCCAAAGGTTATAGAGTTGAGTGCCTCTGCAAACAAGCTCACAAATCTTAAACAGCATGCGGCAGTCTATGCAGCTCTAATCATGGAAGAACTTGATCCTGATCATCTTGGATATATAGGGGTTGGTATTTATGCAAAAACTCTGGTTTCAAATTTTGTGACTGTGTGGCAATTAGAAACCCTACTTTTTCTAGTTTTGCAGCTATGGGAGCTTGAAACTCTGCTAAGAGGGATGGTGAATAATGAAGATCAAACGACGAAGCTCGATGAAAAAACGCATAATCTCACAAATGCCATGATCCCAAGAAGATATAGGACTCCTGTTACCAAATTCTTGACTGTGTCAGTAGAATATATTCATGAGAACTGGAGGAGAATATGGGTTATCGCGTTGTGGTTAGCTGTAAACTTCGTACTCATTTTTTGGAAGTTTAAGGAGTTCGAGAAATCACCGCTATTCAAAATCTCAAGTTATTGTGTCTGTCTTGCCAAGGCTTCTGCCGAGAGTCTCAAGTTTAATATGGCCCTCATTCTTCTTCCTGTCTGCAGAAGAACACTTACTAAGCTTAGATCATCATTTCTCGGCACCTTTATCCCTTTCGATGACAACATAAGCTTTCACAAGACGATTGCTTTGGCCATAGTAATTGGGACTCTAGCTCATACTCTAGCACATGTGCTTTGTAATATTCCGTTGTTGAGTTCATGCCCAGAAGGCAAATTCATGCTATTTGCTGGACCATTGTTCCATTACCAACAGCCAACTTATTGGTTCTTCATGCGAAGCATTGTAGGCGTAACCGGAATTCTGATGATCCTTATAATGGGGTTCTCATTTACTTTGGCGACACACCATTTCCGAAAGAACGTCGTTAAGTTACCAGGGGTATTTCACAGATTGGCAGGGTTTAATGCCTTTTGGTATGCGCATCATCTGCTCGCCCTAGCATATCTACTGTGCATTTTGCATGGCTACTTCTTAATATTTGAAAAGCCTTGGTATGCCAAAACGGTATGCACAGCCCTCAGCTAGCTACTTCTTCATTAAGCATAACCTTTTTCTTCCATTTGTGCTTCAACAATTCTGAATGCAATATTTTCATGACAAAAAAATTTCTCTTCTGAACATATATAGGTTAAAGCGGTTGCTGAAACTAATTGTGTTATCTAACTTTCCACAGACATGGATGTATCTCATTGGCCCAGTATTGTTCTATGCCACTGAGAGAGTCTTCACAAAAAATCAGGAACGCTTTCACCGTGTTGATGTCATTAAGGTCTGTGTTATTGATGTTTATTGTCCTCATCCATGATATTAATTCATAAAACTCATCGTGTACTTTGGACATTACAGGCAATTATATATACAGGGAATGTTCTTGCTCTATACATGGGCAAGCCTCCAGGATTTAAGTACGAAAGTGGAATGTACCTCTTTATCAAATGCCCGGATTTGTCCAAGTTTGAATGGTAATCAATTGATCTCCGATAGTGTTTTCTGTTCCATAATACATCTCTTTAGTAAAAAAATTCAGTTCTTATTTCATATAGGCATCCCTTCTCCATCACTTCTGCACCAGGAGATAACAATTTGAGTGTCCACATAAGAACTGTGGGTGATTGGACTACAGAACTCAAAAACTTATTTGCGAAGGTTATGGCTTGATTGGTGTCTCTCTATATCCATGCAACTGAGGCAGATTTAGTGACATGTTATTTGCAAATGTTATATTTTCGCAGGTCTGTGAGCCCCCCCGGGATACTAAACAAAACCAAGGAAGGCTAAAGAGAATGGAAACTAAAGCATTGTCAAACTCAAACTTCGATCAGATACAAGCAACGTCAGTAAATTAATTCTTAAATAATCTATACTTGAGATTTTGTGAAAACTAAAACTAAAATAGCCCCCTTTTCACCTGAGGCAGATTTCCAAAGATCCTGATCAAAGGACCATTTGGAGCCCCCGCTCAGAATTACAAAAAGTTTGACATATTACTGCTCATAGGTCTAGGAATTGGAGCAACTCCATTTATCAGCATTTTGAAGGATCTGCTCAATCAGATCAAATCAAATGCAGCGGAGTCGAGGAGGGTACGTTACGTATAGTGCAAAGCACACATCACTGCCATAAGATTGCTTAGACAAATAAGTTGAAAATCAATTCAGCTAACATATGATTGCACGCAGGACCAACGAATGGGTTCAACTGATAAAAAGGGTCCAGAAAGAGCATACTTTTACTGGGTCACAAGAGAACAAAGTTCTTTTGATTGGTTCAAGGGTGTCATGGACGATATTGCAGACTATGATGATAATGTGGGTTTTGATAGCTGAAAAATGTCCTCATTTTACAAATTCTCAGCCCGTCAAGGGTTTCTAATCTAACCAGTAATTATTCCTTTGGAACTTTTCAATGTCTCAGAATATAATTGAAATGCACAACTACTTGACTAGTGTGTATGAAGAAGGAGATGCAAGGTCTGCACTTATTGCCATGGTACAAAAACTGCAGCATGCAAAGAATGGACTTGATGTTGTCTCCCAAAGTCGGGTATTGATCAGCTTGACTGACCACTGCATCATTAACGATATACTATGTTTTTTTCTTTTAAATTCCTTGCTAATATGTAATAGAATGTGACAGATAAGAACGCATTTTTCAAGACCCAACTGGAGAAAGGTATTTACTCAAATGGCAGAAACACATAAATTTTCTCGGATAGGTAAGTGTGGAACTGTAAAGAACCTTTTTTGGTACCATGGCGCACCATATCTTTTTCAGCTATATCATTAGTTTTATGCTTAGGTCCTTTGTTTACTTCTTGATGTCTTGGTTTGCAGGCGTCTTCTACTGTGGAAGTGCTCTCCTTGTCAAACCACTGAGGGAGCTTTGCCAAGAATTTACTCTAAATTCATCAACTCGTTTCCAATTTCATAAGGAGAACTTCTAAAATACCAATTTGATCCATCTTGGAAAATGTTTGCTTGATACAGTGTACAACGAAAGATATAAAATGAGAGCTTCTCAAGCTCTAAATTCTATAGAAAATCTATGTTTTGTAAACTCTCACTAATATGAAATCTCTCTACTAAAAAATAATACTCAAGGTTATTTAAATAAAAGCTTAAATAGATTTAGGTAAGGAAACTTGAACCAAATAAAATTTTAAAATGTAACTAGGAAAAAAATCCTAAAATAACTAGAAAAATAAAGAAATATCCAGAAAAATATCTTCAGAGCCGAATTCGGATATGATAACAACCTCTCTTCTGGTTTTAACCAATTATCTCCTTATAGAATTGAGCATGTTGAGGGTTATGATAAAATTTCAGTCTAATCTAAAGGTTTAGTAAAAATTATGCCTTCTTTTATCTGAAATGTTTGTTAACGTGTCTAAACTTCTTTTCGAACTTGTCATTATGCGTATCGCGTCAAGCTTATTTATTTGAGTAAAACTCATTCTCAATTTTACTATCAGAAATTGAACTCTTTGACTCTAAAAAAATATACACTTCTAATATAGTATTGTGGCTAGTTTGTTCACAAATTAAAATTTCTTTAATATAATGATGTCAAAATCTAATTTATGATATGTGCAATCTAAATGAGAATTCATATCTAATGTTACACTTTTTTTTTTTTGTCTATGAAACCCATTTGTAATTCATGCTTCCTTTCCTTTACCTCAAATTTGACCACCTCATTAGATGTTGGTAAAGAAGCATCGTCATCTTTAGTCAGCTTGTATTCAACCTGCTTTTATCCCTCAATCTTTTCATGGAAAAGAACCCCAAGTAATTTTCTACCATATTTTTGAGTGACTTTTCAAAAATCATTGTGTTGTCTATGTCTTTGTTTACAACACCCATGATCGAAGGATTATAGCTTACTATTTTCTTCTCTAATTTAATTTATAAAAACTAAAGTTGTTTTTTTAGCTCTCTTTTCAACCAAATTATCTTTACCATGATGGGATAACTTTGAAATTTCAAAATTAAAGACTTATGTATCTAATTCTACCCTTTGTTTTTTGTAAAATTCATTACCTTACAAATTAAGGTTAACAATAGTCTTTGGTTTCCACTCATAATCTAGCGAAACAAATATATCCCTCAATAATATTTTTATTCAAAACTAAGATGCAATAAGTTCTTACTTTAATTATTTATAATTATTTAATTATTTATATGTTTTTCCTTTGTACTATTTAAAAATTTTGAACAAAAAACAAGCTATAAAAATTTAATTATTTATATGCTTCATATAAAATCTCTTCTTTATCATCTTGAATAAACTCTAAAGTTATTAATTTTCTCATAGTTCTTCATGATGAAAGTATATATTTACTAGCACAAACTCTATTTCTAGAATATCTTATCACCAATCTCAGCATCATAAGCAAGTTTGCATCTTGAAAAGCTTGCCTTCTGATAACTAATAATATTTTTTAATTGAAAGTATGCTTCCAACTCTAACAACCATTTAATAAATCTTTTCTTTAAAAAATTTCTATAAAAAAGGAATTTCATTGAAATTAGGAATTCATCTATGAAAAAGTTAATTGCAAACTAAGTTGTCAGTTCATTGTTTGGTTTATAGGAATAGATATAGGGTTTGGTTCACCCTGAGGTAAGTCTATAGGCACATCCCTCTCCTCATTATAATCCTTATTTGTACCTCTCCATGGCAACTGATCTAACCAATCATGATATGGTTCTCATTACTGCCTCTTGAGACCTCATAGGTTCATAAATGGCCTTCATTCTTGCACCACAAAATAGGAAGATGTTGTAAATGTCTCCTACCACCAAACAAGCTACCTTGCTCTATTAACAATTGATACAGTATATAGTAAAAGATAGGAAATGAAGATTTCTAAAGTCCTAAGTACAATTATGAACTATAGAGAAAATCTATATTTTATATATTTTAAATAATATGAAATCACTTTACTGAAAAATAACACGCAAGGTTATTTAAATAGGAATCTAAACAATCTAGGTAAGGAAACATAAACAAAATAAAATTTTAAAACCTAACTAGGAAAGACATCTTAAGATAACTAAGAAAAAAATGCAAAGCATCTTCTACATCGAATTTGAACATAAAATAATGTTAGTTACCTAAATCCAGATTACCACCTTTAGAACTGAGTTTGTAGAACATCTTGGGAAAATTCTACCTTAATCTAATAATCAGATCAAAAGTTAAATATGTTTTTGCTAGAAAGATTGTTTGACGCATCCATATTTCTTCTTAGACTTATTGATACGTGTCCCACCACATCATTATAGAAATAAAATTTGTGTCATTAACCATTTTGCCATATTCATAAGAGGAAATTAGCTTTAGGATGTTGCAATCTTGTAACCTTACAAATAATTTCTTTTTTCTTCCAAACTTATGTTGACAAACATTTTTTAGTTATAGAGGTTATGCCATAATTATACGATAAAGATAACTCTATTTGATTTATAAATCCATGTCATCCTTTCTAGAGAATTTTTTACAGTTTTCATTAAAAGGTCAAACCCTAATAAGTACATTAAAATAGCTAAAGTTGAAGTATGAAGAGCACAAGGCATTAGTAAATGAAAAACACAAATAGCCTTCAAAAAATCCATAAGGATAGAAAAAATTATAGATAGTCAAGGAAGAAAAAAAAAATCAATCTTATAAGAAAAGTTACAAGATTGGAAATCATCATTTGTAAATGCTAGATTTGATAAGAAAGAAATTTATAGATAGTCACAAAGATAACTTTATGATAGAATATTATTTCAATTTTAAATGTTATGTAAGTTTGCGAACAATTGTTCTCTTTTATTCTAAATTAGTGCTAACATTTTAGCTTAGACTTTGAGTTTTAGTTTAGACTTTGAACTATATAATAAGAGTAGTTCTCTCTCTCTTATTCATTCAATCAATCCTTTCAAGAAGGTCTTTTTTTTTAATAGCACATTCCAAAATCAAAGGCTTTGTGAGTATATATAATAATAAATCAAAGCCTAGGTACAAAGAGCACAATGCAAGTAAATAGATAACGCATGCATCCTTAAAAAGCCACGAGGATAAAAAAAAACATCATACAAGCCCAACTTATAGAAGTCTAGAAGGAAGAAAAAAAAAATTGTTTTCAATCACTATATAGATCGTCATGGCTCATTGATTCACTAAATCGTCGATGAACTATTCATCCCCAACAATCTACCTCTAAAGTTTGTTGTTTCTTCTTCAAGCTAATTGCCTCCCTATATTCCCTCTCTTTTGAGACAAATAATAGAGATTATTCTTTGTCATTTAAAGAGTGGAAGGAAAAAATGTTGTAGAAAAACTAGTGATCTTAAAAATAAAATCTAATATCATTTCATATCAATTTTTTGTTTAGTTTAACTATAAGATAATTGCATGTAAATTATAACCAAATATTGTTGATTAAGTTGCTGTTAAAAAAAGATAAGCATGGAATTAAACAAAGTAAATATTGAATGACTATATTGATTGTGTCATAACCCAATTGTTTACCATTATTTTCTCATAAAAAGAAAAAAAATCAAAGAAAATGAGATTTTGATACATTCCAGCCATTCATGCACACATTTCATGATTCTCATCTTTTTTTTTATTAACATCTTTTTTGGGAGGGAAGTCAAAATAAGAAAAACTAAAATTAAGAGAGAGAGAAAAGAAAGAATAGGGAATAAAATGACAAGTTTAGGAAAAAAGATCAAAATAAAGTTTAGACCCAACTTATTTGAACATATAAGAGTCCTAGATTAGGTTAACTCTCCAAACTTAATCCACTCAACTTAGGTTCGATGTCTTAACAAAATGCCTATGTGGACATTTATGTATAATTGCAAAATATATTCATTACTCTTTATTTGTAATATAACTATAGAGAGTTTTTTTTATATATAATCAAAATGTTATTAATTTTTTTTAAAACATTATTAAAGGGGAAAATCACCTTAAAACTCTAAGGTTTAATTGTAGTAACACTTTAATGTCCATATTTGAAAATTTATAATTTATATATTATTGTTTATATCAAGGTTGTCAATTTCATTTTGTACCTCTAGTAATGACCAGTTTATCTTGTACAATTTCAAAAAACAAAACAACCCAAAACAAATTTCATCTCGTTTTGAATCTCTTTCCATTTTAGATTTCTTGGCCAAATTCAGGCCAAAATGTTTCAGTTCATTATGTTTGTTCCGTTCAATGAATTATGTATTTTTTTTAATCTATGTTTTTTCCCTAATTTCATTATTTAACTCTTAGTTTATTGAAGATGGAACTTTTATTTTGTTGTGGATTGCTTTTTTATTTTATGGTTATCTCAGTTTCAAGACCCATGTCATTGGTTTGGAGAGTTGACCCAGTGGACCCAAGTATTTTTTTTGTCTATTTGTTTTTCAGTTTCATCATTCAACATTTGATTTATTATGAATTAGGCTTTATCATTTATTTTTGTTTGTTTTCTATGAAGTTATCCTAGTCTCATGACTCAAAACGAAGGTTTTGCGAGTTAACCCAGGTAGACTTAAATCGTTCTATTGTGTCTTTTTTTTTTTTAGATTGGTTTATTTTTCCAATTTATCATTTAACAATGAGTTTATTAGGAATAAAACTTCATAATTTATTTTGATTTATTTTATTTGCGGTTTTCATGGTCTTATGACTCGGGTTGTGGATTTGAAAAGTAAACCGAAGTTGACCTGGAACAATCCAATATGTTGTCTCAATATTTTTTAAAAAAAATGATGCCATCTTGGATTTCATATAGTCAAACTATATTTTTATTAGGCGTCCAAATTGTCTTTAGGCCCATCGAATCCATTTGATCAACTTCTACACGGTTTAAATTTTTTCTACTAGAAAAATGTTACCTATGCTTGGATATTTTTTTTTATGTTAAAAAAATTGATTCGACCCACAATATAGCACAGACCAATGATCTAATAGTTACTAAATATGAATGTTTAAATTTTAAAATTAGGTTTAGATACTTGACATTATGTTTGAAATTTGAATTGTACAATTTCAAGTTAATTTATCTTTGGATTTAAATTGGAATTATATATGTTGAATTAATATATGTATGTGTGTTTGTGTGTGTATCTGTGTGTGTGTGAACAATACAACTCCAAAGCAATACATCAAAATGCTTCAAAACCAAAATGTATCGTTCTAAATAAAAAAACAGATTGCCAACCATAATGGAATTGATAAACTTGGTTTATATAATTGATAACACTTTATATACTAAGTCAGAAATACGTGAACTCGATCAATATTAAAATCTTGAAATATTACAGGTTTGCCATTGTAATTTATTTAATGTCCAAGATGCTCTTATAAGTGAAATATCTCAAGTTTGCCATCATTCTTCTCATATGTTTCCTCTCCCTTTCTATATGAATGCAAAATCATGTTCTTTCTCTCTCTTCTATGCATAATTAAATGATATTTATGAATAAAATTAGGGTTAATCAAAGTTGTAAGATGAAGAAACTACTCGATTGTTTCAACCATTCCAAAATATTCCTTCCACCATTAATTCTCTATCTCTCAAAGACCTGTGACCTAAATGAGCACAACATCAGCAATAATTGGCCAAACCGAATCATAATATCTCAAGAAACCATCACTCACATTAACAACACAACTCCAACAACACACTTACATAAACTAGTCACCATAACACAAGACACACCACGTCAAACCTAACCTCATCTTCATCTTTAATCAACCATCAAACCTTAAATCCACAACACATTAAAAGACACCATCACCGGTCGTATAATCTAACATTACAAAATTTAACAATTTAGCGACGGAATTTTTTCGTCGGCTTGAGATTACTATTCTGTCCGTAAACATTTACCGACTAATTCACCAACGAAATGCGTCTGTCGGTATAATGTTTGTCGGTAATTCCATTATTTATCGTTAATTCTATCAGTAAAAAAAAATAAAACCGATGGTTTTACAGACAGAAAATGCTTTAGGCTTTGCGACCCGTGACCCATCAAAAGACAACTCCATATTTTTACGGTTACAAAACAACAATATATCCATTCTAGCCTTGATATTGTCTTTTGTCTTCTCCTTCACGTCCATAATCATGTTGAAAATGTTCTCAAACACGTACTTTTCTATGTGCATGAAGTCAAGGTTATGGTGGAGAAGATTGGTCTTCCAATAAGAAAGCTCCTAGAAAATACTTTGCTTTACCTAGTTGTGGGTCAAACCAAAATCAGGAAACTTCTGCTTACCGGATTGGAAACCAAACACAATGTCACCATACTCTGACACCACATCATGCAATTTTTAACTAGAAAGACATGGGGGTGCAACATCTTTTTCAACTCTGCCAACAAAAATAATCTTTTATGTTCTTTCTGTACTTGTGATCTGTTGGCAAGAAATGCCGGTGGCTGTTAAAAAAAGATATTTTACCCTCGTTTGTTCGCGTGAATTGTTTTCGATTAAGAGCTCATTTGGAGCAATGGTACAACCAAAGTTTTATTAAATTAATTTTTTGGTGTTTTTGAATTATTTTAATGTGATGATCATATCAAAAATAAATTTTTAAAAAATTTAAAAATATATATTATTTTGATACATTTCTATGTGAAAAGCACTTTGAAAAGTTGCTCCTATCATTATCTCAAACGCCCCTTAAAACTACTATATTCATAATCTTATTTTTACAAACAGGGTTGAATCTAGTTTACATTTACACTTTTATATAATAATATATTTATTATTATATCCTATAGTGTTGACTTATGAATCAACCCGTGAATTATAAAAACAAATCCATAAAGAAACCATAAAAGCTATAAATACAGTCTAAAATTCAATTCTACATATAAAATCCAAATTTGGTAAAATGGTACAGAGTTTTAAATTATATTCTGATAAAATTGGAATCCATAACATGTTGGAGCCTTGGTTGTTAATGGCTCAATTGGCCCATTATATACATATAAGGAATCAAATTATTAATGAATGAACTAAACTACTTATGGTAATGAATTATACAAGCACTGTCCTTTTATTCATAAACATTTAATTTATGTAGTGTTTAGATTTAAGTGATTATTAAAATGTTTTTTATTTATATAAAAATTTAATTTAAAAAAAATATAAAAAAAATTCAAAGTTTTTTTTTTTTAAAAAAAAAAAAACCAAACTTTCAACTTTCTTTTTCAGCTAGACGTCAACATCGAGAAAGCGGATACACTTTAGTGTACCGAAATTACTAGAAAACCCAGACTCCCCTTATTCCACCACCTAGCCAATCACAGCTTGTCCTTGTCAATTCTCAACTTGGTCGGGCCACTCTTCCTCTTCTAACAAATTTTATCAAGGGAGGAAACTTTGCTCAGCTGCAACGCCTACAAACACCAAACCCACCAATCACAACGCAACACCTTTGACCACTTCACACTCTCTTCTCTTTGCTCATTTCTGTTTCCACGGATCCTCTTTTTGCAAGTAGCAGTAGCAGGAAAGAGTTGGCATACTTGT
>Ga0307509_10007016_pt1 | contig 14913 bp, 6 predicted proteins | sample 10_EM_MG_FD_202245 | JGI IMG/M metagenome (GOLD analysis project Ga0307509, IMG submission 202245) | Populus trichocarpa ectomycorrhiza microbial communities from riparian zone in the Pacific Northwest, United States - 10_EM | ecosystem: Host-associated > Plants > Roots > Unclassified | place... | reverse complement strand
CCATGATTGAGATAAAATAGAAAAATCAAGATTCCGTTGCCGGGACTTGAACCCGGGTCTCTCGGGTGAGAGCCGAGTATCCTGACCAGCTAGACTACAACGGATTGCTGGACTTTCTTCGTCCACTCCTATATATACCTTAATAGACACAATCACTTGAATTAAAAGTGCTGGCGTATGTGCAAATTTCCTACATGAAAAATTAGATGGTAAAACTGCAGTGAATTATACTTTTATGGACATAAAGATGTGGATACTGTCCGTTTAAATATTTTTAAAAAATCATTTATTTCTCGTTTTCTTTTCTTCTTAATGATGTTTCGAGTTGAAGACATTCATTAATACAAATTTAAAATTTGATGCTTTACAAGGGAGGAAATTCTTTTAAAATCTTGTTTATTAAAAACCATTCAAACACACCTTTTGTTGTTGAGTTCTTTAAAGAAATCGATGCCAACAATAAAAAAAGAGTGTAGAAAAGGAGAGAGAGTGATAAAGAAAGTGAATTTTTCTTTGATTTTTTCTTTAAAGATCAATCTGTGTTTAGATTTTCTTGTTTTATTTTGTTTTTCAAAAAGAGATTAAGAGAGAGAGAGAGGAAGAGGATGAACATGAGGAGAGAGAATGTGATTTGTAATTATGGTTTTTATATATATATATATATATATATATATATAACAATTACTTTTGTCACGTGAGTGAATGTTTCATTATATTCAAGCCTATATTCTTATGGGCTCATAAGCGCCATTAAACAAACTTTATATCGTTCGATAGAGTCATCAACATGTAGCTTGATGATGTATACTCATTTATACCCAATAAAATTAACTCCAACATGACAAGTGATGATATCCCAAGTATAATTGTCATGAAAAGCATGTAGTTTATTATGCATGGCTTGATGCCCATACTCTTTAGTAGAAATTGTGAATAAGATTTAGGCATATAAGTATTATTTAGAGTAGCCTAAAAAGTGGAAGAAAAAAACCATACCAATTCAGGGGTCGGGAAAATCTAGTATATCGCTAAGGCGTATGCATGAGAGGATTAGGCTACATTTTAGAAGAAGGAAGAGATAATAGGTGATGTTGTTAATACACAATACTTGTTTTAAAAAGGGAAGAAGTATTAAACACAACATCAAAAAGAGGAAGTGAAATAGAGGAAGACATAATTAGGACAAGATTTAAAGAAATATTCATTTAAAAAATCACATTCCAAGAAATACAAAGCTCGATAGCATTTGTATCATAACATACAATTCTTTTATGCGATTTACTATAACCAAGAAAAGCATGCTGAATAGATTGAACAACAAGCTTGTAATGTTCAATGAGAGGTAAATGAACAAAAAAACACTACAAAAAACATGCATGCAATTATAATTAGGAGGTACACCAAACAAAGAAGAATATAGAGAATCAAAATGCAAAGTAGGAGAAGGTAAACAATTAAACAAATATACAATCATAGATAAAAACATCTACCTAAAATATATAAAGAACGTAAGATTTAAGTATCAATGTGCGAACAACATCTAAAAAATAACAAATCTTATGCTCAACAACATCATTCTATTAAGGAGTGTAAGGACATGAATGTTGAGAGAGAATGCTCTTTTGTTAAAGAAAAGATTGAAAAGAATGAGACATGTATTCTCTTTTAGAATCTGAGCGTAAGATTTTAATACACATAAAAAAAATAGGTTTCTATATAAGCAACAAAAGTTAAAATGTTGAGAACATATCAGCTTTAAAACAAAGAAAATAAACCTATGTAAAATGACTATAATTATTAATAAATGTCATAAAATGTCTTGAGCATGAGAAAGAACATGACTTATACCTAAACATCAGATTTAATAATTTCAAAACATGTAGAAGCACGATTTCCTTGCAAATAAAAAGGTAAAGATTTTCTTTTACCAAGTTTATAAGAAGCACAATCAAATGAGAACGAAAAAAACTCATTAGTATTATTCAAATAACCACGTTTTATAAACTGTGTCAGAATTACAAAGTTGGGATGACCTAGTTTCTTAGGCCAAAATTCGCTATTATTATTAGCAATAGCAAAACAACCAAAAAAAATTGAATGAGGAAAGGAAAAGACTAAAGAGGAAAAATAAATCTCACTTTAGACCCCCTCGATATCTCTTGTTTCGACATTTGATCCTACACATAACAACCAAAATGATTAAAATAAAAAGAATAATCTTTTCTACTAATTACCTAGCCAAAATGAGATTGAAAATTAAATTAGGAGACTCATAAATATTAGTAAAGAAAGAACTTAACTACCAACTGCTGTAATATGAAGAATACTACCATTAGTGATATGAATATATTACTTACCATCATATTTACGACATCATATAAATCAATCAAACTATTAGTTATATGATTAGAAGCCACTAAATCAGTTAACCAATGAGAAATAAGAAGATGTTTCTTGCTCTTACAGACCAAGAGTAAAAAGGGTAGAAATAATCATATACTGAACCTTCTTATTAGTAATATTGGAAGAAGAACTCATAACAACAAGTTATACAAAAGATGTAGACACAAAAGTGGACCGAAGACGAACATGAATAATATAAGTGAATTGATTAAAAAGATGGATATGAAAATCCTTAATAATATGAAATTTTTTCTTACAATAACTACAGAATTTCCTACCGCACTATTTTGCAATATGCTCTTATTTCCTTGCAACTAAAACATCATGACAAAGATCTAGATCGTCCTCTGCTTTGAGCAGTGCAGGCCATATTAATCACTCAGAACCACCAGTATCTTAAGTAAGGCCAAACTATGAGGCAAGATTTCACCCAAGCAAACCTCAAAAAATAGGACAGATTGACAATTGGTTAGCTTAGCTCGTGACTTTTAAATTTAAATCGTAGCTTTATTAAGAATTGATCATGTTAGCTTTTATAATGAACCACGTATATTGTTGTTAAAGCTTCTTTCAGAGCTTGAGAATGCACCAACTCATAATAATCATTCCATAAATTAATAAAGCTAAAATAGAATTTCTCAATAGAGAGGTTTCCTTTATGATAGTTTCTGATGTCTAATTCTAATCGAAATTTTTAGGCAAAATTATCTTGATAATAAATTCTCTGAAGGTAATCATATATCCTCTTAGTAGTAGTGAACCCATAAATATTATTGATCATATGAGGTTTAACAAAGCTAAAAAGTCAAGAAATAATTTTGTTGCCTCCCCATGAACTAAGTTCCTTAGTATCAGTAGGAACCATAGAAAACTCATCCAAATGACATCATAACTCCTCTTTCGTGAACATCCGAAAATGGATTCCTAATAGGTATAATTTTTACCAGTAAGGCGTATAATAGAATTTTCTTCTGATATAATAATAAAAAAAAAACAACTAATAGAATAGAAAAAATCACCACACTACTTAGAAACCAATATCTAGCTGAGAACTCTATAATTAGAAACTGAACCTCCAAACTAGATAACCACTTCTACCAATACTTAGAAGAATATCGAAGACCTGCTTTCTAATGCTACCCATAAAAAAACTATTGGAAAAAAAAAAACAAGAAACCAAAAAGATTCAACCAAGCTAAAAAAATACTATGAAGAGAATTTAGGGCTTTGATACTATATCAATAAAGGTTTTGGACTGAATGCCTCTCCTTGTGAGAATTATCTTCTTTATATATTGAATTATAGCCCTTTACAAGGCTGAAAATCAGTCATAAATAATATTATATCAAGTAAGAGTATAACCTACACACACACATACTAAATAAGGTAAGATATATCAAGCCATCAATTCCGTTAACAATATATTTGGGCATCAATATCATTTTGTTTATTTTGAAAATTAGCTTTGACCCAAGATGAAAAGTGTAATATTAAAAAAATTGGTTGCAAAGTGAGAAAAAACCAAACCTCGAGATGCTCGGCATAATTTTCCTTTTTTTTCAAACTTTTTTTTTTAAATTCTACCTTCCAAATTCTTTAATTTATTTTGGTTTATTTTAAATGAGGTTATTGCAGTCTTAAATAAACGTCTTGGTATTTGACTATTTTTTTATTTTTACAAGTGTTTATCTTTGTTATCATATCATTATATAAAAAATGGTTTTTAAAACAAATTTTTTTAAGCCCAATGGAGTCTATGATCAGGGTTGCAGGTTTTGTGAGTAAGCCACGAAGCTCAAGTTGACGCAATATGTCATTTAAATATTAAAAAAAATCATTTTGAATTTTTTTAAATCAAACCATGCTTTTACCAGTTATTCGGGTTTCCTTTGAACCTGTCAAGTCAACAGGGTCACCTAGAGTCAACTCTCATGCAAGTTAATCTTAAACTCGGGCTAGACAATGAATCATGTCAAAAGGTTTCAAAGTTGACCTGCTAGGTTAAGTTTAATAGCAATGACAAATAGTTTTCTTTTTTTTTATTCCATCCAATTTTTTTTTCTTTCAATTGAATTGTCTTTTGCTTTTTTTTTTTATCAATTTTATTCTTCAATATTTGGTTGATTTTGAATTGGTATTCATAATTTATTTTGGCTTTTTTTTATGAGATTATTACAGTCTTAAATAAACATCTTAACTTTTTATTGGTACTTAATCTTGCAAGTGTTCATTTTTGTTATCATATTATTAAGTAAAAAATAATTAAAAAAAGTTGTTAAACACAGTGGAGTCCATAATCTAGATATAAGTTTGATGGGTTAAACTATGAAATCCGAGTTAATTTAATATGTCGTCGTTTTAATATTAAAAAAAAATATCATTTTTCAAAAATTTTTAAAGTCAAATCATTTTTTTTACTGGTCATTTGGATAACCTTTGAATCTATCAAGTTGATTGATCCATATTAAATTTATTTTTACATGATTTAATTTGAAATTTAAACTAAATAAGAAGTATTAAATTTAATAACAATATTAAAAAATTCCTTACAGACTAAATATTTTTTAAACATTTAATAAAATATTGATATAACTTGGGTGCAGCTCCGTGTCGGTGTCAGTAGTGTTGTTCTATTTGTTATGTTCATTGTATGACAATTGAGAGCCTGGAAATTATTTTTGAGGTCTGGGCAAGAATCTTGTCTCATGTGTTGTTGTTTCAGTTAGTGCTGCAGATGGCTGCCTGGGTCAATATGGTGTGTTTGATGGGCTTTTTTATTTTATTTTTTCATTTACTGGTGCAGGTTCAATATAAGCGTTAAGGATTCTTGCAGGCTTTATAAATAAGTGGGCTGATTCATAATTATTTCTTTTATTACATACTAATTACCTTTTGATTAACTCTCCTGATAAATGCAGATGAATGCCAGATATTTCATTTTGTGACAGGTCCACGCCATGCTGGTAAAGAGGGATTGCTGGCACTTCAACAGAGAATTGAAAACTAGTTGAATTCTAGTACAAGCTCCCTGCTGGAGCTCCGTTTGAAGTGATCATCGGAGAATGGAAGCTTGCAGGAGATGCAATGGCAATATTATAGGCCATTTTCGAAGCTTTTGAACAGTATATGGCTGGAAAAATCTCCAGAGTTTACCCCAATGACTGGAGCACTTGATATAAGAATCCCCAACTATCCATGCACATTTGAAGGATCAAAAGTTCCACAACCATGCAAAAGATCCGCCGGACCGAAGCTCCTTCTTAAAATTTAAGGAATCGCTATGGCTTGGCACAAAAGTAGGCTAGTGACATAAGCGACAGTCTACCAAGTTAATGATCAAAACTTCATGTTGTGAAGCAATGTTCAAGGCAGAGGTTCTGAGAAGGAACAAGCAAACTGACTTTTCATTAATAAACAAATTTATATATGAATGCAACATCTGTGTATGCAGAGACCTAACTAAGAACCATCTGTTTGTGTAAAATAGTGAGAAGGATAGAAAGAAAACGACAGAATTAAAAAAAAAAAAATAGAAAACAAAATCTAGCAATGCCACCCATCTGACTGAAGCCTTGTATGGTAAACTGTACAAAATGGGAGCAAAGCAGCAACAACCTCCACGATAGAGACTTTGTTTTCTAGGTGGCAAGCAGGGAAATCCGAAGCCTGGAATGTTCAGACCAAACTTGAAGACCTATGAAGTCTCCACAAGAATGGTTAAGGAATCGCACTATCATCCACAAGGTGCAACTTCTAGGAGTGGGCCTAAGAATGACCATGGAAGAAATTCTATAGCATATCCACCCTAAGAAACCATGGGAGCACAAAAGCTATTACCAGGCATGCCATTAGGAAGTTACAGAAGGTTTGTCCCCGCAAACATCCTCCATTTCTCTCAGATGAATGACCACCACTACTAATAAACCTCCTCTCCAGAAACCGGTCATCCCCAATACCTGTAATATTCACTGCTGTCACTCCACATATTTCACAGATTCTGCATAAAGAAAACAAGAAGACATCTGTGAGTGATGAATTCCCGGCAAGTTGATTCAAGGCAATTCCCAAATTGGCAACTTCCAATTCTACGATTAGTTCATAAACCGAGATCTGCTACAAATGATCCTAGAAATTTCAAACTTAAGTGTCTTATAATGAGATACTCTGAGAGAGAAGTATAGGGAAATAATGGAAAAGGAAACAGCAAGCGTGATTTAGCAGAAACAGAAATTGAGGAAAATAGAAGGCTGGTGGTCTAGGATAGAGAAATGTTTTGATACAGTTAGAAAATCAAGATGTTCTCATTAGTATACCAAAGAAAACTAATAATGCTACACCAACATGAGACTAATTCAAAGAAGACAAGGATTCCCCCTCCAGGACTCATGACACTGACACCAAGCGTCCATGAGATGGATATCAATAATAACACACCAACATTAGACTGACTCGAATACGATTAAATTTGGTCCTACCCAATTCATGATACTTGAATATTACTAATATGTTCTACACGACTTTCTTGCAGCTAATCTTGAAAAAAGAATTTGTTTGTTGAAACAACCAGGGTGCAAAAAAATAAATAAATAATAGAAGAATGAGAAAAGATCGAGGATCTACAATTAACAAAGTTTGATTATTTGCCAGTTGCACACAATCTCAGGAAAAAAAAAAATTGATTGCAATAAACAATGACAGTGTTGGAGCATGCTGAGCTCGATGTGCATGTATGCATATAAGCAGAAAAGTCGTAGAAAAACTGACTTCCAAGCAAAAGAACATATACCTATTTCCTTTAAGTTTAAACCAAGCTTCGGCACAATTCACATGTGCAAAGCCAAGATCATCTTTACATCCACAGCCAAGCTGAATTAGATCCATGGAGGTGGCTGTGGCAGTAATAGTTGTGTCAGTAGCTTCCAGTAACCCCTCAGAAGTCAAGTGACAAATCCTACAAACTTTTTCTCCATCACAGTTATCCTTAAAGCCTCCTCCTCCAGTTCCATCACCATCACCACACTTCATATCAATCACGCGTGACGACTTCCCTCCTAGGTGCACCTCTGCCTCGGACTCATCCACTGTTTCCTTAGTGGACCTCAGCTCATTTTCCTTGGCTTCCAATCTCTGGTTTCCACCATTAATACCCACATTCTCTTCAGAATCTATCACAATAACAGTCTCTAGCAGAACCTCGCTAACTGAGATACTCGAATGCCGACTGCTTCCTTGCCCAACTCGATTCAATACCTCACCATCTCGTAGCACATGACGTATTTCCTGATTTATTACCCCACCTCTGAGCCCCAACTCCTCATTATGTGATCCCAAATCTTTATTTTCTCCATTGACACTTGAAGTCACCCCTGAATTCATCACATTCACAGTCTCAAGTACAGTTTCATTAACCCTATTACTTGAATTTGACGAGGTTCCTTCATCCAATGACTCCCCAATTCTTTTCCCATCACTAGCTCCCTGATTGACCACTCTCTCAATTAATCCCAACCCCTCAATATTCGAATTCAAAACCTCAGTTTCCACCACAGCAGATACTTTCTCTCCTAAATTTACAACAGTTATAGCCTCTGACCCAACCCCATTATCCGAATTGCTCATATTTCCACTCAAATCATCGACATTATCTATCCTTCCCTGATAAACTTGGCCCAAATTCCTAATAAATCCTTTGTTTCCATGTGTTTCTTGATCCATTATTCATAACAAAACAATCTCCACCTCTCCAAGAGATTTCCAACGAAAAAAACCAGCAATTATAAATAGACAAACTCAGGTATCAACACAAATTCAACATCATCTCTATTGGTAGCAGACGATGAACAAAAGAAACACAAAACCTCCAAAGAAACCAACAGATCTTCAGGAAAAAAATAAAAATAACCAAAGAACTGAACAAGCTAAATATAACTGAAAGATGATAACTTTGTAATGAAAACTGAAGCCCCGGATAGTTACCTACTCCATTCAACAACTTCAACCCTAATAAAACCTGCCGTCATGTGTCAACCACAAAAAAAAAAACGTTTACTTTCCAAGTTCAACTTAAATTAAACTACTACAAAGGAGAGATCTATCTATGTATCCATCTTTATAACAACAATGTTGTCTCACAAATTCAACTTACGTCTAATGCTGTCCGTATAGACAGCAGATTGTGTGTCTGGAGGAGTGGGAGTGTTTTTGTTGTGGGAGGTAAAAGAGTTTTGATGGGAAAGAAAGTGCATGGAAGACGTTATGTAAGAGTATAATAATTAAGTGGTAATAACTTTGAGATCTTCTATATATATACGTTAAAAAGCTTTTATTCATCCCTTGTATGTTAGCTGTTTTTAATTTTATTAAAGTAATTAAATGAGTATTTTCTAGAGTATTTTATTGTTTTTAATTTATATTTTTATTTATATAAAGTAAATAATTATATACTTTTTAATAAAGTTTTAGCGATTTTGAGACTTGTTTTTGGATTTAAATTGTATAAGAAAGAAATTCTATGATGGGACCATGAACTCTTTTGTTTTTACATTTTAAAAATATTTTTTTTAAATTAATTTTTTTTTCTTTACTTTAAATTATTTTTTTGTATTTTCATATTATTTTAATATACTGATGTCAAAAATAATTTTTTTTTTTAAAATTATTTTGATATATTTTTAAATAAAAAACAACCATGCCCCATTACCAGACAGTCTCCCCATTACTAGACACACAAATTAGTTTTTTTAACACTTTAAAAAAATATTATGGATTAACTTACAAAGAAAGCATTTATTATTTTATCTTAATTGCAAAACTATTATCTGCTTTTTAAATGAAGATTAATAAATCTTTGTCCAATCTACTTTTAATTAAATTTTTATTTGAGTTTGTCTTCTTTATATATTTCTGAGTTGGACTCTATTACAATGCTTAAATAGTTTTATATTAGACCATTGACATGTAATATACCACGGGTCAAATTAAATTTTTCTTAAACATAAAAAAATTATTTAGAAGTTCCTAATATTTTTTTTCTAGTAGAAAAAAATTTAAATCGTGTAAGAATTGACTTAATGTAACCCAATTGACTTTGCGTGTCCAAAAGTAACTCAAACAACTCGTAAAAATATAGTTTGATTAAAAAAATATTCAAAATAAAATCTTTTTTTAATATTAAGATAACAACATATTGGATTGATTTAAGTAAACCTGAGTTAATATGTCAAATATACGACTCGGATTATAAGATCATGATAACCTAATAAAAAGTAAATAAAAATAAATTATAAAGCCTAATTTTCAATCAATCAAATATTGAAGGATAAAATTAAAAAATAAATCAATTAAAAAATTACCTAAAAAGACAACCTGAGTTAACATGTCAAACATGCAACCCGAGTCATAAGACCAAGATAACATTATGAAAATCAAATCAAAACAAATTAGGAATTTCAACCCTCAATCAACCTAATATTGAAGGATGTAATTTAAAGAAATCAATTAAAAAAAAGAATATAAAAAATAACCTGAGTCAATCTACCAAACCTAAGACCCAGATCATCAGACTGAAATAACCTCATATAAAAAAAATTAAAAAAATGACCCGATTTAACCTGGGTTAACTTGTCAAATCCATGACTTTAGTCATGAGACTAAGATAACCCCATATAGAGCAAATCAAAATAAATTATGAAGCTTATTTTTCAGTCGTCCATGTTGGATCCAATGTTGAATAATAAAATTTATAACAATTTTAATTAAAAAAATAACACAAAAAATGAGTCAAGTCAACCTATGTTAACTCGTTAAGCACTGTTTCTAGGTCATGAGGCCGAGATAACCTAATAAAAAGCAAACCAAAACAATCATGAAGTTTAATTCTCAATCAAACATAATATTAAATGATGAAATTGGTAAAAAAAAAAGTCAATGAAAAAAAACTAAGTCAATTGAGTTAACCAACCAAACCCGCAATCTGAATCATGAGATAAGGATAACCCAATAAAAAAAAATCCAATGTTGAAGGACTCATGACCTGAGTCATGAGACCAATATAATCTCTTAGAAAGAAAATAAAAAAATGACATGATTTAATCAGGGTTAAGTATACCAAAACTCGTGACCTTGATCATGATATTAAGCTATTCTCATAGAAAGTAAATCAAAATAGATTATGAAACTCAATTTTCAACTGATCTAGTGTTGATTGATGAAAATTTTAAAAAAATCAATTGAAAAAAGAACACAAAAAATAACCTAAGTCAACTCCGGTTAACCTATTAAGTACTATTCCAATGTCATGAGGTTGAACTAACATAATACAAAGTATACAAAACCAATCATGAAGTTTAATTTTTAATCAACTCAATACTAAAAGATGAAATTGAAAAGAAAATAATTAAAAAAAAAAGCTCCGAGTCAACCGGGTTAACCCATAAAAGCTATTATCCGTGTCATGAAAGTGTGATAACTCAATAAAAAAAAAAAATATTAAAAGATGAAATTAGAAGAAAAAAACATTGATTGAAAAATAACCAAATAAGCAAAGGAAAAAAAGAAGAAGCAAAGCATTGTTCTAATAAATAGTGCTCTGCGAGGAGGGGTACGGTAAAACCTCTCATCTTTAAGTTTATAGTTAACTAAATAGGTGACTTGCGCTACATTGCGAGTCTGACCAAACTTTTTCCAATGCTAAAAAGGATATTCAATGGACAATAATCCAAGACAATCCAGATTAAATTAACTAAATTGTGGCTTGAGAAATGAGACCGAAAGAACTCACAAAAGAAAAATGAAAGGAAATTGTAACGCTCAAGGTCTAATAGCCTAATATCAAAGATGAAAACAAAAAAAAACTTCAAAAAATATAATATCGAGGAAGAAAACTCAAGTCAGCTTGAGGTCATTTGAAGAACCAACAACCCATGATATGAGATCGGGATAAAAAAAAAATTCAAAAGGATGACCTAGTAAAAAAAACCGAAGTTCAATAAAAAAAACCCTAAGTCAATCCGGGATAACTTTACCAACCCGCTCTCGGAATAACCAAACAGTAAGAAAAGTGAAAAAATAACAAAGTTCAAGGGAAAATAATTTAATGCAAAATGATGAAATTGAAAAAAAAATCATAAAAAATCAAGGGAAAAAAATTTGAGTCAACCAAGGTTAACTCAACTAACCCGCCACACGCGACATGAGATCAGGATAATAAGAAAATTAGACCTCCAAAAGAAGGGCCTAACAAAAAAGGCCCAAGTTAAATAAAAAAACATTTTGAATGAAAATGCAAGCTAACCCAAGTTAACTTGACCAACTCGCTCTCGATATAATGAAACAGAAAGAGAAGCAAAAAAATGACAAAACCCAAGGGCAAATGATTTAATGCAAAATAATAAAATTGAAAAAAAAATAAAGTCATAAACAAATTGAGGAAAAACACCTAAATTAACCCAGGTTAACTCGACAGACTCGCGACATGAGATCGGGATAAAAAAAAATTAGACTTCCAAAAAAAGGACATAAGCAAAAAGAACCGAAGTTAAATAAAAAAAACATTGAGTAAGAAAATGCAAGCTAACTCGAGTTAACTTGATTAACCTGCACTCAGAATAACTTAACAAAAAAAGGTGAAAAAAATCACATAGCTCTAGGGCCAATAATTTAACGTCAAAGTATGAGATTGTTAAAACATATCAATTTTATAAGAAAAAAAACAAGGGAGAAAAACCTGAGGCAACCATAGTTAACTTGACTAACCTATTAGCTGAGATATAAGATCATGATAACTCAACAAAAAAAAATACAAAAAAAATAAAGCTAAGAGCTTAATAACCAAATGTCAAATGATAAATTTGAAAAAACAAATCAATTTTCAATAAAAGACTTCCCTGTTGGAAGATAACCATGAAAAAATAACAAAGTAAAATATTCAATAGTAAAACAATTTAAAACCCAAACAGTGCAGACTAAACATGGTGTAAAAAATGAAAGAAAATAATTAGGGGATAAATTGGAAAACAAAAGGAAACTAAAAAAAAAGATAAAAATAAAAGTTATTGAAAGAATAAAGACCAAGACTAAATAAAAAACCAAATGAAATTAAATGTTGAGGGACAAAATTGATAAAAAGATAAATCAAGAAAAGAATAAGAATATAGTAATCAAAAGAATGAAAACAAAAAATAAATTTAAAAAAACAAATGCAATAAAATCAAATGGGAAGAAATTGCAAAAAAAAAAACATAATCAAGAAAAGTATAAAGCAAAAAAATCGAGTAATAAAAAGTAGAGGGACCAAATCAGATAAAAAATCAAATTGAATAAAATATCCAAGGATAAAATTGAAAAAATCCAAACTTCAAAAATCATTAAAAGCCAAGTAAATAGTAATTAAAAGAAGAATGATCAAAATCAATAAGACTACAAATCAGAGGATACAATTGCTTTTTTTTCAAGTTCAAGTGTGTTTTTCTAGGAAATGAGAGAGAAAAGATAGAAAAACAAAAAAAACTTCCACTATAACCCAACCAAACCTTTTTCCTTGAGCACATGTCACACCACTGGAAAAAGAATGACGCGCCGCTCCTGAAGCTGTGGTGAAAACAGGACTTTGGCCACCTCATGGTACCTCATGCACTATTTGAATGGCGCAGAGGGCATGACACGCTAACCCGTGAAATGTTCTCTTTAACAGCTTTTTTTAAATAATATTTAAACTTAAAATTACCAAGCCGCCCCTGACAAAACCTACAAATAATAACAAAACCAGTTGAAAATGACCAAAACACCCTCACAAATAGCCTTTGTTTTTTCGAATTGCAAGGTTAATTCCGTCATTTTACTCTCTTTTTTTAAAAGATAGAGAAGCCCCTCTATGCATGTATATTTTTTTTTCTTTTTCAAGGGCATGACCATAACTCTATTGTTCATTTTTAAAAAAAAAAAAAAAAGACGAGCTACTCACTCAAATATTATTTATTTTTGCTTTTTAGGGCAAAAGAGTCAATATACTGTAACAAAAAACATGTCCGGACCATTTTATCCCCAATCAATTTTGCAATGATAAATGTATCCCATGGAAAAGACATTTCTACCCCTAATAGTAGGCTTAATCATTTTTTTGGCAAGGATAAATTTGTATTTATACTGTTCCAATTCACGATTTTTTGTGTCTAGAACCATGGTAGACGACTGAACTCATTTATTTTTTTATAATTTTCTACCGTACATGAATTAGTAGGATTTTCATTATATATATCCACAATTTTTTATTTATATCAATAGTTACTCACATAAAAATAGTAAAAACTATCTACGACGTACAAAATTACGTAAAATAAAATGCCTCAAATTGTTGAAGGTGTGAAAAAAGAAGACACTAACAGAAACGTAAATGATATAATCTTTCATGTAATTTGAATTTAGCAAAAATAAATGACAAAGATTGGAAACAACAGAAGACACGCAAAGAATTAATATTATGTCTGAGCGTATGAATCCAAACGTAACGTTTTGAAGGGGCAAAGCGAGGAAGCTGCTGTCTTGAGAAATCGAAGAACCAAAAACTGAGGCGGCCAGGGATGCTCAGGTGATGAAAAGCTTGCCATCGTTTTCCATAGATGCTGTCCTGCTTACAGGAGTTGGTATCAGCATCACACTCACTCCCAGGTTTCTTCCACGGAGAGCATCGAAATATTCTTTACGTGCATGCCATTTGCCACCCTCTCTTTTGTTCTTTTCTTTTATTTTAATAAAGAACTGGATGCTGGAAACGAATCAAGAACAGAAGTCCTCTCTCATTTGCTACTGCTGTTTACATAACTAAATAAATGAGTTAATGTTCACCTAGGGTAGGTATACTTGAGTTCTGGAAGTTACCACCTAATTAGCTTCCAACCTTTAAGGTTCTGGACCCTCTGTTGTCAAGGATCTGCGCGATTGAAGGACCAACCATTGCTTGAAAGTCCAAAGGTGAAACCATGGGTACTAACCATCGACATGATTAAAGTAGAGGGCAGAACCAGGAAAAAACTTGAGTGATACTTGGGGCGTTCGAGGTCATAATCTAAATAATTACCATGTCTATTCCCTTTCAATGCTACGACTGAGTGATATTCATTTCAGCATGTGAAATCTTAACTGACCCCCTCCCTACTTGTGCACGAAGATGATCAGATTCCCTTCACCATAAGCAAATGACAGTAGGGCCTACTGATAAGTGCCAGCCAGGTTGTACACGTAGCAGCCTTCAATTATGAGGACAAGCCATTGGTCTAGCAGCAAATTGTAGAGATGGCATGTGCATTGACAGCTAGTCATTAATCAAGTCGTCTGGTGGGATTTATAAGGAGGGCGTGAGTCCTTGGTAAGGATCATCAGCAGAGTGGATGCCACTTGATTTGTCATTTCTAGCAGAGTGGAAGTTGTATTTGCATGCCATGTGTGTGGATGTTAGCTGGAGGCGTGCTCTTCATGAAAATTAATGGCTCTGAAGACAATTAGGAGTGTATTGTT
>Ga0307509_10007015_pt1 | contig 14915 bp, 12 predicted proteins | sample 10_EM_MG_FD_202245 | JGI IMG/M metagenome (GOLD analysis project Ga0307509, IMG submission 202245) | Populus trichocarpa ectomycorrhiza microbial communities from riparian zone in the Pacific Northwest, United States - 10_EM | ecosystem: Host-associated > Plants > Roots > Unclassified | place... | reverse complement strand
TGCTTAGACACTTCCAACGACCTCGCTTCGTCTTCGACAGAGAACCCATGACCCGAGAGGAGAATGCTACGCAAATTGCGGATATGGTTTGGTGCAGACGTTACCGAGACTTCGGCAAGCAATCGGATGTGACAAGGACTCTCCTACACAACATGTCAATCAGAGAGCATTATCGAGGAGGTAGACTTGCCACTAATTTCCAATTCCCCAACACCAGCAGCAACAAAAAACACCCAACACAAGCTGCAACAAAAAATCCCACCCCCCCTCATCTCGGAACATTCTTAGGTTTTCTTCTATCAACCTCTTTAACTTCACTATTAGTGTTGTTCACGAGCCGGCTCGGCTCGTGGCACCCCCGGGCTCGAAGGGCTCGAGTCCGCTCAGCTGGTGCACAACACTATTCACAATTCTTCACCCCCACAAATCCCCAGTAGGCATTAAACTATTCAGTATTTTGTGCTTTCAAGGCATCCTCATCATGCCCATCTTCTCCCGCATACTTCCAAGCTTGAACCAACTTGGCAAATAGGGTGTAAATCTTGTCAGTTCCTTCCACGTAGTTAGAGGTACGAAAACTCAGATGAATTTTTAAAGCATTAAATGGCTCCTGAAGCCCTACTTAATTTAGTACATATCCAATCTCATAACATTAAGAGTTGTAACTATGACTTACTTAATTCTTCACTAATCTCTGGAAGAAATCAATACAGATTCTGAAAAGCCCTACCATCAACCCGCCTTCCTGCGATATTAGCGGAATACAGAAATGCATCTGCTTTGGCGTCAAAAGTTCAAATGAAACATCGTTTAGATAGCCTATATGTTGGAAGAGCCTCAGACAGTTCCTCCTAATACTTTGTGAGAACATTGTTTTCCTAAATGAGTGTTTTGAAAGAGTCGTCTTTGCCGTCCAAAGAAATCTCTAGTAGCTGCATCTTTCTGACTAGATCTCAAAGCTGGGTGTTGAGCCGGCCATAGGCAAAGTGACTGAGATTTGTGACATACAGTTTGGAATGAAGGTCTTCAATATATAACTCATCATTCGAAAGAGCCTTCATGAGCAAACTTCTGCTCTCCTCCTTTATCTCTTCCTCATCCCGAATTATAGACTTTCAAACAAGAATTGCAGTAGATTTAGAATAGTCCAAACGACTTCCACATGCTGGATCTGGGTTGAGGTCTTGGGTAGAGGTCTCTCTTCTAATTGGGGCGGTCTCCTGCTTTCCCCCTCCTCACTTCACACCTGTCTCATTAACCTCTTCCATGTATTCAAACACTTTTTGATGTATAGAAGTACTATACCGAAAGACTAGGCGGGTAAAGTTTGCTCCAAACGGCTGTAGTATAATGTTGTGAATATATCAACAGCAAATGACGGGAAAAGGAAAGCCCAAAAGATATAACTAGAAAACCTGATTTAGGTACTGTTGTACCTGCTTTATTGGTTAGTTTATTGTAGCATTTGTAGGTTTGTGTGTAAATAAATAAAAGAAAGGCTTTAATAGAAAACACTCTGCTTGCCAAGCCTGATCTAACTGAGTCGCCAAAATAGGCACTCCATGCTCTACTGCCCTATCACCTGCCCTAAGTCATACCTCTACTCAACTGTTCTCATTCAGGAGAAATAGTGTCTTGAAAGAAGACAGGAAGAAACATTCAAACAAGAGAATTGATACAATTTTCTAGGCTTATACATCCTGTCATCATCTACCCCTTCCCACCCTACCAGCATTTCCACCACTTTTTCATTTCCATTCCGAGCAGCTCATGCTAGTGGAGAATCACTCAAATAATACCCTCCTTTTGTATCATAACCCTTTACCTCACTCAAAGAACCTACAATCTCAACAATTCTGAAAAACGATATCCAGTGCACTCTACTAAGCCAATAGGAAATAGTGTAAGAAAGAAGTTGAAAAGCACCTAGGTCTTCTGTAAGAAAGCCTGGCAATACATGGGCATTGTATCTCTGAAGCAGCCACAGATCAAGTGATCTAGTGCTGTCCAAGAGATCCTGTTTCGGATGGACTTCTGAGTATGGAGATTAATACTCTAAAAAAGGATTCTGATCCCCGAGAACCCAAGAACGATAAGGGCGACAGACTGGAAGAGTCTTGATCTGCTGAGATATCGTAGGTTAAGCAGATCTCTGCAATTGCTAAGTAAGGTCTACTGAAAATATCAGAGGAGGCTAAAAGATACTCTTTGAGAGTAAAATTGATCAGTCGCATGGTTGATGCTTCTTTATCCACGGTAATAAGCCCCCAATAGCAGCTCACTAATATTATTACCAAAACTAGATTGCCTGAATTGAAATCTGTTGAGCCCAGCTCAATGGCAAGTGCATTGCAAAGGTGATCTTCCACCAATGGCTACTCTGAATGACTGACCCACATCAAAGCTCCCACCCTGTGTCTTGCTTTACCTCCACTCTATGCTTTTATCCCTTAGATCGTTAGACTAGATTTTTGAAATTTTCTGTCTATTTCCTTGTATATTTCATTACCCTATCATGTATTCTTTTACTTAGTTTGTGTTTTGGCTATGCCTGTCCCCCATTTAGATTACTATAGCTAAAACATATCTTATAGTGTTTTATTGTTTATTTCAGGGTTAACTCTGGGGATTTAACATGTGGTTATGTATCTGGTGTTCAGGATTTTACGGTTGTTTATGCATCTCTTATGTACCTTTCTTGGTTATTATATTTCTAAGAATCACCCTACACCCTTATAAATTCATGCACATTATTTGGGATTTACTTGGCAGGTTTTCAGAGTCAAACATATTTGCACTTAAGTTTCTTACATTGTTTTCCCTATATTTCTCTCGTATTTATATGTATGCACTTTTGTATAAATATAGTTGCTACAGCCTACCTCACTTAGAAGAATACAAACCAGAACTCCTACCAATCTGCACTATACCTTTTTGCTTACCGTACCACACAATCCCCCTCACACTTGCTTAGTATTCTCCACATAGAATAGATTATGCCTTTGGCATTCACATTTTGAACATAGATGCATCGGCAAAACCCAATATAGGAGTCATTTTACTTAGCCTCTCATCTCCGATATATTTTTACCTCTTGCAAGATCCTTCAATATTTAAAGCAACAAGTAGAAACCTAAATTTATATATTAATTGATAAAATAAAATTGGGTTCTCAGGACAATAGCTACTATGCACATTTCCTGCATGGTTCCATGAATCTTCTCCAGAATGTCGGCTTCTGGAGTCTCATCCATAGTATTCGGTGTTTTATCCTCAGTCTAGCATGAAGATATCTGATCATGTCGTCCTTGGGGTGACCAACTGAGACACTTATCACTTGCCTGGCCAGGCACCTTTCGATCTCGGCCAGAATATGAGACCTTCCTAAAGCTATGATCAATAAGTCTGTACACCAAGCACACCCGCACCCCCATCACGTAATTCTGCCGTGACTTCAATTAATCAATTGCACCACCAAAAATAAAGCTAAAATACAATAAAAATAAAGACCGAGAGCTATTTCCATGGTGTTTAATACGTGGTGTACCAGCCTCAATTTCTTCGTACTGCATAGTGGCGTCTGGGTATTGAATCGATCAAGCTGTCAATTAAGACTTGGGGGACTACCCACCCTGCGGCCTTGAGGGCCGCGGTTTAAATCACTCTACTCTTGGCATTATCCTTAAGGTCTTTCAACTATCTATGGTCCTTTCGGAGGATACTCTTCATGGCCTTCCAAACATGCTCGATTGGGTTTAAATCGGGGCTATGTCGGGGGTGTTCAGCCACCCAGGTTCCATGCAATTCCAACCACTCTTGGGTAACCTTCACAATGTGAATTCTCGCGTTGTCTTGCAAAAAAAATCTTCCAGGAGTATAATGAGGCAATAAACCTTCCTCGAGGATCTTGATATAAGAGCGAGCACTACAGCTATTCTTTGGAGAGTCCTCATCTCGTTCCATAACCTGTATTTCTGACCGCCCCCCCTTCTAGATAGCCCTCCAGACCATAAGGGAGAGGCAAGACTTGACATGTTTGCTCTCATTGACAGCCCACTCTTTCCATTTATCCTTTGGGAGTTCAAAAACCCAACTGTTTGGACAATTGGGTAAGTTATGTATAGAAGACTCATCGCGATAGATGCCCTAGGGAAAATATTAGTGAGGACCATCATAGGGGAAACTAATACTTGCACATACCTCTACCAATTCTTGGTCTTTCTGACCATCATTACGTGCAATCTGTAGCCTTTCTCTCACATCTTCCTCCTGTAAGCGAATTCTCTTACAGCGTCTCCATTTTCGATGTAGATTGGGCCCAAGAGCGCGCCGGACGGTATTGATGCCCACATTGGCACCACTTACCTCAATGACGTCATGAAAGTATATATTAGGGAAACCTCTCACAAGACGAAGTAAAGAGCATATAATTTGACGATTTAGCTACTTCGGACGACCAGTTCTAGACTTAGAACCAACGTGGTTGAGCTCGCGCGCCCGTTTAACGGTAGAGTAGACTGTCTGCCGTCTACACCCAAATTCCGACGCGACAGCCGATGGAGTCAAACTCAAACTTCTTGCCTCGAAAATCCATGCTCGGTCATGAGAATTTAGTTCTTTTCGTCGCTGCTGGGGAGTTTTCCGATCTCTGCTTATAACAGTACCAAAAGCTGGCTGAGAAGTCATTTTTCGGTGATGAGGTAAAAAAAGAAAAACCCAAATATGGGGGTTGGGAGAGTGTTGTGTAATAACACGTTGTGTCTTAAACTAGGTGGGCTGGGGTGGGGTTGGTGTACTGACTTATTGATCATAACTGTATCACGAATATCTGGACATTCCGAGATTTCTCCAGGCTTTCTAACAGATTAAAAAGCCAAAATCACTCAACAGGAGTACATTCATCAAGTGTGTCAATAACCATAAATGTAGGCTCCGACATTATTATGACTAGCAGCATCTTTACAATATCACCAAGTTGTGATTTGCGTCCACTAAATGCCTTCTTTTGCTCTTGTAAATTCTGTGATATATCCTAATTGCCTCTTTCTATTCCACTGCTTTAGCTGGGAACCAAACATAGTAGTGGCCTTTTTCTCCTTTTATGCCTTGAAATCAAAGTAAAACTATAAAACAGCAGGGTTTTGTCCTTTAGGCCTATCGCTTAACCAGTCCACTCCCAGCGAAGTGTCATCACACCATATTAGCATCATTTCACTCCTCCCCCTGAGAAGAGTACGGGTTACCTAATAAATGTCTTTCCAACATCAGGATTCCTATAGCAGAACAGATCTGCCTCACCACCCTCATCTTCCCCACTCAATCCATACCATTTTCTAAATTCTTCCATCCCCACCAGCCATTCACTGACAGGATCTACTCGGCGCACTCAAATGTCGCTTAGCTGCCAGCCAGAGTCAAGTAGTGATAGCCAAGAGCAATTCTACAATATCCCTACCTGTCCCAATATTTCCCCCCTTACCTAAGTATTGTAAAAGTTCGTCGTATTATAAGAGTCTGTAATATTGAGGCAATTTTTGATCTCCCTCATGGTATTGAGACATTTTCAATTGTTGACTCCTTGCTCTATTAAAAGGCCCAGCTAATTTTGAGTGCTAAGAACAGTCTGGTGACACAACGTCAATCCCATTAACCAATTTCACCCTTCTGGCTAATAATAGCACTGTATGATACCATTAGGGCTTTGTGTGCACTACTATAGGTTGTATCTATTATACAATCTACACTATATCACGCAGTTTTAGCTGGTTAGTAGGCAAACTCTCACCCTACTCGCTTCGAATATTATCATAGTTTAACCTAGTGTCGGGGACAAAGCTCTTGTTAGGCATACCGAACGGCTTAGCCTTTCATTAGTGAATAAAGACCTATAGTTACCCTACATTAGGATTCTGAGTTCAAAAGGACAAGCCAACACCCCCCTCCCGCACCAGCGTTGGGACGGCGCTACATCGGCAGACACCGCTGTAGGTGCGTCCCCTCACCAAAGACATGGTCATTGGAGCCCTCCTCGTAACCCAGTATACGTCGCGGCCGTCCGTCCGACCGGACCCCGTTCGCAGGATATATGAGGGAAGACCTTTGGCGAGCTTATGCAAGTGGTTCGAGCCAAATCGGTCGACGTCGCATAAAGTTACTGAACACTAAAGACGAGAGTCGCGAAGGTGGTCACTAAGTAACGGGACGTTTATACGGACAATGGTTAAGCAACACATTCTATACTCCACGCTCTCGCAATGAAAAGTCGCAGAAGTGAATGGTGTTGTTGGATGAGGTAGTTTGAGAAATCAGACATACCCGCACTCACACACGTCAATAGTATTTTCCAATGCTGACGGAACCATACGATAACGATATGACTATGGAGGGATAATAGCTATTGGTGCGATTATCGTGACTAGTCTATCCTATGCCTCGCAGATGTCGGTTGCAGAATATGTCTGCAATGCTGAGAGGTTCGATAACAAAGCTGGCCCCTTTGTTGGTTCGATCATGGAGACCATTCTGCGCATGCAAGTAGTAAGCAAAACTCTATGCCGACGAAGATGGATCGTAACCAGTGGACTGATGTGTGGGAGCACCGTCAGGTAAATTCATGGTGTTGCGGTTCGGAAGTCGAAGTGAGATAACAGCATTGTCAGGGTCAAATGGTGTTCGCACTTTCAGAACAGACAGGAGTTTGTTCGTAGGTACTTAGATAGTATGAGAACTAGATGTAGCCCGCGACCACCCAGACACGGCATATAAACATCGAGATGCCTCCCGAGCTATTTGAATATTATCAAGTAACGGAGAAGAGATCTTATCAATATAAGTTTTTACGCTAGAAAAATCTTTATCACTTTACCTACCTCTACTTTAAAAACATTGAGCCTTCCTAGACAATCTCCGTCTACGATTAAAAGATTATCGGCCTGAGTTATCTAGCAAGACTTTGAGATAGGCTCCCGCCTAACAGCTCTTAGAAAAATCTCATGATACCCCAAACCTTGTAGGGCAGTTCACCTGTCCCTCTCTGTTTATTGTCCCCCCCATTATGCTACCTGAATCCGGACTCATACTGGCCTCTGCCAGTCCAATCAAACTTGTTCCTTCGACTGGGGATTAAATAGTGGATTTGTAGAATTGTTCAGCACACCCGGCTTTGTGTCATAAAAGTTGTGCAACTCTCAGGATTGGCTGAGCACTTCAGCTTTCAATCACGACAAATTTGGAAATCTGACACCAGCTGACCAGGAGATAATGGACCTTAGTAATGACTCTGTACATGGCTGGGATGCTGTTACCGATGCCTTTCTCTATACTACAAGCAGAGGATAAAGTCATGTTTCTGCTTTCAATGTTCTTCATGGATTGTTTCTGGCAGTTGTGAAGATGTTAGGTTAGTAATTGTTCCTACTGTTATCGTGATGCTCTGATTTTGAACTGGGTTAATAAGGGCTTTCCAGAAATGAGAAATGTTTTAAACGCCCAGGCAAGTGTTCGAGCTTCTAAGCTCAAGTATATACATCTGATATAGTAATAGGTTTTACACTGGTTCACCGAGTTCCTCAAGATTCCCTGTCATTTGAGGCAATCTCACCTGGCCTCCAGGGACCTGACACCTGAGGAAGCTGTACTGAAAGAGACAGTTGAAACAGAAACTGCAGAAAAGACTAGAGTATTATCCGAGCAGGAACCAGTGACAGCATACTTAGTACAAGAAAATTCCGAAGCTGCACACAGTGATGTTCCCGAAGACTTCAACATGCAAGATACCATCGCCAGGTTTTTCGCTTCCTGCAACTCCTCTGATCATACATACTCTGGTCAGGCACCTAGAATCGAATTCCTGGGGCTAGGCAGAGCCAATATGCGAGCTTTGAGAGTCTGTGTTCCCCACAGGACGTGGCACTAGGGTTACTGAGAAATGGAGAAGTTTAGAATATGTAAGAGAAATTATCACGAAGCAGTAAAGGAGCCTTTCAACAGGCTGCTAGACATTAGGGGCAGAGTTGTGTAGGGGTACAAGATAGAGCCCCAGAAGCCCATTGTGGAATTACTCCAGTGGTGAGACATTCCTATTTCAAAATCATACACCTCAACGCAGATTCTTTTCACATCATTAGACATCACTCGTGCAATCCTTAGCCTTCCCTCACAATTCCCGGCATTCCCTCACAATTCCCCACTATCCTCACCATCCCCTGCCTTCCTCTGCACTCAACTAACATGTCTTACCCTATATCGTCCGCACTCCTGCCCACAGACACCAGTTCCTTGATAGGGCTCCCCGGGCCCCGGGAGTTGGGAACATTAGAAAGAGTGATGGGTGATTAACTGGGCAGTTCAATGGCTAGTTGGAGAGGACAGGTAATGGAATGTTGTGTAGTTCTACAACTGTGGGGTTCTAGAGGGAGCCTTGAAATTTTGAGGCAAATTATAGATACATTTTGGCTCAATTTGTCAGTTTGTTGGGAATGGGATTTACTTGCTTCTGTGGAAACTGGTACACTAGGGGCGTATAGAACTTGTACTGGGTGGTGGCAGTGCTGCATACGCTTTTCTGCTGCTGGATGGTTTCCTTATGTTTGCTTTTCCATCTTGATTTCACGCTTTTCTTCTTTTCTTCTCTCTCGCCTAGCAATACAATATGAGTGCTTTCAGAGATACAATTCGCAACAGAAACTCTAATTGGTTTGATCAGGGTAATTTTACATCAGTGGCAAGTGCTATGATAGGAAACTATAAGGAATTATTTCATCAACTTGTTACTAGAGTCATTTTCTGTACCTCTTATAGTACCAGGTGAACAGGCATGTCGTAAGGCATCAATTATTTTGTAGTATGAAAAGAAAAAAAGAAAAAAACACCAGAAGCAACAAAACAAACCTAGCAATAAAAGAAATCCAATGAGAGTAGCAACAAAAAAAACCTAACACTGACTTGCAACAAAAAGATACCAACACAAGTTGCAGCAATAACACTCAGTCCCCCTCATGTAGGAACTACTTTATCTTTTCTGGAAATCTCATTAATATCATTGTTTATTATATCCATAAATGCCTATTAGGCATTGAACAATGATGAACCTTGTATCTTCAACAGTTCACATTGAAGTCATCTTCCCCAGAATCCTTCCAAGCTTGGACAAACTTGCCAAATCTGATGTTGAACCTATTGCATGCTTCAACATACTTAGAATCTCCAATCCTTGCATGAATGTCTAACACATTAAGCGTTTCCAGAAGGTCTTGTGAATATATTACAAATATCATAGCATAATATTAACTGGTGCAACTATTACTTACTAACTTAAGTTTTCCTCAATCTCAGGCAAAAAACCATACAGATTCTTGAACACAGCAGTATCAACTTACTGCTCAACTATATTAGCCTTATACAAAATGGCCCCTGTTTTCGCATACCCACCATGGACGCTGTCATTTCCAACTTCAATTATGGCCTGGTCTGCCTGTGTTACACCCATCAACTTATCACACTTAAAGGTAGATATAAAACTGTGGCATTAAAGTCTGTATGCATCTAGCGCCTAAGAGAGTTCCTTGACACTTTTTCGAAAGTTGATTTTTCAAGTGTAACTGCTTTGATTAACTTGACGTTTGTCTCTGAAAAAATATTCTGTCCTTCCATCTTTCTCTCCAATTCTTCAAACTGTGTAGCCAGTTAGCCATAGGACATACCACGGAAATTTCCAACATATCGGTTGATGTCAAGGTCTTCAATATATAACTTGTTGGTCTGAAGTGTTTCCAGTAGAGAGCTCCTTGCCTCCAACTTTATTTCCTCCTCATCCCCAATTAGAACCTCCAAAACCAGAATTATATTATACTTAGATTCCTCAATACCAGACCCAGACACTCATTCGCAGGGTTGTGTATCCTCCTTTGGTTGTTCCCTCTTCACAGGGACCTTTCCACCCTTGCTCCCTCCTTGTCTTATAGCAGTTGGATAGACCTTGTAACTACTTTATGACATTTTTGCACTGTAGAATGAATGTCAGGTAACCTAGTATTGCATGCCTTTCTTTTATGTCAATAGCCAACTTCAGAATTGTGTCCTCACTATTCGGTCCCCAAGTTAAAAGCTGTAAATAATGTCTAGTATGTGGTGCCAAGGGCCCCGAATACTGAGAAAATCAAACAAACAAGAGCAGAGATCAAGAGCAAATAACAGAGAAAGCAAAGCTCTGGAGGTGTCAAGAGAAAACTCAAATGAAGGGTGGTTACACCTCTATTAGCAAAAAGGATTGAATCGCATTTATTGGGCTCAGTGTATTCTGAAACTCCTGTTGAATCCTGATCACATCCTGACAATATCCTGACAGCATCCAGACAAGAAACTTTTTAAAATTAGTGTAGAGCAAAATCTCATTACTTTAAGTTATTAATAGAACTTATTAGATGCTAAACAGAAAATGTAAGCCTTATACCCACTCACCTGACTCCCTGGTTAGAAATTGAAAATGGTTTCTTGAAGAGTTCTCAGTTCACTTTGGATCCCTGTATGTATCCATCATGGTAGTCACCAGAAATTGCGAATAAGTGAAAATTGTTAGAAACTCACCTACTCAGAACATGCCAAATTTTGTCCTTTTTGCTACGGGATACAGAGAACAATCTCAGGATGCAGAAAATCCTCCCAGGATACAAACTTAATGTGCCGGAATGCAAACCAAACCTTTTTGCTAATATCTGTTATTTGTATGTGTGTGTTGTGCGCATGGGTACAGTGGTGTCTAAATAAATATGAGAAAGGCTTTTATAGGAAGCACTCTCCTTGCCAAGACCCATATAACTAAACAGTCAAAATAGACACCCCATGCTCTACTGCCCTATCACCTACCCTAATACCTGCCCTAGGCCACACCTGTACTGTACTGTACTCATACACAAGCAATAGTGTCTTGAGAGAAGACAGGAAGAAAGATGAAAACAAGGAGGTAGAAACAATTTCCTAGGCTTATACATCCTGTCACTAGTGCGTACATACTATGATCGTCTCAGTAGTGTGAGAGAGTAGTTATATGACATCCTGAATCAAGTATAGTGATTGAACCGCAATTTCCTACTGAGAATAACAAAACATGATCAGGATAACTAACAAAAATAATTAAAGAAAAATTTCAGGTCATAGTAGTAACTAGTGCTTATAATATACTCTATCTATCTTAATAAAAATGGCAGAAGACACCACAATATATCAGTTGAGTGGTAACAATTTGTTGTAAGGTTTTTTTCAAGAGTATATATTGAAGTACATAAGTGATCATGCTATAGTATCAATTGAGGAATTGGGAAGGTAGGTGTACAGAGCTTGGCTATCCTTGCAGTTCAGCTCAACTCATTGGACCCCATGAAGCCAGTTTTCCCAACTATCCAGGAACAGCATAAGTGATATCTCATGAAGTAAAAGAAATTCATCCAAAGGTGTATGATGTCAATTTGACTAGTCAAAGTGGTCCAAGCACCAGGACTACAGTCCCCCATAGTCTGTCTGGTGCTCACCTTCCTAGGCATAGTCAGTCCTAACAGCCTCAAAAAGATGGACTATGGGCAGTAGTCTGTCCCATTCTCACACAAAGACGAACTGACTGGACAGCTGTGAACACTGCATCAAGCTCAGCAGGGGTAAATCAAGTTTGTATTATAGTATGATACCTACCTTAGATCTTTCTACAAACCTAGAGGAAGAATAGGAAATAATAAATATGGGGTTTTTCTTCTTTCTCCTTTTGGGAGATATTCTTGAGTGTGATGACACAAGATTATACTTGCAGTTACTTTAAGAAGAGCATGAAAGCCTAGTTTGATAGGTCAACACAGTAGATCCAGCTTAGACAGAGAGCAAGACATGTATCCAAACAAGTGCTGCTACTGCCGCTGCACCTGCAAGAGAAGGGACAACCACTGGGTTTGTAAAGTAAAATTGCAATTAATTCCTGCAACCTCTTCTACAGAGCAGAAAGGTAAAAGAAAGATCGCCAAATAGATTATGAATAAAAGGTCGGGCGGAGCCTCAAAACTTTGATATGCAATAGCAGTCGTACTTACAAACATCAGAGAATTACAAGTAGTAAGGTTGAATTACCCTTATCGTTTGGATTCGAAAGACAAGGTACAGTAAATTAACATTCTATACGATAGTTGCCATTACGTTCCATAAACTTACCATACTCAGTTTGCCGCTCGGCATAAAGTTTGAGATCCAGACCTTGGATCCATAAGATGGAAGACAAGATTACCTCTTGCGCCTTTGCAAAAGTAACCAAAACACAGCAATGCAAAGACTTGCACTTATTTTTCTACACCCAACCCAACAAATAGCCTTCCGATCTACAACCAAAAAATATTTAAAAAAGGAAGTACATAAATGATCCTAATTAACACCTTGTGGGTTATCCATCTACTGTACTTTATAGATATTTTTCTTGCTATGGTAAGTGTATGGTGGGTTTGGGAGTGGGGCCGCGTTGCAATGCTTGTGGTGGAATGCTACAGGGCTTAATGTTCGGTTACTTTTGTTAAGGGACAACATCACAATTTAAGGTGAGAGATTGTTTTCTGGTGTGGACAAGGGCATGTGATACCGGTAGGGTAATCGAGCGTGGTGGCGAGCCAATTTTGGCCACAGGCTTTTCCTTCTGTCTTTAGCCATCACCTTTCTACATCCGACACACACACCCACAAGGAAATCAATATCATGAACCCCGATTCAGCCAGCTACCAGGAGCTGCAAAGCGAATGCAAGCGGCTTGGGCTTAGTGCTGTGGGGACCATGTCGGATTTAAAAAGACGCCTAAAGGGAAGGATCAACCGCCAGAATAATTTCCCCACCGACGGTAAAGAGACAACACCACAGCCGGCCACAAGCCCCCCAGCACCGGTAAAACAATCGCGTAGAAGAGACACCAAGAGTGAGGTCTCTAGTCAGTTAGCCTACCATCTCGGTCGCCCCTCCACTGATATTCCCGGACTCCTGGAGGCGACAAACAAGATGATGACATTACTCCTTGAAGATTCTGAAGCCCAGGATAAGCTGCTCGCCGAACAACACCTCCTCCTTAAGTCGCTTCATGAGAGTTTTGGCAGTATGACCGCTTCCCTAAGTCCCTACCACCAACAACGCGACCGGTTTATAAGTACCTTTAAAAAAGATAAACTCGGTACCGCCACCAGGATGGATTTGGCAATCATTGGCAAAGGAAACTTCATACCTGAGGCCGGGGATGCAGCCACTGATGCTCTGCTGTACTCTCAGCCCACCGGCAGAAGGGACATTAAAACCTTCCAGAAGCTGTATGGCTTGCACCCGGCGACGGTACGAAAGCTTCGTGAGTAGTAATCCTGCTATTTGCAAACCTGAAATAAATATCCTGCTAACCCAGTCAGACCATATGGAAACCCTTCTAGTTCTGGACAGACATGCCGGGGTTCTCGCTTCCACTAAGGAGACTGGTAGCCCCAAGTTCTACCGCCTCTTTCACGATTTTGTTAGGCTGTTTACGGAATCGGGCATGGGCTGTGATGAGGGGTACTTGGTTGGAAACCGAACTGAGGTGACAGATGCATACCGGGCATTTATGAAATGTCTCAAGACTGAGGTTACCAAGGTGGCACAGGGATCAGACACTTTAGTCTCCGGTGTTTCGCTCAACTGATACTCGCGGTTAAAATAAGTTACGGCACTGGGAGATTCGGAAGTTAATTGGCAAGGTCCGAAAGGATGTTTGGGACAGTGGGCATAATTAGATTGGGCAGACGAGCTATTAGAGCCACAGAAAGCCCGTAGGGAATAAAAGTTTGTCAAAAAAACAAAAAAACAACTTGAGTTTGCAATGTGATTACCAACAAATCCAAAACAACCACAGCATTTTGCTGCGAACACTGACCCTGAAATCAACAATAGCCTTGAAATCGAAAATTATTGCCCTTCAGGTCTTGCTCCTGTATTGTCGTTACCTTCACTATTAGTTTCACATGTCCGAAACCGTAGAACGATGGTATAACAATTATGATAATTCAGCCAATGTGAAGACTTGAGGGCTACTTGCACGCAAGTTAAGATAATGCTGACGAACGAGAAAACACACCAACATCCAAGGCCCATTGTGCCATGACTCAGTTTGCGCGCAAGCAATCTTGGGCGGTCTGAGACAGCAAACTATTAATTACTACACTTACAGCGCAGTGCTCGTACATAAAGTCTCAGCCGTCATAATCCCGCAGTGTTCAGGTTCCAAGTACCACAAAGGTAACCAAACCCTGTCCATCTCCCAAGGTGCTCACAAATCAACTCATAGAGCACAAGAAAAAAGCCCAGCTATAATACAACACAATCCAAGTAACCCCAATGCAGCATCATAATCTTTTCCTAAAAAAGTACAGAAGAAAAAAAAACTCCCTAACCCCCAGCCGCATAAACAATCCCTTTCTGTTTCTCTCCTTCTAACCCCCATCTCCTCTCGCACACCTAATCTTCCTCGTGCAAAACAGCGTAAGACTAATACTCGTATCGTTCTCCCCAATGATGGGCGATGGCTCAGCAAGGCGTTCCCAGGGCTTGACTGGGAAGTCGACTAATTTCCCGCGCTGAGTGGCCTTCAGAATGGAACCCGAGACTTCTCCTCCGCCAATCAGGTACGTCATTCGCGCGGTTGGGCGCTTGCCTTTTGCGAAGCGGCGGACTTGGAGGCGGGTGTCTTCCGTTAGGTCTACCAAAGATTTGTTAATGGGCTATTGTAGGTAGAGAGAAGTGGGATGAAGTACCATCGATAAAGCTACCAGTCACATCAAAGACGAAATTGAACAAGTCTTCGTCCTGTTGAATAAATTCGTGCTAAGGAGTATTGCCATTAGCGAGGGCTCTGGTAACAACGGCAGCGATCAGGGGCGAAT
>Ga0307509_10007014_pt1 | contig 14916 bp, 13 predicted proteins | sample 10_EM_MG_FD_202245 | JGI IMG/M metagenome (GOLD analysis project Ga0307509, IMG submission 202245) | Populus trichocarpa ectomycorrhiza microbial communities from riparian zone in the Pacific Northwest, United States - 10_EM | ecosystem: Host-associated > Plants > Roots > Unclassified | place... | reverse complement strand
TTTGTTTTTTTATGACTCTCAGGCGGCCTGAGCAGCTCTGTTTTTGCTGTGTTTTTAGCCCCTTTTCTCAAGTGGGTAATTCTCGACTACATAGCACCCGGTTCTTTTATTTGAGTTTTTACGGTAGACAATCCCCAAGGTTACCCTCTTGAAAACACGCTAAATCTTTCCACCACCTAAATAATTGCCATAGACTCAAATCTCTAGCGGTTGAGATTCAAGGGTCCAAAGTTGTGTTCATTGCTTCCAATTGCATCAACTTGTGTGAAAGTGACCCAAATTCCTGTGTCAGGCTCCAGGGGAAAAAGTATATGGTGACCAATACCCTGCACCTAGATGTTTTCTCTACCCATGGTATCCGGAAAGTCTATCATATAATATTTCCCACATTATCTACAGGCTTACTAACGGGCTACTCATTTTGGCAGATTCCATAGCGGTTGTGTTGTGAGAGCGGGCAGTGAGCATTAAATTAATGCTTTGGTGATAGAAAGAGACATCAGCGAAACGTTTTAACCTAGTACAGTACAGCACCGGTGCTTTAGATTCTAGAGACCATCACTATCTGCGGAACATCTGAACCCTGGCACATGGCCGGCCCACAGAGACGGTCCCCCCCACTGATTGGCCCGGAAGCTAGGAGTGCTCCAAATAATAGCGAAATATGTATATACCCGTATTTTGACGTGGTGTGCCTTTGGATGTTCCGCGACGGCACCTCTCCTGCGGACCGGGTCGAAGAATGGCCGGATGCACAGTACGGTACGTCCAAGACAGGGGAATCCTTATTTTCTGCTTTGCTCAAATTGTCAAGAGTTTTTGGAGGTCGCGATATCAGATTAGCGTGGTAGTTATATCCGTCGATCGCACTCGGAACAGGGGAGAGAAGTAAATTTACTCTTGGCTAAAATAGCTACCGTATGGCACTTGGGAGAGAGAGGCGCCAGCACTGGAGCACAGTAAGCTACCGTATTGGGATGGATGAAAATGGTTTGCTCCGATTCTCATCAACCCTTCTGCGTCAATCTCTCATAAGATGGAGGGGATAAAGGTCACGAGCTGAGCATGCGAACCTCGGTGAATGTATTACTAATAACTAGGACGAGTTGGCTTATCCCCATGCTCACGTTACACAAGCCAACCGAGGCACAGCTGAAGAGGGGGACCACCGGGCACCAGTTTACGGTATCGGCACCGGCGCCGTAGTGGACGGGACTCCTCCTCCATCTCTACTCGTACGATACGGTACTTGCCAAACCTACACGCAGTTGGGGCTGTATCCGATTAGTCTACCACTTGGGCTCCCTCCCCTTCCCCTTCCCTCCCTCCCCTCCCCTCCCCTCCTTCCTTCCTCCCCTCCCCACACCCCTTTTTCTCCTCAACATCTCAGCCCTGCGATTGACCTTACCCATTCGTGCCCCCCAGCCCGCAGAGACACACACACACCCGGGCGAACATCCTACCTCCCTTCTCTCTCTCCTAGCACCGGCGAGCATCAAAAAAGCAAACACACAATGGCACCGCCACTAGCTCTGCTGGCTGCGGCCCTGCCGCTGCTCTCATACCTCGACGCAAAGCACCAGTTGACATATGATTGCACGGTCATCTCCACCTTTTTATCCGCCCGCATTCGGTGTATCTTCCTGGAACGCCGCGAGCGATTAAGTCCCTTCTACTGTATCGAAAACCATGCTCTCTCACCAGCCGATCGCGAGCGTCCGTTCCTAATCTACCAAGGCCGGGAATACTCATACAAGGAAACCTACGAATTATCGCTCAAGTATGCTGCTTGGCTTCGCGAGCGATTCAATGTCCAGAAAAATGAGATCATCGCGCTGGACTTTATGAACAAGCCGGCTATGGTATGGATCTTGTTTGGATTGTGGGCCCTGGGTGCGAAGCCTGCATTGATAAATTATAATCTCGATGGGGATAGGCTTGTGCATTGTGTCAAGATATCGACGGCTAGGCTTTTGTTTATTGACGCGGAAATTAAGAATATCCTGGAGGGCGCCGAAGGGGAGGAGACGAGGAGGAAGCTGGAGACTGCCGGGACGAACCGTGAGGTTGTAATCTTTGATGAGGCTACCGAGAGGGTTGTCGAGACCTGGAAAGGCTTTCGCCCGGAAGATGAGGAGAGGAATGGGGTTAAGCTTCCCGATATGGCCATGCTGATATATACCAGGTGAACTCCAATTCCTCATTTTGGTATCGCCATGATATGGATGCTAATCAATGAGAATGTAGCGGGACAACCGGTCTGCCAAAAGCCGCCGTCGTATCTTTCCTCAAAGCACACTATGCCGGTCACTTTCTCAGTTCATGGGTTGGGTTAAAGAAATCCGACAGGTTTTACACCTGCATGCCCTTGTACCATACTGCTGCCATGCTCCTCGGCTTGGTTGGTGCTATGACGGTCGGTTCCACTCTTGTCCTAGGGCATAAGTTTTCCACAACAACCTTCTGGCCGGAGATTCGCAGTAGCCAAGCTACTGTCCTCCAATATGTAGGCGAGACATGTCGTTACCTGCTTGCGGCCCCACCTTCCCCGGACGACAAAGATAACAATGTGAAACTTGCTTTCGGCAATGGCTTAAGGCCGGACGTGTGGGTTCGCTTCAAAGAGCGCTTTGGTATTCCCGCCATCGCCGAGTTCTACGCCAGTACCGAGGGCACGTCTGGATCTTGGAACCTTCAAAAAGGAGAATGGGGTATCGGCGCAGTAGGCCGTAATGGTTCCCTCGTCTCACTGATGTTAGGTGGTGGCGTCAAAATCGCAAGAATGGATGCTGAAAACACAGATCTCTTCCGTGATGAGAATGGCTTCTGCATTCAATGCGGTTTCGATGAGGCTGGCGAGGTTCTGTGGAAGTTGGACCCTAATGATATCCGGAAGTCCTATCAGGGTTACTTCCAGAACCCCAAAGCTAGCGACGAGAAAGTTGTTCGGTAAACTTTCCATTTTTTTCACTCTTCCTTGTGACCTTTAGTTAACCGCAGGCAGTGACGTATTCCAAAAAGGTGACGCCTACTTCCGCACAGGTGACCTCCAGAAACGCACCCGAGACGGACTCTGGTACTTTATAGACCGTATCGGCGATAGTTACCGCTGGAAGTCTGAAAATGTCAGTGCCTCCGAAGTCTCCGACGTCTTTGGCTTGCACCCCGGCATCATCGAGACTAACGTTTACGGTGTGGCCTTACCGAACCATGACGGCCGCTGTGGGTGCGCTGCTATCGTCATATCGCCTTCTACCAGCGATGACGAGGTTCGCCGGGAACTAAGTAAGTGGGTTACTAAACTCCCGCGATTCGCTAGGCCAGTCTTCATTAGGGTAGTTAAGGCACCTGGAGGACTCGAGAAGACGGGGAATTATAAGCTTATTAAGGGAAGGTTGAGGGATGAAGGGGCAGATCTGGAGAGGGTGGGGGCCCAAGGGGACGTGCTTTGGTGGTTGAAGGATGATGAGTATGTCCCTTTTGGGAAGAGGGACTGGGAAGGAATTGTTGGGGGGAAGGTTAGATTGTAGAATTTTCATTTGCTTGCTAAGCGGGAGTGGTTGGGCAGTGAGTGGGTTCTGATGTCCCTGTATATCCTTTTTTTTCTTCCTTTCTTTTTTCTCTGAGTTTTTTCTTCTGGTTGTATTTCCGCCATCATGGGCGCCGGGCATGGACAGGGTCTCATGTCGTACGTATGTGTGGGGTAAGGAATGGGAAATAAGGAAAAGGTGAATAGTTAAATTAGCTGGCTAGCTCTTGGCTCGTGAGCAGGACAAATAAGGTATAGCAGTTTACCAGTGGTCCAGACTAAACGAGGGAGTGCCTAATGTCATTTATGAGTTCTGTTAACTTGTAGGTCAATCCATCAACCCATGGCCCGCCTGTACTAAGAATACTATGTCTAGGATTTCATCGCAGGCATGCCGATGGCATATGCCTATCCACTGTACCAAGGTATACTGACTTAGGGAATAGCATAATCATATCATACCTCCGGTACGGCGCCAAACCGGTAGTGCTTGAGGTTGTAGGGTTGGGGTACTTGTGGGGTTCGCTTTTCCGGTGCGGTAGAGGTATCGTAGTTTGGTGCCGCGTGGAACCGCAAAGCGCTCCGCTGAGTTGGATAGTGCCCCTTCCGGGAATCACTTTACCACCCGCACCGCACCTTACTCAGGCGGCCGACCCGAGGTATATAGAAGCAAGAAATTGAAATTGATTAGCCGGCCAGCTATAATAATAGGGTCCCCAATCAATATCTTTAGCTTATAGTTAGCTGGCTAGTGGATATTGCTATAGTGTCTACCCGCAACTCGGTGGCGCGCGAGTGAAACAGCAAAATGGATATCGCCGCACCAGGCCACGATAGGATTTGTCTGGGAGGTTGGCGGAGCTGGCGAATACTATCATAGTCGATGGGATTCAGCACGTTCAAGGGTTTGGGCTGTGCCCGGCCGGGAAGGTGTGATCTTTGGAGGAGCCTTTTGTCTATGAATCTAGGGATTAGTGGCGGCTGTGGGTAGAGGATCACGAGGGATTTCATGGTGCAGTACTCATGTAGTAGTGTGTTTAGAATTAAATGTTATGTCTGTTGAGTATACTCCTTGCTATTCACAATAGTATTAATAACTTAGGAGTTCATTCTAGACAGGTGTAGGAGTGTAAATCGGGCCCTCTCTTTGCTTCTATTGGTGTAAACTTATACTATATTATACCTCTGGATGCAGTGTTCTCGTGGTAGGGGGTCGGGTTGCGGGCAGTAGGGCGTGGCGGTGGATCGCTAGGATACCGAATTTATGGGTTCTGTAGTGCATGCCCCCCTCGAGGGCAAGCTACGGTAGCTAGGCTAGGAGGGTATGCAACGGGCGAATATCGTGATTTTGTACATCACAGTATGATACGTTCTTCGATTCTGCTATTCACGGCATATTCATACTTTCTCTTCTTTGGAGAGCGAGGGGTGGGTTTCTCTCTAGATCTAGGGGGGGGGGTTCTAAACCTAACTTAGGTCGAGAAAATAATGCGAGTGTCCATTGTGCCCTGCTCCAACAACATCCGTTAACAGTTGTATCATATTTCCAAGGCAGATTCTCGACTGGGATTCCCCACCACGTAAGGGCTGTAAACTAAGTTCTATATCCATAGAATGGCAGGAAGAGCACAGCAATCAATCTCGACGGAAAGTTCTGCTCAAGTGCCCTGAAGAGGAGGGAGAGCAGGACAGCTTATTATACATTTTCTATAAATATCACTAAAGTTTTTCATGATACCAAATCAAGGTAGCACAGCCAAATCCGAGTACCAATATTGGGGGCAACTTGGAGAGTTCTAATGCGGGAGGTGACATCACTCCTGCTTCGGCTTTTTTTCCTCACAAAACCACACGAGTGACGACTCATGACTCATCAGGGACGCTTATTCCTACCCGACCAGTGTTTTCGCACGTTAGCAATAGTACCCGACTAAATTTCTCGCATGTAACATGCATTAAATAACACAGAACTCTGAACATTTTCCAATACCTACCTCTTTGTTCCGAGGGAATTTATGTAATTAACCTTCCATCACCCGGGACCACCGCCCCTTCTCCCCTTCCCATCCTCATTCCCATCAGTGAAACAACATTCTATCAAGCTCCCCTCGCAATTTTTCCCATAGCATCTGGGGAAACCTGTTAGCCACGCCCCAGCAAGTGTTACTTCTGACCTAGCTAGCATTTGTAAAATATTCCCGCTGGATGTTGTGTCTTGGCATAAAGGCAGGCTCACCATTGATTATTCATTATTGCTCGATGTTAGAGATTGCTCTCCGGGGAACGTTTCCTTAGGTGGATGCGCGTTGTTCCCGCTGAATGGGGAATATGAGATGCACTGGGGTGATGAAGACTAAAGGAAAGCATGAAGAATAGAAAAACCGTGCAATCACAAAAGACTCTAAGTGGAACGGTGGATGATGGAGGAACGAACCTAACACTCCTGAAACACAACAAACTCTCTAAAGAAACACAATCTAGAACTATCCTGCTCTCCCTTCCTCCACTGTGCTCCTAAAGCCTGTGCCCTGCCAGTGCGCTAACTCCTGCATGTCTAGTGACATAGGGTATGAAAGAAACAAATGAAACCAAATACCCGATGCCTCATACCCTGTAACATCAACAAAACCATAAAAGAAATATCCTATGCCGAGCGGCATAGGATGCGAGAACAATCCACGACAAAGCACCTAACCGCCGGAAAACCACGATGCTACATGCCCTATGACCGTATCTCTCCTGACCGCATATCCGCTAACATGCATATCCCCCTATCCGCCTAACCGCCTAATCGCATGTCCTATAGGCAATCCAGCATGGGGGATATGGTGATTCCATTACGATATAAAATTTTCGAACTTTAGACGATCCGGTGGCGGACCGGATTAAAGAGAGAACCTGGAAGCCATTTACACTCACCCACAATAGGCCACCGCAGTTCTTTGTAGCATTCGAAATAGCATCTGCGACAGCACATAATCATTAACCCACCAGCTAGTTTCGGTAAGTTAGCACCTGCCACTCTAGGTATCAAAATCTTCACACCAGGTAATCTGCTTCTTATAACTCTACAAGACAAGAGCAACCTTGCCCACAAATCCTGAAGCTGTGCGATTCAAGCCATATACCCATTTCATTGTATCTAAGACTATTATACTTACACAAGTTGCACAAACTTTGAGTGTGACGGGCACCTAAGTTAGAACCTCATGCGTAAACCCTATAGTAACAAGAGACAATGCGGGCTGCAGCTTCCCCAAACAATTATTCCGTACTTAAGGATTAAAGGCTTGTGCCTCGCTCCTTAACAAACCTTCCCTCCTCTCCAACGCCAGCTTTCTCACTCTCTCCTGACACCTTTCCTCGTTCCACTCAAGCAATGGAGTCAAAAATATTTCTTACAATCCTCAAGGCAATCCAGGTTGGAGAGCCAGGGTCGCTTGAGTTTGCCCACCTTGATCCTAAGGAATCTGCTTTGGTAGTGGAAAGACTCTTTGATCCTAGAAATCACTTGGAGAGATATCGTTTTCGGTAACACACTATGGCATATACTGTGACCTCCTGCTAATCCAACTTAGTGTTCACCTCTCCGTCCACCTCGCTGTACCCGACTGCCACCTCAGAATTGTGATGCCTAGCTTTCTTCATGAGGCTGCAGGTGCCTGGTTGATTGATCAATATCGAAAATGGGGGGTTACAGGACTTATTGATGAAGCAGGTGCTAGAGCCATGACTATGCCACCTTCTCCAAGTAAGTATAAAAATATTATCTTGTCGAAGAGTATTACTAACAAGTGAATATAGGAATCACCAATTTCACCGGAAATTATTATGGTAGTGTGAAAGAACCAGACTTTTCTTTCATTCCTATTGGCATCAACGGGTTACGCAGAGATTTTCCGTCTGTCGTCCTGGAGTCTGGGTGGTCAAGCACAGGACGTGAGTTGGCAGACCAGTGCCGTCTCTGGCATGAAGGGTCTAGAGGGCGTGTTAGAGTTGTCATTTTAGTCAAGCTCTATCAGGCAAATTCACAGAACAAAGTCCGTGCAACGCTGGAAATCTCACGTGCCGAACCTCCTGGCACCATGGCCACCATAATCCATCAGGTATGATATCTTTTCTCCCTCCCACTGTTTCCATCTTAATCTATCATCTGCTCATATAATACCACATAGAATGTGTTTCCGATTCCAAATCCTACCCCCCCAGACCCGACTCTCACGATCGAGGAATTATTTGGAGGGCAATTTCCACCAAGTCTTTACCCTGATACTCTTCTTACACTTGAGGTTGCCTCCTTGCGTCGGATAATAAAGTCCTATCTTCTCAGTGATGGATATCTCCCAGCTTGATTTTCCTATAAGAATATATATAACATGTTTGCGAGCCTCAAGGCAATTTGGTCTTAGTGGCTAATGAACAGCATGTTTCATGTCCCCCTTGCGTGGGGTTTACTATTTCACTGTTTTTCAACTCTTTTTACTCTGCTCTTCTTGTCACTTAAACCTTACTATTCTTAAACCCAAGTAGTCATTCCTACACAAACATGATGGTATTATTATCCCAGTAGTAGAGCACTGCAATAGGAGCAGAGATACTACAGGCTGAGAGGCAGCGCGGACATGTATGGAGGAACACAGAAGTGTGGACGGGTGAACGTTCTAGGGCAAGCACGGATGATTAGGGCATATGCGGAGACATATGAGTATCACATGTAGGGAGCAGAGTTTTCCCTACTAGAGGGAACCGTAGCTAGCAACCTCCATAGACAACGCAACTCAATACAACTCCAACATCTCCTCCCTTCAACACTCGACCACAAATCGTGCAACGACCTCCATCAAAACAGCACTAGTCCAGAAACATGTCGTGCTTAAAACAAACTATACTATTTCTCTAACTGAAACACCACCCCTCCAAGCAACCAAGGTCCAAATTTTCCCAAAACACAAAATCGTGATGAGACGTATCAATGAGCAACTAGGTTTAAAATAATGTGGGAAAGTATCAAGTATTCAAGGTAATGTTCATGATACAAAAGCTTATTACAACTTGTATTTCTACACCATTAGACTAACCTCCTCTCATGCTTGCATATTATTAGACAATATTGGGAAAGATTCCAATTGTCATACACTAAACTCAACTATTACATTTCCCTAACTGACCAGCTCGTACAAATAGTTTGATTTTCTACTCTGCCAGACTAGCAATTTCAGATCGGACAAAAGGTGAGTAGATAACTGGGAGGGTTCACCTAGGGTAAATTTACAATATGATTATAGAGTGACACTAGTATGATTGTCTCCTGATTTCTTCTGCGAAACCCTAAACTAGTTTCTTCTCCGGTTGCCTCCCCTCTCCCATGCCTAGTTTATTAGATTAGCTCATATTGCTGACCACATATTAGCTCACTCAGGAGAGGGTACCTAAATTTGTTAAAAGAGAAATTCAGGAATCCATTCCTATCGGCACCCCCGTGATACCCCCACCATGGATAGGCACCGCCTATCATTGATCCAACTTAAGCATGAACTATTCACACTAACACTGATGAACCATCACTTGGTGTAATAAAAAAATCCCCCACGATGTATATATTCGGATAAGTAATTTCTACATCTTTGAGAACAGTCTAGATGGTTAGCATTCTGGTCTCGGTTTAAAGCTGCCCCATTTCTACTCATTCTATTTACCTGTTCTTCCCATTCTATTACTTGATCAACTGATCAAATATGCTATTCGGTTGGAATCTACCACCTCCTGCATTCCATATTGTTTCCCCCGACTTCTGCCCCACCTCCAATATATCTTCCTGTTAAACTGCCTTCATACTCGCCCTCTCCGGCCCTCTTAGATAGAATGAAATTCTTGACAGTCTCTCTCTTTCACACAAGTCTCCTTTAGGTCTCTTACAATACCCGCCAGTGCTAATCCTGCAAAACCTTCCTACCTGGCGCTGAAAAAAATCTAAAATCTAAAATCTAAAATCTAGCTTCACTTTTCTGAAGAAGCAAAAAGGGAGAAAGAAAGTCAATTGAGTGTTATCAAAAGCATCTGAGGCCAAATTATGATACAAACCTTCTTCCACCAACACACTGGAAGTAAACCAATTGCGAGAGTGATTCTGAGGGTAGTCGTGAAGCATCATAAAACACCTGTCGATATTTTTTGTTAACCAACATCCTGAGCCATCGGATGGTGTTGTTCCCCTTGAGAATTGAACCTGGCAAATCCAGGAAATGCGACGGTGGGGGAAGGCACGAGTGATGCCTCATGAAGTGAAAAGAATCCGTTTGGAGGTGTACGATCTCAACTTGGCTAGTATAGGAGGTCCAAGCGCTAGGATTATAGTCCCCTATAGTCAGTCCGGTCCTCACCTTCCAGGGCGTAGTCGGTCTTAGCACTCCCGAAAAGACAGACTAAGAGCCATAGTCCGTCCCGCCCTCACCGGAAGACGGACGGACTGGACGGTTGGGAATACTGCTTCTCGATACCTTCTCATACGAGTTGGGAAGGAGCTCTGTTATTACTCTGTGGACTCTTGCCACACCATCCTAGGATGCCCGCCACAGGTCTTGCCATGGGCCCTTTTGTGGTGTTTTTAGCCATTCGGAAGCGCTAGCGCTGCTTCCCCCTGGAGACTATGCAGCTTCTGGACACCGTCAATAGCATAGGAATATCAACAAGCGGGGGGGGTGTTGGAATATGAGGATATCATACTGTATTCATGCTAGTATCATGGAGTTCACGATGCTTGGCAGGCGTTCCAGTGAACTAGCGTTAAGAGGTCTGTGGGACTCCGGATACAGACAACCATAATAGGGGTACTCAGGTACAAGGCACAGGGGGGACGATTTCGCACACCCTACTTTGTGACCTCACCAATTTTCTAATGTTTTTTGCTGGTCAGCCACTTTGGTGTGTGAGAAATCATCCCCCCTGGTACTTGTATATAGCAACGACCCCGAGTGCTATAGTTAATTAAGCAATTCCTCTATCCCGATCTTCCTCTCTTACTTGTCGATATCTATCCTAGATTTTCAGCAGGAATAATCTACTGTAGCAGGCAGGTGGCGAGTGATTCCCCGTGACGCATGGAAAACTCCAGTACCGTTTGTACTAGAGTCCGGTAAGTCAAGGTATGATACCTAAAGTTGGAACCCACCCCCTATTAACCATCCAAGAACGGCAACCTGCCCGAGTGCATCGATCACTCAGCTATATGCAATCAAATAGCACACCGATTTACCCTACTATACTAGTACCCCACTCCACCTGAATACTGTACTGTACCGTATCGGGTTCTTCTACTCCCACGAGCTGTAAAAGCAGAAACCTCCTTGTTGCATTGCCATCAACTTGATTTTTTCACAATACCACTACGGCACCGGTAGCTCACGACCAGGGCTGATCTGAGACAGACGGGCGGGCGGAGGAAAATCAAACGGACACGGAGGGAAGGAGGGGTTTGACCATGATTTTTGTTCCACTTTTTTTTTTTCAATCGCAAAGGCAAAAGTTATCAGCCCCAGATCTCACCCGGAAGAAAGTTCCTCCTTTGGGTTAGTCTCTCTCTCATTGGCTGTTGGGGTAAATAATAATATTGCCCTAGTTCTACCAAGGACGGGCATCAACGCTACTTACCTTTTTGTATGGTGAATCGAAAATTTTTAAGGGCGAAAAGTGTGATTAATGAGGGGGCAAAAAAAAGCTCTAAGCTAATCCCGATGTGAAAACAGTAGGTCGCATAATTTTAATTCTTCCATTGGAGAGACCATGCAATACGGTAGATCTACTGTACTAGTACTAGTGACATTAATCCCCAGAATCCAGTATCTACTGTAGCAGCACTCGTTCACTCTCGCCTAGCTCAGCAGATGGGCAAGTGTTCAGCATACTCGTCAAAGCTGATCTCTCGGCAGACTTGACGGAGAGTGCCCATACACTCTTGACCCCGACCCACATACGGGCATAAGTGCAGTAGTACGAGGCTGTAGCATGGCAATATTAGCTTTGTTACTTGGCGAGAGCAGGGGGAGGGGAGGGGAGGGGGGGTTACTTAGAGGGGGCTTCCATAGGTCAGGGGATTTTTCGCCCTTGGCTTGGTTAACATTATCTGTCACAGCAATGAGTTGAGAGTTCGTTAAGTCGTTGGCGAATTGCTGGCGCTTGGCGGTGGTCTTGGAGGCGATTAGCATTGGGACTTCGATGAGTACAGTACCGTAGGATCTAGCGGTCAGGTAATTGGAGCGGGCCTTACCCAGGTATTAGCGCCAGATTTCCAAGCGTCGGCAAGAGGAACGACATGATCAATGTCCTGTATGGCGATTCAATTAGGTCAGTTAATGATAAGCATGATACAAAACGTGATAATTCCACTGAGGCATACAAGATCCGAGGCAGCAGTCCAAGTTGCGCCGTCGTAAGGACTGTACCAAGTTCCGCTGACGGCTGAGCAGTCTCTCCCCTGCACGACGTCGGTCCCGTCGCGCTTTAAAACAACCTCGCGAGTGCTGAGAGTAGTAATTTTTTTTTTAGTTAAGAGATAATTTGGGGTAGTGTTCGAAACTCACTTGCAAGCGCCATTGATTGTAATCCAGTGGGGGAACAAATTTCTATCGTAGCCCGAGGGGTCCGTGGTCCTTGTGCTAAGAGCCGCAAGCATAGATATTGCGCTCGCGGCGCTAGGAATGTTCGGGGGAGTCCTCTTCTCAAGGTTACCGGTTGGGAGCGCCGCAACGGCAGAAATAAAGAGAGCAACGGCTGAAAGTTTCATTTTGATGTTTTCCTAGTGAAGCAGCAAGTGATCTGGGGATTAGGACTGTGGATGAGAGGTTAAGGAAAAGCTCAAAAGGGAGCTATGTCAAGTCGTCTTTATAGTTTTTGCTCCCCCTGAGGACAGATTCCAATGAATGGCAGTAGCTGAAATATAGGATCCACATGTGGGCGTAGAATTGGCTATCGTACGAGTATTATCCAAACGGCGTGAGGCTCCACCGAGTCGCATACTGATACCAAGGCTCACTGGCTCATGGACTTTCAGCCCCCGGAGATCACCTCCCCTAATATGGTTGGTTAACAAAATTAACCGTACACATACCGGTGATGGCAACGCAACCATCTGCATAACCCCATGTTTTCAACATCTTCGAAAGATATTTCTCTAGATCAAATATTAATTTCTGCTATCCATTCTTCTATGTATTTATGCTTTATATCTTTTTTTATTTTATTTTCATGAGAATGGGGTTGATGGAGGGAGTGCTGTTGTCATGGCCGAAGTTTTTCAAGTTCGTTCATGTACCTCGTACGGTTAATTTTGTTAAGGCACAATAAATACAAAGAATCGTGAAGCTTTCGGCGATCCTGATTCGTCATCGTAAAGTTCCAACGATCCTTCCTAATTTGTGTCACTTTTAGGTCCCCTTGCAACCTAATCATTTCGAGGATCTGGAGCAACCATGCATGACCTCCGCAAAGGAACACGACCGCTTTGACAACCGATAGGCTCTCCTTCTATCTGGATGGTGGCGTTTTTTCCCACAGTGCGGAGGTACTCGTACTGTAGAGGTTTAGGCTCCGTTCGGTTAACTATGGACCGTTCAACTGCCGTTCTAGACATGACCGTTCACAGCCGTGAACGGTTGCTTGAGATTTGGTCAACCCCCAGGAAAGCTGTTCGGTTAAGCAGATTGTTCAACTGGCCCAGATTGTTCAACATGCCATTCATTAGTCAACCGATTTTGTGGGTGCCGGAGAGGAGCCATCGTGGTTGTCAACGACGACGAACGGCCGATGAAAAGGACCTTCAGAGGACCTTTTCATTTTTGACTGTTCACCTCCATTTTTAGCGAACGGCAGGATGGTAACCGAACACCAAATCTTCTTCCTGAACGGTCCCGTTGGATGCAACGGTTCAACCCTCTAAATTTCCTACTCGAACGGTCCGTTCAGCTGTTAACCGAACGCACCCTTAAGGAAATCAGTAGACTAATGTGGGATTCCTTATTTCGCGCTTGAATCCGAAACGTGCCTTATTGTGGACAATAAAATACACTAGGACCGTTCGGACCTTCTTCACTAGGAGCATGACGTCGGGTGGGATTTTGTTCTGCTATGGTCTCACTGGGTCGCTTGTTAGGTTTCCTGATATTGGTAAGTCACTCAAGCTCCCTATCGGCTCCCCACGCCCTGTAACTTCTCCGAGACCACGATCGACCACCAGCTTCCCTATTTTCAGCACCCAGCCGCCGTATGATCTCAAGATTGGAATTGTTTGATTGCGCTTACCTTTAGGCTTTTCCACCTCCGTATTCGATCAGATGCATAGTTTCCCCTACGAGTAGGATATTGCAGACGGGAAGCGGTATAACAATATTCACTCTTGGGATGTGAGGTGGGGGGGTCTTTGTGAATTGGCTTGCTTGGCGAGTCGTTTGTTGGAGCACTTGCGATCTCGTCGTGGTGGTGTACGAAAGGTACCTTTTTGTATAATAGGAAGGCGGGGGGTTCCGCCTACTTTAATCTCGCTGTGGGGGAGTGAAGGCAGGGCGGATGTCGAACGACTGATGTAATTCACATGGGAAAGAATAATAATACAATGTGATGGGACTTTACTTGGATTCACAGGTGGGGGCGCAGGAATGTAGCGGGGCATATACTCGTAATTTTCTGACGTTTGTAAACACGACTGCTATTGCATGCTACCAAAATATTGCGGCTCCGGGCGATTTTTTGCCCGTATGCAATAGCAGTCGTGTTTACAAACGTCAGAAAATTACGAGTACGGTAGTAATGGCCAAGACTGGAAAGCTATGGACTTGGTTGGCACCTACTGGATCGATTTGGTTTCATAGTGGAGCTGTAATGATACCACCCTCGGGATTTGGAGCGAAACTATTGGCTAGCGAGATATTAATTACGGATAATTCCGAAAACTCGAACCCTTTCCAACTCAAATGTCTTGCTCAGAGTTCAGGACTTCGTTATAAGTCCAGCGAGGATGGAACTTAACCACTGTGTGGGACCAAAAAGAGGGGGTGCCACTGATACCTATCCATTGTTCTTGAACATGCGCTGTGGATGATTAAACTTTTAGAATTGGTGGGTACAGTATGGTACCACGTGAATACTACCGTACCTCCTCTGGTATGGTGCATGCCAAGAGCTGGGCTCTTCTCTTCATGAGAATTATCTGGGAAGGAGGTTATTGAATGCAGAACCGAGTCTCATTCGCCCCACGGCAAAAATTGGCCAAGATCTTATGGCACTTAAATTAGCTGATTTTTTTTTTTTTTTTTTGTTTAAGTCATGTATTCGTTTGTTTAAAGGTACAAAGAACTCGCATGCAGCGGTAAGCTATGGCGTAAACAAAACCTATAATA
>Ga0307509_10007013_pt1 | contig 14917 bp, 24 predicted proteins | sample 10_EM_MG_FD_202245 | JGI IMG/M metagenome (GOLD analysis project Ga0307509, IMG submission 202245) | Populus trichocarpa ectomycorrhiza microbial communities from riparian zone in the Pacific Northwest, United States - 10_EM | ecosystem: Host-associated > Plants > Roots > Unclassified | place... | reverse complement strand
TGGTCGCCAGCGCGCGTTGGATCACGGCGGACAGGAGAGTTGCAGTGTTTTTTGATTCTTTGCCGCCTTTGAGGATCGCCGCGTTACCTAATGACCTTGGTTATAGAGCGTTCGGAGAGAACCCTTCGGACCTCGAGGCATACCTGATTTTATGGCCAAAGCTGCGATGTTGACCACAACCTCGGGGCGGGCTTCGAAGATGACGAGGAGTACGCCAATGGGGCATGTCATTCGGTATAACTCGAGATCGTCATCTAGTTCTTTGGCGTACGTGATCTTTCCAGTAGGGTCCTCGAGATCAGAAACGTCGGAAACGCCATGGAGCATCGCATCCCACTTGTCGCCCTTGGCGAGATCAAGTCGACTGACGAGAGAAGCGGATAATCTACCAGCCGCAAGCTCCTTCTGCGCTTCCTATACACAGCATTTAATAGCAGACCCAATGGAGGTAGATCTGTAGAGGGGTACCTCCATGTCCTTCCTATTTGCTTCTAAGATCTGCGATTTATTCGCTCGCAATTCCTTTGTGATCGCACGTAAAGCGGTGGTGCGTTCGGAAGCGGGGAGAAGCTGTGAAGCTTCGAATGCGAGCTTTGCCTCACGGGCGATTGACTCTGTGTCGCCCATGAGGCTGGGGATTCTGTTGAGGCGATAGTATGTGAGCAGTGAGGCCGTGGGGGGGCGATCGATGAATCGATGACGAGTGGTCGTGGTAAAAATGTAACAGATGCCGGCGGGTTTGAGAGTCTGATGAGAAGTCGCGCCGGGTTTCCCAAAGGGATTCTGTGTTAAACTTTCGTCCGGATCTGGGGTCCCGGTGGTAAAGAAGGCCGCCCCGGTCGCGAAGGATGTTTTGACGCGTATGGCAGCTGACGACTGTGGAGAAACGCTCGGCTGTGAGGGGGGAGGGGGCCGTTATCTGGGTCTTGAATGGGTTGCCATCATGGTGTGCCCTCTCTCCCACCCTGCCCGACCTTCACCTGGACGGTCGCGTCTAATAAGTCGAGCTCAGCCCAGTAAGGGGTTCCAACAACGGTTAGCGAAAAGAGCGCAGTCGGTAGAGAGAAAAAGAGGCGGACGGCAACAAATCATACGTTGTCTGTTCTGCCACGGACGGTCGGACTTTACCGTCAAGGCATCCTCTCGATCCTTGAACCAAACCACCTCGCAGACCGACGACCACGACACTGGGGAATATTTTTTATTCCTGTAGGCACACGTTTGCCTCAACAGGGTCAAGCTTCCAATCTGTATCCCCGGTTTACGGCTGCCGGCCCTGACCGTTGACACCCCAGCATACCATACACCCCCCTGCCAACAGATCATCATTCACCCCACGAACGACGACCCTGCCTTTCTGCCCGCCACGAAGCACCATGCCGCCCAAACGCTCTCAGCAATCCCAGAGCTCATTGAACTTGCCAGACCATCCTCCCAACAGCCCCGCCTCGGGTCTCTTCAGCTTTCCCCGTTCTGCTTCGCCCTCTGGATTCTCCGGCTTGTTATCGAAACCCTCGAAATGGTTCAAGTCCCCAAGTTCGGGAAGGAGCATGTCTGGCAGCGTCGAGCCCAGATCAAGCACAAGCTCTGTTGCCAGAAAGCCCAAGATATCCCATCCCACCGACCCCAGACCTATCCGACCCTCAATGAGTGTTGACAACTACGTCGGTGCTGCCAGCAGGTGAGCCTACGTGTCTCTCGCGTTTTTCAAGTCCTTCCGTGTCGGTGCACTGTTTGGCATCCTCGGTTCACGGTTCCATGCTCCCGTCCATTCCTCGTTCCATAACTCCGGGAATTCTTGCTGACACTGCTCCCCAGATCCGTTTTCGACCTCTCCACATCCAAACCAGGTACATTGGAACCAATACCTTCCCTTCCCACGTCGCCGTCATCGTCAAGATCCTTAACTCCGTCCAAAGGCGGGATTGGGGATCTTCGATCAATCTCACGGAGGGTATGGTCAAAATCAGCAGATGATTTATCCAACATCCCAGCCCCTGAAAGATCAAAATCCCCCTCGCTCATACCGTTGGACACTGAGCTTCACGACAAGATCTCAAAGTACAGGTCCAACCGCAGCGACAGCCTCAATAGTTCCATCACACCAACCACGCCACCACCCCATACTAAACAACGGAAGATCGATTTCCCCTTGGTGACTCAGAATCTTTCTTCTTCACCACCAAACCGCAGTGTATTGTCTACTTCTGGATCCGCACCCCACAATTTATCACCTTTGCAACAGACCCCACCACACACACATGTCCGTTCACATTCCTTCACGCCTCGCCTAGCCTCCAAGCTCGTCCGTCCGAAACTTGCTCTTGTTCCCCCAAGCCCTTCACGAAAAGTCTCTCTTTCGTCGGCCAACGAGCTGGACCTTACGACACCATCAAGTGCTTCCCGAAGCGCGTTTTCGTTTGGCCTTGGTTCTTCGAGTAAATCGACCACTCCTACTCTCACGCCTGCACACCCCACACCTCCCACCAAAAGCTACAGCCTCCCCCTACCTACTACTACCAGTCCCCCCGTTCCCCTCCTCGACCCTCCAAGGATCGTTGAACCCATAGAAGCCAGCGATTCCAGAGAGAGCAAGCGAACTTCTCAAATCATCCACCAATCTGGCTTCATCAACCGTTTAGGAACCTTCCACCCTGCCACGATCAACCAAAATGGTAACCATGCTGGTACCCTTTCTAAAGGGTGGAAGCCGTTCAAGCTGGTGTTGAAGGGGACGAAACTCTATTTCTTCAAACCTCCAAACGATAGGACTGGTGCCGTGAAGGAACTGTTCCCGACGGAGTTGGTAGCGGCTTTCGGGGAGGGCGCACTTGGTGAAGACGAGACTCCGGAAGTCTCACCCTTCAGAGGTAGTCGGGATGAGCGAAGGAGACGAGCGTACTGGGGTCGGAGGACACACCCAGAACTGGTTCGAGCAGAGTCTGACGAAAAGGAAATCCTTGGGGGTACGCTCCCCGCACTCATCCACGAAGCCGTCTTCGGTACGACCTTCGCTTCGCCTGAAGACGAAGATTCGCTCTCGTCAACTCAAGATATCAAATGGCGCTATTTCGCTTCTGCGATCCTTCTCGGCCTCCCACCCGTCGTTGGCCAGGGAAAGTTTGAGACTGAGTTCCTGCGGTGTAGTGACTATCTCGTCTCTGGCGCTCCTGACGATCGAAAGAAGGAGCAGGAAGAGAAGGTGATGATGCTGGCGGACGAGTACCTGAGGTTCCACGAGCGCCCCGCGGACGTGGAAGCATGGGAGGAGTGGAGAGGTGAAACGATCCCCCAGTTTCCCAGGTGGAGTGGGCATCAGGTGGTGTCGGCGTCACATATGAGCGGGATGCCTTCCAGTTCTTCGACACACGCGATGTTCGCACTCACCCCATCGCTGGGAGGAGAATTCTTGTCACCTAATCTCGGGACTTTTTCACCCCGGCCAGGTCAATCGAATCCAGTCATCTCCTTACTCGAAGCAATGGACTCACCCAGGGTGGTTCCTTCTCCGACGACCAAGAACGGAATACAACTGAATCAATCCAAGGCGATGATATGGGCTACTCTCGACAGGGACGGTTTCACAAAGGAAGTGCTCACGCGAATGGACCCGCACCTCGTCGCATCCAGTTTGAACGTCTTCAACCGGGGCTTGTGGGAAAGGACGCCAGAGAACGTGTCACCAAGTTCTCTCTCCACCTTAGACGTGGAAGACTCCGAGCTGAGGGACGAGTTCCAGGCGTTCTTCGGGACGGAAGCGCGCCCGCATTGGTTGACCAAAACTGTTCTATTGCATATTTTTGGTCAGGACACACCGATTACCTCACCCACGAGTCGAGGCGTCAATACCCCTGGCGTTGGGGATGACAAATCTAGTACAAAGTGTCATTCTCGGGCGGACGTCATTACGGCTTGGATACGCATCGGAGAATTGAGCCGCCAACTCGGAGATGAGTGCTCATGGATGGCGATCTGCGCCGCATTGTTCTCCCGACCTGTGGCGAGGCTGGATAGAATCTGGAAGCGGCTCGAACCGATGGTTCTGACTATCGCCGAGAGTTGGGTTTACCCCGGACCGGAAGGTGGCCCTGCGACGGCTGGGGAACCCAAACAGACGCCATGGGGAGGTGTTGCGAAGGAGAAACTTCGCGAGTGCTTTGATCAGGTGAAGGAGAGCGAGTCTGGGAAGAGTTGGACCGTAAAACCCTTGTTTGAGGCGAGGGAAGTATGGGAGGAGTTGAAGGCCTCGTTCTCTCTGTGCCCGAGGAAGACGGACTGGGGAAGGTTAGAGAAGGGAAGGGGGATGGAGGAGGGCGAGAGTGTCGGCAGGTTGGTCGCTTTGTGGCAGACGTTATGTCAGAATAAAGGCGATAATGGAAGTGGGATAGCGTCAAAATTCACGAGGTATGGTTGTTTTCCTCGGTTCCCGATCGTCATCTTGTAGGGTGACCCGATCGATGACGTCCTGCTTATCGTCCCTTTCCATTCTTTGCTGTGCAGGGTCGACCAATTCATGTCACTCTCGTTCGCGACGGAACCGAGGAGGCGCGGCCTGTTCGAGCCGTACTTCTGGGCCCCTGCTCCAACCATACAACAAGCTCATCCATTACTCGCTTTGATGATGCCCGAACCCTTGCCGTCGATCGCGCTCATCGATCGTGGTGAGGTCGTCCGAGGACGGACGGAAAGTTCCAGCAATAGTAATACCGCTCAGGAAGTTGCCGCCGCTCGGGAGCTTCTTCTCCAACCAAATCCTCGATCGAAGCGATGTAGCAGCGACCCCGTATGGGACACGACGCTCGGTGTTGCCAGCGACATTGGTGGCATTGAAGTCGCCGTGTTCGAAGGAGAGCTGATTGTCGCTATTCAGCCCCTCTCCGAGACTTCCTCGGCATCCCAACCTTCTTCGAGGGCGACATCACGTCCCCCGAGCACGGTTGCAGATATTACCGGGATGGACAAGTCTTTCAGCAGATCTCCATCAATACGGATGAGGAGAGCGGGCGCGAAAGGGTTGGAACGCAAACCAAGTACCATCGGTCGAAGGAACTCTTTACCATCTGTACCGAGCAATCCGGAAGAACTTATGCCCCCTCAAGTGTCCTCGGAACGACCACTCCGTGTGAAGGTAAAAGCTGGTACGCTGGAGAGGTTGGTGGACGTACTGCTTCACGGACTTCAAGGTGTATCTGTTGCATTCTCAGACGACAACGGAGAGATGCCGTTGAGAGATGGCAAGCAGAGGGATTTGAAGGTCGACCATTCGGATTTCTCGACGGTTTGGTGGAACTCGTTCAGGAGCTTTGTGACACCTCTTGTTTTGTTTGAGGTATGTCACGTTCTTCGATACTCCCTCCCGGTTTCTAATTTCTCTACTGTAGCTGCTCCAGAAACGGTATCGACAAGCCAAATCTGGGTCTCCCCTGACCTCCATCAAGAACTGCGTCGAGGTCCTTGAGGTACTGCAAGAGTGGATCCAGAAGGGCTCTGGCGCGGAAGATGCCCTGGATGACGGTCAACTTTACGATGCTTTCAAAGCGTTCAACTCGGAGTTGAAACAGGAGGACACCTTCCCAACTTCTCAACGCGATTCAACGGACGTCAAAATCAGAGAGGCCCGGAACAACCTTTGCCAGGCCAAGGAGAGCCTGGTTACCCTCTTCATGACCCAGACCAAGCGTCCGCCGATCAAGAAACCGAACATGGAGTTGTCCGAAGTTGCTGTGGATGGGCATTCGCGTCGTGGTAACTCGGATCCTCCGGATATCGACCGTTTGACTCCAGAGGAGCTGGTGAACGTTGTTGATGCGATGATGAACGCTGCTTTCAGGAACGTCACCGAAGAGGCGAGTAGTGCTGACTGTACGTTTGGCGACTAGTTGGCTGACATGATCGCAGGACATCCTCGCCACCTCCGACCTTCTCGAGATCCAGTCCACGGACCGTACTGGCTGGTTCGTCGCTCGCGAGCCAGCGATCAATGCCGATGAGCTCGAAGTGCAGACCTTCCATTCCCTCGTTTGCGAGGTCGAAACCACACCGTTGATATCCGGCGGTGGCCAAGATTCCTTGTACGGTCTCCTTCCAGCACCCATCAGGTCGTGTATCAAGGCCTTCGCCGTCATGCGAAAATGGTTCATTTCGAGGATCGTTACCCCGAAGCTGGGACTCCGTCACAGGCAGGTGAGGCTCGAAAGGCTCCTTCAGGCGGTTCAAATCAGCAGGATCAGAAACTCAGATTCAACCTCGTCGACACCAATTTCTGAGAAACCCTGCGTTCGGTCTTTCGTCGAGGCCGTGCTCACTTCCGCTCTTCTCAGCCCCGAGTCGAGGATGTATGCGAGAGCCTGGCAGAATGTCGCCAATTCCCGCAGGACTACCGCCGATAGCTTCTCTGCTCTGTTGGACTCTTCGAACGCTCAGACCTCCACGGGTGATTCCTTGCTTGTTGATATAGGTTGGCTTTTCGAGAGGATTTTGGAAGTAGTCGTGATGCCGAACGTGGTCAGTCCGCCAGCAGAGGAGGGGCAAGGGCTGGTAAACTTTGAGAAGAGGAGGTACGACAACTCTCCCGTGAATCCCGCATGAGACTGACTCTGTTTGAAAGGTTCTTGTGTCATCTGGCTGCGAATGCCACCTCCCTTGGTCCGGCTGCCCGCAGCCGCCGACGCCAAGTTGGCTTCCACGATCTTGCTCGACTTGGTAAGATTGAACAAGAAGCGAGCTACATTCAATTCGACCACCGTCTTATCCGCGAGGACGCTGTCCGTGAAACCGGCAGCGATGGCTCTCATCCAAACAGGAGGATTCCTCGACCGTTCAACCTCTTAGTTTTTGCTCAACAGGAGAAGTATAAACGAGATAGGCACGTTCGCGACCGGCTAAGCAGGGAGAAGAGGCAGGAACAACACCGTCACGAGAAGAGGGAGGATTACCTTAACAAGGCAATGCTCGGCGGCAAGCCGCAGTCGGGCGTTTCCAAAGCTCATAGGAACAAGAAGAGCATGTCTTCCGCCTTCTTCCAGTTCATGCGACCTATCTCCAGCGCTTTCACATCCGAAACCACCATCCCCTCCGGTCCGAAGCGCACTGCGGAGGAATTGGATTTCGTCCCCACTGGCAAGCCAGCTCTCGTGTTGAGTCTCGCAGATTGTCGCGTTGCCCAGTTCATAAACAACGAACGGTCGTTCACGTTCCAGTTGGACACTGAGGACGGTGGCCACTACTTGCTCCAGGCGACAGGAAAGAAGGAGATGACGAAATGGATGAACAAGATCAGCCACGTTGCCAAAACTGCAGCCAGGAGGCGTCTCACGTATTTGGGAAGCAACGCGAACCTTGCCGAGCAGCTCGCGGCTTTGGACCTGAATACCCGTGGTCACGCATGTAGGTATCTGTCATAGTCACACGGGGTTTCGCGTGTTGACCGTTGAACCTACCCGCAGTCCTTGGTGTAGATTTGAAAGCCCTCATTCAGAGGGAATTCGGGGATGAGCCCCCTCCAGGAGCCATTCCATCCATGCTGGAGACCTGCTTCAGGGAAGTTGAGTTCCGAGGTCTATCCGAAGTTGGAATCTGTAAGTTCAGTCTCTGGTCGGCTGCGATATCTTTCCTGAGAAACTTTATCAGATCGTATCGCAGGGTCAACCTTGGAGATTAATGGTATCAAGGATGCACTAAATCACGGTCAGTTCGGTCCGCATGTAAGCGACTCTCCCCGATTGACTCGTTGGATAACAGGACATACGCCCATTGATAACACCACGGATATCTATGCAATCTGCGACGTGATCAAATCTTTCTTCCGAACTCTTCCCGAACCCGTCATTCCGTCTACGATGTACTTCACGTTCATCGACTCTGCCAGTAAGCTTTCGGCTCATTGTTATGGCAAACCCACCTCACGTCGTATTTAAGAAATCGAAAGTCTTGAGCCTCGTTTGGCGAGCATCCGGCGCCTGCTCCGTGAACTCCCCGCCGCGAATTTCGACCTTATGAAGCGGTTATTCGAGCACCTGGACAAGGTCACCGATTACGAGGAACTTAACCAAATGACTTCGCACTCGCTCTCTATCGTCATCGGTCCAAACATTCTCAGAGCTCCTCGGGACGACTTTGCAGTCACCATGTCAAATATGGGGCAGGCGCATAGCGTGACAAGGGCTTTGATCAGCCACGTGCGTACGGTCCACACATAGATGCGCCCATAATACTCACCGGCGTCCCGCATAGTGCCATGTTCTCTTCGGCGAGGTTGACATCGAGGCGGAGAATGAGGATGGCGATGATTATGACGAAAGGTATGACGAAGACACAATACCAGAAGGCAGTGAGGAAGAGGGGGGTGGCATGGTGACCCCTGCCTTCAATGTGATACCAGCTTCTACGGAAGGCCATTCGGATGAGGGAAGGCTGGGCTATTAGTTCGGCGTGCTTCTCCCACGTGTAACGCTACGCACTGTATGCCCTCCCACTTCCTCGTGTTTCTCTCACTTGCTGCATACCAGCCTAGGGGTATACCTTATGGTTGGCTCTCATGTTATTAATTTGGAAAGCAATATGGACTGTCCTAGCGTAATAAAACCAGGCAACGGGTTTCAAGAGTTACAATAATTGGAAACAACAATGATTAAGGGAGGTCGTGTGTGGTACCGTAATAGTGAATAAACAGAAAGGTGAGGAGTGAGATGTACAAATGTCCGTTCGGCGAACGATGAAGAATGAGCGGAGCGAATATGGGGTGAAACGAATAAAACGAATAATCAGAAATCATTGGATGTCTTCGGGTTCGCATACCTCGTAGAAGTGGGTCCTGCTTTCCCGTAGTTCGTACAGCTTCAGCCGGAGAGTCTCCACTGCCTCGTCTGTTGACCATGATGAAAACGTGCGAAGCTTCTCCTCCAGGCGTGTCTCTTCGGCATTGAGCAGAAGTAGAAGGAAGTCCTCGACGTGAGGAGATTGAGCGACGGCTCTGGTGGTGACATCGATCACTTGTTCCTGGATCTTGGCGTCGAGTTTCGTGATTTCTCGCCACAAGATGGCCAGCCAAAGTATCAGGGGCCGCTGGTCCTTCGTTCTCCTTAGCGCGGGAATCACGTCCGGGTTATTCCTGCACCGTCGCAGGGGAAGCGAGCCATCCTCTAGTTCGTGAACGAATTCCAGATGTTCCCACATGTGAAGGGGGATGTGAAGTCGGAAAGTTGATGCGTCAGACATGGAGAGCAGAATAGTGGTCGCGGCCCTCTTGACTTCGACTTCGTCCATGACAACCTCATCAACGACGGAAACCAAATCCTCACAGAAGTCTTGAACCGCGTCCGGTGATACGTGTTCGGAAAAGACGGGGAACCAACGAGCCTCTATGTGTGATAGGAAGCAGAGCGCAGCCTTCTTGAGTTCGTGGGGCTTATCGGCGTGGAAGAGGGAACGTATGCCGTCGAAGAATGGGGGGACCGTCGGATCGAATTGGGCCAAAGCCTCGAGGCACGTGGGGCTGGTACCGAAGGCAAGGGCGCGGGTAACATACTGTATCGCCTCGTCTTGGTTTTCCCCTTTCGCTTGAAGGTCGAAATGATGGTCCAAAAAGGCGAGCACCTCATGAGGCCCTGCAACCATGGGGTAGTATCCATCCCACTTGAACCCTCCGTGCATCGCAAGTCGAGCAGCTTCCCATTTCAGATCGGGATCTAGGTGGGAAGCGGTCGTCATGACTGTGGTGAAGAGCTCGAAGCACCTTCGCGGGACGACGTTGTAGGTGAGCAGTCCGATGCACCAGAGAGCATCCAGAACCGAGCCGATTTCTGCCCTTGTTGACGTCTGGTTCTGGATGGTGGAGCTGAGCTTGGCAAATAGCCGTTCGGTTATCGGAGCGAACCTACGACTGGAAAACGATTAGCTCCCTCTAACTACGTCTTAAGGAGACCCACGCACCTTTTCTTCTCGCCGGATACTAGCAGATCATCAGGGTGTACGGGAATGCCGACGAGAAGACCAACCATGAGCGCACAATTGGTGTCGACAGAAAGTGCGGCAGGAGGCTCCAGTGAGAACGTATCTTGCACGAACCCTGCGATATCGTCGTACACCTTTTGCTGCCTTCCGGCGGCGACGAGGTTGCAGGCGTGATGGAGGAGGATATCGCTGACCCAGAGGTGGTGGGCGGAGGAGAGCTGGAACGATGCCCATTCGATATCCCGATCGACCCCTAACAGACTGTCAGTAAGTCCAAGGACGGACTGCAGATTGGAGTCGTTCTCGTGGCAGCCCAACGACAGGCAGATGTGTCGCTCCTTGAGGGAAGCCACGACCCTATCATTCCCTTGAACGTCACTGCCGGATTGGATGAAAATGTGACAGAATGCTCGGGCAGAGAGATATGCCAGGTTTCGTAATCGCGGAACGAGGGTTGGTTGGCCATCAACCATGTCGAACGACTGGAGGAGAATGTCGTAGCACCGTTTCAAGAGAAGTGAGTGGTTTCCCGAGCGCCAAGCCATCCTGAGAATAGCCCTGAGGACCGCGGACGTGGTCTCATCATCGAGAGGGCGGTCGAGCATCCACTGGATTCTTTCCGCCTTGAATGGGGATCCCTCTAGTCGTAGGACACCTGCGAAAAGGGGCTCCTTTGCATCGTAGTCGGTTATCGGCTCTCCGTTACTGTGGGTGCGGGTGTGTTTTCCAATGGGCTTGTGATCCGTCTGGGGTGATAGCGGAGGTGCGTGCCCACCAGTCAACGCAGGTAGGGTTGACGGGGGACGCCGTTGTAGATCTGGGAGGGCTAGCAGTATTGTGAGAACTGAAACCGACCAGAAGACGTTCATCGAGAATGTAGGGGTGCTGAGGGGGAGCGTTTCGAGGACTTCGTAAAGGAAGAGGAGGAAAGAGGCGTAAGGAACGAAGTGAACTATCTTGTCCATCCATGATGCGCTGCGATCTACGGATGTGGCTGAGAGTTGTTCGATGTGTGATCGGAGTTCGGGTGAGATGGAACGAGTGGGGGTGCCTTGCGACCACCTCGTGACAGAGGCAACCGAAAGGATGCAAAGAAAGAAAACAAGACACCAGGTCTCGAGAAGTTCTATGTCAGAACCTGCTGAGAAAAGGTACCGATATTAAGGTCTGTGCCGAAGTTTAAAGCGAATCCGGAACGCACCTCTGATATTATTACAGCGACCAATCAGCCCCAGGCATCGATCCAACCGTAAAGAAAGGAAAGTTGCTAAACAGCAGACAGTCGCCTGGGTAATCAACAACGCATCAGCAATATGTCCAGGATCTGCCACCGTAAATCGGGTCCCACTCACATATATAATCGCATTATCGAGTCGCCGTACACGTTGTTTCACCTCCTTATGGTACATCTGAACTTCGCGCTTCCACGCTTCTTCGAAGTTCGCTTCAGCATCGGTGATTGTCTTGGTGGCGTGGACCGATATTCGGTTCTCGAGCGTCGCATGCCTACTATGGTCACCGCGGGACCAGAAGAAGCCCGTGAGTTCAGTACGTAACCCCAACTCTGAGATGACGATGCGAACAAGACGTACCCCGTGTTGTCGTGTTCGGGCTCCATCGCTCTGGAGGCTCGCAGAGTACGAGAAAGGAGTGGGTGATTGCAGAGATCCCGCGCAGTACAACAGGGATGACTTATAGGAAACCCTCCACCCCATCAAAGTGGGTCATGAAAACGCTCATTGCCACTGGCACCCGACACGGGCATGGCGGACCTGTGGGGCACAGCACGGGTCCCCTCCTCCCTTCCGGGGAGACTGAAGACCGATGAAACGTTGAAACAACGTGTAGATGCACGTTTTCCCGTGACTTTTTGCCACGCGGGGAAATTTTAGAGCCACGCCCCCCCCAATACGGAGCCAGTGTGTCCGGTGCGAGGTATTCCCGTTACCCGTGGAGTTCTTGTCACCCGACACCCAAGCCATGACGGTGTTCGAGTGGAACTTGGAGATCTGCAGATTTCCGATCATAACCGCCCGCTACACTCTAAAAACGCAAAAAAGCATCGGGGTTCAATCAAGTTGGAGACATGGGTGTGCCCAGGCTCTCGGGATCAAGTTTCTTAATCTGACCTAGCACTGACCGTTGTGCGTGGTTAGCGCAAGGTAGAAAAAATGGACACGTCCGGGATTGAACCGGACCCCTCTCGCAAACTCTCCAAAGGATTGCTAAGCGAGCGTGATAACCAACTACACCACGTGCCCTTATTCTCAAATTGTTGAAGTTCTCTTACATGTATGGGCTGAGGGGTGGGCACCATCGACGATTAGTGGTGACCCTGGAATCTGTCCCCGGGGATAATGTATTTACACGAGTCAATTAGGTAGCGGTACTGGGATCACATTACATCATTAGTCACTCTCGTATGAGTCCTGGGTCTCAGGTAGGCGAAACGCTTGGGTGTACAAACTCATCCCGTTCCCGTTCGTCTGACTCTGGGAACCGGGGGCACTGACTTGGCTGCTACCAAGAGACCATAACGTCTGACTCGTAGGTGGTCGACTCTGGCTCTGCGACATGCTAACCCCAAATCCGGAGAGAAGAGGTGGAGGAGCGGAGGTGCGAATCTGGAACATCCCGCGCCTGAACCTATTGACGGTGGGCATCGGAAACTGAGATTGTGTCTGCATGGGCGATCCGCGGGAAAGGGGATGCGGGGATTGAGAATCCTCTCGGTTCGAGTTCGCGTTCGGAGATGCGTTGATGGAGGGTGTTGGCGAGGTTGGTATGAGTTCGGCCTCTACGTCATCAGCTGAGCCTGATGTCCGATTCGATAAGACGCGTTCAGGTTCACGTGGGGAGGGTAATGGAGAGCGGATGAGACGAAACGGTTCGACTGTGGCAGCCATAGAGGCGGAAGGGCCGTTAATCTTCTGTGCAAGGTCCGGGGAATCCGGGAGCCCGACTTGCGGAGGCGTGCTTGCCGGTGAAGATAAGGCATTTATTTGAGAAAAGGCCCGGTCATCGTCTTCCTCTTCGCCGTCTGATCGGTCGTCTGCAGAGGATGATAAGCACATCAGTGGTTAGCGGTGGATTACATGGAATTCTCTAAAGAACATACCGTCGACACGTCGGCGGCTAGGATCCAGCTCTGGCGGCCCAAGCCAGGGTTGGGGTTCGCCAGGTTTCAGAGCGAATACATGTACCGAAACGTGTATAATCCATTCTTTTTCGTTCGGGAGCTCCACTGGGCAACCGGCCCAGCCACACCGGAGCCCAGGTGCTGGCCGTTCTGGCTGTTCGGTCGTGTCCATGGTGATCGAGGGAGCGGAGGAAGGTGCAGTAAATCCACATGCATGATGCATCCATCTCCGCCTATCAGGGAACGTGAAAGCTTGTCAAACGCCGTTCATTAGATAATAGTTTCGAACTTCAGAACGGGGAGTCAAGGACGCGCGATTGGGTCTCAAACTCAAATGATGGCGCCTGGGATATAGGTACACGCATAAACTACACTAAGTACTGTATGTACAAGCGAACGAAGAGAGGATTAGGGGGAGGAGTTAAAATCGCCGACGTGTAAAAGTAGTCAGACGGGTGATAGTGCGGTCCCAACGAGTTGGCCGCTTTGTTCGCGTGACGGGAGAAGGAGAGTAATGTATCGAATTATTGGGATCAGGGATGGTCATGGCTGACGATGAGTCGCCATACAAGAAGGGGAAGGCATATCCAAAATCATCGCACTCGGATGTACGGCTGCTCGACATGAAACTGTCGACGGCTGGGCTATCCGGTTTGGCATAAGGGTCAATATTCAGCGGGCCGTTCTATGAATTCATCAGCTCGTACGAACTTGGATAACAATAGAGGTATTGTCAACACACCAAGAAACCAAATTCGTCGGTCTTCGGCTCATGCATGGCGTTTTCGTTACGGTCCCAATTCATGCGCCGTGGAGTCTTGACAAAAATACACCAATCGGGATCGTTGGCAGGGTTGGTGTCTACAGCGTCCGAATAGCACAGCTCCGCAAAGGACTCTCTGGGGCTGATCAACAACTGATCTTCCAGATCCTCAAAGCATGAAACATCAATCTTGGTGTCGAAGATCCTTAGCGACCTATCGATGTCTGATTGCAGGCTCAGCCATGAAGAGCGAATTGTCGAGGACGAAGTAGAAGTAGAGGTTCGAGGGGAGGAGTATACGCTGAGAGGCGGGCAAGAGTCCTATCGCCGTCATATCAGCATCACGCTTGGGCACAACGGAGAATCATGTTAAACTTACGCTGTCGCTATAGTAGCAAGTCATCGTGTGTCGCGTATTTTGGGGTGGGGTGGATGAGTCGTGAAGCTGCGGACGGCGAACAAGCGATCTGTAAGCTTGAGGGTGAGACCGAACAGCGCGAAGGAGACTCACTATGAGTGTGTATTTATTAAGGGGGTGTAGTTGGGAGGGTCGTAGTGGCAATCAAGCGGTCCGACTAGTGAACGAGTGTGGGGGGTATCGGACGCTAGTGGAACCGACCAAGACGCGAGGATAAAAGGACAGATGAAAGGCAGACCCGCCCAAGTTCGCCGCGAGTTAAATATGGGTCTGGATTTGGGTCAACACGTAAACCCGCAATGCCTCATGTTTTAGACGACCGCTTCACGTTACCACGAGTCCCGGCCGGTGAACATCTGAACAATTGTGAAGGGACGGGGAAGGCGGTGACCCTTACGGCTGATGGTTGGCAACGCGCCACGGCCATGGTAACCTCTCGGTGGCAGACACGTCGAGTCCAATGAAAACAGTGAATTCTGTGGAGACAAGGCGGGAGTAAGTGTCAAAGTGAGGCCGCAGGTCCGCTGGAAAAATTGGGCCGGAACTTCGGCTTCGACCCGCCCCCCTCCGACCAGGCATCGAAAACCCTCCGCCGCGCCCATTTGAGTGATGATCCATCCTTCCCTTCACAGGCCAACTCCCCATT